>Ga0099364_10001157_pt1 | contig 44001 bp, 43 predicted proteins | sample TergutTh196P3_FD_73070 | JGI IMG/M metagenome (GOLD analysis project Ga0099364, IMG submission 73070) | Microcerotermes parvus P3 segment gut microbial communities from Pointe-Noire, Republic of the Congo - Th196 P3 | ecosystem: Host-associated > Arthropoda: Insects > Digestive system > Gut ...
GGGCCCAGACGGGTGCGATGGCAAGGCGGAGCAGCGACGGCAGGCTGGATGCCTGTCTAGCAGCGACAACGCAGCCAGCGTGCCCGTCTGGTGGCGCGTAGTAGGTGGAAATCGGTGGATCAGGGCTCAGTGGGCGGCGTCCCGCCAGGACGGGCCGGTGCCCACCGACACGTCCAGCGGTACCTCCAGTGGGCCGTCGGGCAGGCTGTCCCCGGCGGCGCCCATCTGGGTGCGGACCAGTGCTTCGACCTCGCCCTTCTCGCCCGGTGCGACCTCCAGCACCAGCTCGTCGTGCACCTGGAGCAGCATCCGCGACCTAAGACCTCTGCGGGTCAGCTCGGCCTCCACCCCGAGCATGGACAGCTTGATCAGGTCGGCCGCGGTGCCCTGGATCGGGGCGTTGAGGGCCATGCGCTCGGCGGCCTCCCGACGGATCCGCTGGTCGCTGGTCAGGTCCGGCAGGTACCGCCGACGCCCCAGCAGGGTCTGGGTGAACCCGGTCTTGCGGGCCTGCGCGACCACGCCGACCAGGTACTGGCGCACCCCGCCGAACCGTTCGAAATAGTCCTCGCGCAGCGTGGACGCCTCGTGCACGTCGATGCCTAGCTGCTGGGACAGCCCGTAGGACGACAGCCCGTAGGCCAGGCCGTAGCTCATGGCCTTGATCTTCGACCGCTGGGCGGCGCTGACCTGGTCGGTCGGCACGCCGAACACGCGCGAACCGACGTAGCTGTGCAGGTCTTCCCCCGACCGGAAGGCCTCGATCAGGCCCGTGTCGCCGGACAGGTGCGCCATGATCCGCATCTCGATCTGCGAGTAGTCCGCGGTCAGCAGCGTCTCGTAGCCGTCGCCCACGACGAACGCCGCCCGGATCCGACGGCCCTCCTCGTTGCGCACCGGGATGTTCTGCAGGTTCGGGTCGGCCGACGACAGCCGCCCGGTCGCCGCGATGGTCTGCTGGAACGTGGTGTGGATGCGCCCGTCGGGCAGCACCGACCGGCGCAGGCCCTCGACGGTCTGGCGCATCTTGATCGCGTCGCGGTGTGCCAGCAGGTGCGCCAGGAAAGGGTGCTCCGTGCGGACGAACAGGTCGGCCAGGGCGGCGGCGTCCGTGGTCCAGCCGGTCTTGATCTTCTTGGTCTTGGGCATGCCCAGCTCGTCGAAGAGGACCTCCTGGAGCTGTTTCGGCGAACCCAGGTTCACCTCCCGGCCGATCACCTGGTACGCCTGGTCGGCGGCCTGACGCACCTGGACGTCGAACCCGGCCTCCAGATCGTGCAGGCACCCGTCGTCGACGGCGATACCGGCGGTCTCCATCCGGCCCAGCACCAGCTGCAGCGGCAGCTCGACCTCGCGCAGCAGCTGGCAAGCCTCGCGGTCGGCTAGGGCCGCGTCGAGCACGTCCACCAGGTCCACGACGGCCTGGGCGCGGGTCGCCGCCTGACGGCCCGCGCCCGAACCGTCCAGCCCGAGGTCCAGCATCCCCTGGTCGCCGTCGTCGACCGTCGCCAGCTCGCGGCGCAGCCAGGCCACGGACAGGTCGCCCAGGTCGTAGGCGCGCCGGTCGGGCTGGCACAGGTACGCCGCCAGCTCGGTGTCGAAGGTCACGGAAGCCAGGTCCAGGCCGCGCCCGGCCAGGGCGTGACGGGCCGTCTTGGCACCGTGCACCGCTTTCGCAGACGGGTCGGCCAGCCAGGCGGCCAGGGCCTGCTCGTCGTCCGGGCCCAGCGACGCCAGGTCGAGCACCACCGCCGACCCCGACCGGTCGGCCAGGGCGACCTCCCAGGCGTCACCGGCCGCCGGACGGCCCGTCCCGCGCACGTCCAGCCCCAGCAGGCTCGACCCGTGCTCGGCCAGCCAGGCGGCCAGACCGCCCGGGGCCAGGTCCACCAGGTCCAGCGCCACCGCGTCGGCGGGCGGCGGGGCGTCGTCGGGCATCATCTGGAACAGCCGGTCGCGCAGGGTGCGGAACTCCAGCGAGTCCATCACCTCGTGCAGTATCTGGCGGTCCCAGGGCTGGACCGCCAGCCCGGCCGGGGCCAGGGGCAGGTCCAGGTCGGTGACCAGGGCGTTCAGCTCACGGTTCAGCCGCACCTGGTCGACGTGCTCGCACAGCGCGGCGGCCACCTTGCCGCCGATCTGCCCGGACTGCGCCGCGGCCAGCACCGCCGCCAGGTCGCCGTGTGCGGTGATCCACTTCGCCGCGGTCTTCGGCCCGACGCCCGGCACCCCCGGCAGGTTGTCGCTGGACTCCCCGACCAGCGCCGCCAGGTCCGGGTAGCGCGCCGGAGGCACCCCGTACCGCTCGGTGACCTCGGCGGGCGTCATCCGGCGCAGCTCGGACACCCCGCGCACCGGGTACAGCACGGTGACCTGGTCGGTGACCAGCTGGAAGGTGTCCCGGTCGCCGGAGCAGACCAGCACCGTCATCCCCTCGGCGGCGGCGCGGGTGGCCAGGGTGGCCATGATGTCGTCCGCCTCGAAGTCCGGTTTGGTCAGCACCGGGATCGACATGGCGGCCAGCACCTGGCCGATCAGCTCGACCTGGCCGCGGAACGGCTCGGGGGTCTCGCTGCGGGTGGCTTTGTACTCCGGGTAGCGGTCGTTGCGGAACGTGGTGCGGCCCACGTCGAAGGCCACCGCGACGTGCGTGGGCTGCTCGTCGCGCAGCAGACCGGCCAGCATCGACACGAAGCCGTACACGGCGTTCGTCGGCACCCCGGACGAGGTGGCGAAGCTCTCCACCGGCAGGGCGTAGAACGCGCGGTAGGCCATCGAGTGGCCGTCGATCAGCAGCAGACGGTCGGACGACGGTGACGGACGAGATGACGACGAAGCACTCACGGTGCCAACCTATCCGTCATGGCTACCCCGACGCCCGGCACGACCAGATCCTCCGCAGCCGGACCGCTGGCCCAGCGCCTGGGCATCGCGGTGCACGAGCTGTCCGCGCAGCGGGCCACCGGCACCATGCCCGTGGTCGGCAACACCCAGCCCGCGGGACTGCTGCACGGCGGCGCCAGCGTGGTGCTGGCCGAGACCCTGGGGTCGATGGCCGCGGCCGTGCACGCCGGGCCGGGCCGCACCGCCGTCGGTATCGAGATCAGCGCCACCCACCACCGGGCAGTGCGCGACGGGTCCACCGGACACCCGGTTGACGGGTCCACCGGACACCCGGTCGACGGGCACCCGACCGACGAGCACGTCACCGGAACCGCCACCGCCCTGCACCTGGGGCAGACCGTGGCGTCCTACGAGATCACCGTCGAGGACTCCGCCGGACGACGGGTCTGCACCGCCCGGCTGACCTGCCTGGTGGTGGCCGCGGGCTCCTCGACGCCGTCGTCCTGAACGGCAGGCAGCTCGCCGGTGGCCAGGATCTGCCGCCGCAGCGCGACCAGCCGAGTGATAGCACCCGACACCGGCCGGACCGTCCGGGGCTGGTCCACGGCCAGCCTGCGGCGCAGCGCCGCGACCGTCACCACGCGGTAGCTCGCCGCCGCCTGGAACCCCGCGCGGGCCAAGAACCGCTGCACCCCGCGCGCACCGGGCAGCGGCGCCGCGACCACCTCGGTCGCCCCCGCCGCGTCGGCCACCGCGACCAGCGCGACCAGCAGGGCGTGCCCCACCCCCCGCCGCCGGGCCGCGGCCCGCACGTACAGCGCCTCCAGGTCGACAGCCACATGGTCGGCGAACAGCGTCGGACCGACCGTGCGCCCCAGCAGCAGGCCGTCCGTCTGGTCGCCGTGCTGGGCGACCAGCAAGAACGCCCCGGGCAGGCCGAGCGCCGTGGTCAGCTGGCCACGCAGCCGGGTCCCGTCGTCGGTGCACAGCGCCGACCCGGTGCCCGCCTCGGCCCGGGCCTCCAGGCACAGCCCGACCAGATCGGGCACGTCCGCACTGGTCGCTGCGCGGACCGCCGTACGGTGAGGCACGCCAGAACACCTCCTGGAGAACCAGACGACGCGGTCTGGACGCTGTGCCCCCGCAGTGTCGAGAAGACCCGACGGCACCTGCCAAGCGTGCCACGAGAACCCCGCCGCCGCGCCGAAACGCCGCCACCAGACCGGGTGAGGATCAGCCTGACCCCAGCCTGAGGTCAGGCTGGGGTCAGGTCTGGCCGCCGACCTGCTCGATCACCGCGTCGGCCACCTCGCGCATGGTCAGCCGTCGGTCCATCGACGTCTTCTGGATCCACCGGAACGACTCCGGCTCGCTCAGCCCCATCTTCGTCATCAGCAGGCCCTTGGCCCGGTCCACCCGCTTGCGGGTCTCGAACCGTTCCGCCAGGTCCGCGATCTCCGACGCCAGCGTGCTGATCTGCGCGTACCGGCTCAGCGCGATCTCCACCGCGGGCAGCAGGTCCGCCGGGCTGAACGGCTTGACGACGTATGCCATCGCCCCGGCGTCCCGCGCCCGCTCGACCAGGTCAGACTGGGAGAAGGCAGTGAGCAGCACCACCGGCGCGATACGGGCCGCACCGATCCGGTCTGCCGCAGTGATCCCGTCGAGCACGGGCATCTTCACGTCCAGCACGACGATGTCCGGCCGCAGCTCGGTCGCCAGCCGCACCGCCTCTTCGCCGTCCGCCGCCTCGCCGACCACGTCGAACCCCGCGTCCCGCAGAGTCTCGACGACATCCATCCGGATGAGCGCCTCGTCCTCGGCGACCACGGCACGGCGGGCCGGGGCCACGGGCCCGGCGGATTCAGGTACGTCATCGGTCACTGACACAGCCTAACGGGCCTCTGACGACCAGGAACCCCAGTTTCCACTACACTGTCGCCGCAGCACTGCCGCCCCGATAGCCCAACTGGCAGAGGCGTTCGGCTCAAACCCGATCCAGTGCGGGTTCGAATCCCGCTCGGGGCACGCGACCGGGACCGCCCTGCCCGGACAGAACCGCCCTGGTCGCGCGTCGTGCCTGCTAGGACGCGGCTTCGCACCCTACCTCGGGGCGCGCCCGCGGGACCCGTGCCGGTCGCTGGCACGTCCCCCTGGTGCGGCCGGTGCCAGCTCGTCCTCCGTCGGGCCACATCCACCCTGTGATATTTCTCACAGTTCGTCGCCGGACACTGGCGTTCCCTGGGCCGGTCGGCGGCGGACGCGACCGCGTCGAGGCACGCCGACAGCGTCACGGTACGGCAGCGAGAACGGCCATCGGCACCGGACAGCCGACGCAGCCTGGTCGGTACCGGCCGCACCGCCGACCGGGCGACACGGCACGGCACGGCGTGAGCGACGACGTCACCGACCGATCAGAGAGACGACGGGCGAGTGTGGAGGTGAGCGCGATGCGCCAGTGCAGTGCCGACTGCCCGTTGTCGGACACGCTCATCGCCGAGGTCGCCCGTCTCACCGGGGTCAACGAAGACGTCGTGCGGGTCGCGCACGGGCTGCCGGTGCACCACCACGAGGCCCGGCCCCTGCGGCGGGTCCTCATCGAGCTGCCGCACGGCGAGGACGCCGGGTACGAGCGGGCCGCGTTCCTCGACTCGGTGGCCCGGGGCGAGGCGCCGATCTCCGCCACGATGCTGCACAGCGCCGACGGGATGCTCGACGAGACCGACGCCGCCCGGATCCACGAGGTCTGGGGCGTGTTCGCCGAGACCACCGTCGTCTACGCCGATCTGGGCATCACCCCAGGCATGCAGAACAACGTCGACCTGGCGCGGCTCAGCGGCCGGGAGGTCGAGATCCGCGAGCTGGGCGTGCCGTGGACCCCCGAACCGCGCCGCCACACCCACCTGCGAGCATCAGCGCTGGGCCGCAGGCTGGGCTCGGCGCCGCGCGACTGAACCCCCTGATCCGCAGTCCCCCCGGCGCAGGACACTAGGAGCGTCGTGGTCGGGGACCGTCCTCGTCGCCGATCCGGTGCACCAGCACCGTGTTGGTCGAGCCGATCTGGCCGACCGGGGTGCCTGACACCACGACGACCAGGTCTCCGATCTCCGCGAGCCGGTTGGCCCGCAGCGTCAGGTCCACCAGACGCACCATGTCGTCGGTGCTGCCGACCTCCGGCACCATGTACGTCTGCGCCCCCCAGGACAGTGCCAGCATGTTCCGGGTGTGCTCCACCGGGGTGAACGCCAGCATCGGGATCTCCGGGCGCAACCGGGCCAGCCGCCGCGCCGAGTCGCCGGACTGCGTGAACGTGACCAGGTACTTCACATCCAGGTTGGCACCGATCTGCACTGCCGCCCGGGTGATCGCCCCGCCCCGCGTCGACGGGCTGGACGCCAGCGGCGCGATCCGGTCCAGGCCCGACGCCTCGGTGGTCTCGATGATCCGGGCCATGGTCCGCACCGCTTCGACCGGGTACTGCCCGATACTGGTCTCGCCGGACAGCATCACCGCGTCCGCGCCGTCCAGCACCGCGTTGGCGCAGTCCGACGCCTCCGCCCGGGTGGGACGCGGGGCGGTGATCATCGACTCCAGCACCTGCGTGGCGACGATCACCGGCTTGGCCTTCCGCCGGGCCAGCTCCACGGCCTCCTTCTGCACCAGCGGCACCCGGTCCAGGGCCAGCTCCACGCCCAGGTCGCCACGGGCCACCATGATCCCGTCAAAGGTCCGCACGATCTGGAGCAGGTTCTCCACCGCCTGCGGCTTCTCGATCTTCGCGATGACTGGGACGCTGCGGCCCTCGTCCTCCATCACCCGACGCACCTCGTCGTAGTCCGCCGCCGACCGGACGAAGGACAGCGCCACGACGTCCGCGCCGACGTTCAGCGCCCACCGCAGGTCACGCTCGTCCTTCTGGCTCAGCGCCGGGACCGACACAGCCGCTCCCGGCAGGTTCAGGCCCTTGTGGTTCGAGACCGTGCCTGGCACCTCTACCCGGGTCACCACCTCGGTGCCCTCCACGGCGGTGACCCGCAGCTGGACCTTGCCGTCGTCGACGAGGATCGGGTCGCCGGGGCGGACGTCGTCGGGCAGGCCCGGATGGGTCGTCGACACCCGGTCCTTGGTGCCGACCACGTCCTGCGTGGTGATGGTCAGCACGTCACCCACACCCAGCGCGTGCGGCCCGTCGCCGAAAGCACCGAGGCGGATCTTCGGTCCCTGGAGGTCCACCAGCACCGCCACCGGACGGCCCGAGGCCAGCGCGGCGGCCCGGACGTGACCGTAGACCCGTTCGTGCCAGGCGGTCTCCCCGTGGCTGCAGTTCAGCCGCGCCACGTCCATCCCGGCGTCTACCAGTGCCTGCACCTGCTCCGGGCTCTCGGTGGCAGGTCCGATGGTGCACACGATCCTGGCTCTGCGCATACAGCGAGCCTATGCCCTCACCCGTCGCCAGGACACACCGTCTCACGGCATTCGGGGGCCGCGGGTGGATCCAGGCCGGTGGCCCTGGACATCAGCCGGCGGTGTCACCTGGCGCGTCGCTGCTCTTCGCGGCGGTCTCGGTCGCAGGTTCTTCGACGGAGTCGGCGTCCGTGTCTGCATCCGTGCCGGCGCCGTCCACCGGACCGACTACGTCGGCCCGACGCACCTCGGTCTCCCGTCCGGGGTGCCGCCGACCGACCAGGACGAACACCACCAGCGCCCCGAGCCCGAGGAAGAGCGCCGTCCACACGTTGAGCCGCAGGCCCAGGACGTGCTGGGCCGGGTCGATCCGCAACGTCTCGATCCACAGCCGCCCGGTGCAGTACGCGACGACGTACAGCGCGAACACCCGGCCGTGACCCAGCCGCCAGCGCCGGTCCGCCCAGACCAGGAAGAGCGCCGCCAGCAGGTTCCAGACCAGCTCGTACAAGAACGTCGGGTGGAACAACGTGTCCGGACCGTAGTCCGCGGGCAGGTGCGCGGCGTCCACGTGCAGCCCCCAGGGCAGCGTCGTCGGGCTGCCGAACAGCTCCTGGTTGAACCAGTTGCCCAGCCGCCCGATGGCCTGGGCGACGAGCAGCGCTGGTGCGAGAGCGTCACCGAACGGCAGCAGCCGGATGCCCTGGCGCCGCGCCCCGATCCAGGCCCCCAGGGCGCCCAGGGCGATCGCGCCCCAGATACCCAGACCACCCTCCCAGATACGCAGCGCCGCCGCCGGGTTGCCGCCGGCGCCGAAGTAGGCGTCCGGTGAGCTGATGACGTGGTACAGCCGCCCGCCGAGGATGCCGAACGGCACCATCCAGAACGCGACCTCCACGACGTCGTCGCGCGCACCGCCGCGCGCCACCCAGCGCCGCTGGGTGATGAGCACCGCCACGACGATGCCGACCAGGATGGCCATGGAGTAGGCCCGCAGCGGGAACGGCCCCAGGTGCCAGACCGCCTGCGACGGGCTGGGGATCTCGGCGGGCAGGACCAGGCCCGCGACGGCGCCCAGGACGTCGCCGGTCATGACGCGGCCGGTGACGTCGCGGTCCGGGCCCGGCGCACCCCCGCCGCCAGCTCGGCCGTCACCGTGGCCAGACGGTCCAGGCCAGAGCTCGCGTCAGGCGCGTCGACCAGGGTGCGCACCAGGACCGAACCGACGATCACCCCGTCGGCGTAGGCCCCGACCTGGGCGGCCTGCTCGCCGCTGGACACGCCCAGACCGACGCAGACGTGGTCGGCACCGGCCGCCCGGGTGTCAGCCACCAGCTGCTGGGCCTGGGCGCCGACGCTGGACCGCTCCCCCGTGACACCCATCGTCGAGGCGGCGTACACGAACCCGCGCGCGGCCTTCGCGGTGAGGGCCAACCGTTCCGGTGTCGAGCTGGGCGCGACGAGAAACACCCGGTCCAGGCCGTAGGCGTCCGAGGCCGCCAGCCACGGCGCCGCCTCGTCGGGGATCAGGTCGGGGGTGATCAGCCCCGCGCCGCCAGCCGACGCCAGGTCGCGGGCGTAGGCGTCGACGCCGTAGCGCAGCACCACGTTCCAGTAGGTCATGACCAGCACCGGTGCGCCGTGCGCGGCGACCTGCTCGACGACGGCCAGGCTGTCGCGCACCCGGGTGCCGCGCCGCAGGGCCAGGTCGACGGCCCGCTGGATCAGCGGACCGTCCATCACCGGGTCGGAGTAGGGCACACCGAGCTCGACGACGTCAGCACCGGCGTCGAGCATGGTGCGGGCCGCGTCGACCGATCCGGCGACGCTGGGGAACCCGACCGGCAGGTACCCGATCAGCGCGGGGCGCCCGGCCGCGGCCAGCCCGTCCAGAGTCGGCCCGGTCAAGGTCTGCGTCGTCGAGGCGCTCACCGGTCCCCCTCGTTGTCGTCCTCGTTCTGGTTGTCCTCGTTGTCACCGAGCAGGCCGAACCACCGGGCCGCGGTGTCCACGTCCTTGTCCCCCCGGCCGGAGAGGTTCACCAGCAGCAGCGGCTCGGCGGCGTCACCCGCCCAGGCGGCGCGGTCGCGGCCCAGCCGGAGCGCGCCCGCCAGCGCGTGCGCCGACTCGATCGCCGGGATGATCCCCTCGGTGCGGCACAGCAGGGCGAAGGCGTCCATGGCCTCGGCGTCGCTGACCGGTTCGTAGGTCACCCGGCCCAGGTCGTGCAGCCAGGCGTGCTCGGGGCCGACGCTGGGGTAGTCCAGCCCAGCCGATACCGAGTGCGACGGCAGGGTCTGGCCGTCGTCGTCCTGCAGCAGGTACGACCGCGCACCGTGGAGCACCCCGGGCTCGCCCCCGGCGAACCGCGCCGAGTGGTGCCCCGGGCCCAGGTCGGTACCACCCGCCTCGAAGCCGTACAGGCTGACCGACGGCTCGTCGAGGAAGGCGTTGAAGACCCCCATGGCGTTGGAGCCGCCACCGACGCAGGCCGCGACCGCGTCCGGCAGCCGCCCGGTCTCGGTCTCCAGCTGGGCGCGGGCCTCCTCGCCGATCACCGACTGGAAGTCCCGCACCATCTCCGGGAACGGGTGGGGCCCGGTGACCGTGCCGAGCAGGTAGTGGGTGGTGGCGACGTTGGCCACCCAGTCGCGCAGCGCCTCGTTGATGGCGTCCTTGAGGGTGCGCGTGCCGATGGTCACCGGGACCACCGTCGCGCCCAGCAGACGCATCCGGGCGACGTTGAGCGCCTGACGGCGGGTGTCCACCTCGCCCATGTAGACCGTGCACTCCAGGCCCAGCAGCGCGGCGGCGGTCGCGGTGGCCACGCCGTGCTGCCCGGCCCCGGTCTCGGCGATCAGCCGGGTCTTGCCCATGCGCTGCACCAGCAGCCCCTGGCCGAGGACGTTGTTGATCTTGTGCGACCCGGTGTGGTTGAGGTCTTCACGTTTGAGGAACACCCGCACCCCGTCGCCGACGTGGGCGGCGAAACGGGGTACCTCGGTCAGCGGCGAGGGCCGACCGGTGTAGCTGCGGTGCAGCGCCCGCAGCTGCGCCCCGAAGTCCGGGTCGGCGACAGCCTTGCGGTAGGTGGTGTCCAGCTCGTCCAGGGCCGCGATCAGCGCCTCGGGCACGAACCGGCCGCCGAAGGCCCCGAAGTACGGTCCGGTGTGGGTGGCCAGCGGTCCGTCGGCCGGCAGGCTGTGGTCGACATCTGTTGCGACGGGCGGCCGGCCCGTCACCTTCGCACCGCCCGCAGTGCCGGGTGGGTGCCGGCCGCGACCAGCTCGGCCACCGACTGGCGCGGGTCGCCGCCGGTGACCAGGGCCTCGCCGACCAGCACCGCGTCCGCCCCGGACCGGGCGTACTCCACGACATCGTGCGGGCCGCGCACCCCGGACTCGGCGACCGCCACCACACCCGTCGGGATCGCGGGTGCGACCTGAGCGAACGTCGCCCGGTCCACCTGCAGCGTCTTGAGGTTGCGGGCGTTGACGCCGACGACCCGGGCCCCGGCGTCCACCGCCCGGGCCACCTCTTCGGTGTCGTGCACCTCGACCAGGGCGGTCATGCCCAGCGAGTGCACCCGTTCCACCAGCGAGATGAGCACCGTCTGCTCCAGTGCCGCGACGATGAGCAGCACCAGGTCGGCGCCGTGCGCGCGGGCCTCCCACACCTGGTACGGCTCGACGACGAAGTCCTTGCGCAGCACCGGCACGTCCACCCGGGCCCGCACCTGGTCCAGATCGGTCAGGCAGCCGCCGAACCGGCGCTGCTCGGTCAGCACCGACACTGCCGCCGCGCCGCCGGACTCGTACTCCGCGGCCAGCGCCGCCGGGTCGTCGATCGGGGCCATGGCACCGCGGGACGGGCTGGACCGCTTGACCTCCGCGATGATCGTCACCGCGTCGGCGATGTGCAGGTGGGCCACGGCGTCCACCGCCGACGGCCGCTTCGCTGCCAGGGCTTTGAGGTCGTCCAACGACGTCGTCGCCTGACGTGCGGCTAGGTCTTCCCTGACCCCAGCCACGATCTCGTCCAGCACCGTCACGTCGCTCGCCTCCTCAGCGGGACTGATCGTCTGCACCCACCAGCATCCGGTTCCCATGGTACGGGCGGCGGACCAGTCCGCCGACCACGGTCCGTCAGGCAACCAGGGTGTCTCCCGTGTCTGCGCGCAAACGAGGTGCGTGCGGTGCGTGTGCGGCTGCAAGGTGGCATCCTCCCCCACACTCTCGAAACTAAGCACAGGACTCGATGCGCCCCAGGCCGCAAGCGGGCGACAGAGCAGCGACACCGGACCACCTACCGACACGACCGCCCCGCCGCGCCAAGCGTCCCCACCCCTGACCGGCGACCGTCTGGCTTAGGTAATCCGACGCCTGCCTGCCGACCTGGGCACACTCGCCACCTCGCCCGCAGCTCGACACACCCACCGCCGACGCCACGGACCGCACCCACGCCAGCCGTCCGGTCAGGTGTTCAGGAAGAGTTCGCTGCCACTTTGTCCGTCGGCCACCCAGTCCACCTGGAACTGCGACGGGACGGCGCTGATGTCGGCGTAGGACACCTGGACCCGCACCGCGACGTGCCGACCGTGGTTCATCGTGTCGATCAGCCGCCGCGCCAAGGCTGCCAGGCCGTCTTCGGCAGACCCGCCCAGCGGTACTACGGCGTGCGGGCTGACCCGGCCTGGCCAGGCACCCAGCAGCGCCGCGAACGGGTGGGCGTCCAGGCCGTATGTCCAGGCCGGACCCAGCGGGTCGGCCGCGACCTGCACCACCCTGCCCTGGAGGTCGGTGCGCAGCACCACCGCGTACCGCGCGTCCACCGGGTGCACCACGTACGTCGCGTCCGGCTGGGGTACGTCCAGCACCGGATTGGGCACGGTGGTGTTACCCGCCACGGTCTCGACATACCTGAGCTGGCCCGCGGGGTCGGTGTAGTAGTCGGCCTCCAGGCCACCGGGCAGGCTCACCTCGTATCTCGCACCCGGCTCCGGCGCTGCCACCGCTTCGGGGTGCTGGGCCAGGTCCAGCTGGTAGGCAGGGCCAACCTGAGGGCGAGGAGCCCAGGGCGGGACCACCCAGGCGTCACGGGCTTCGAAGGGCTGCCGGGCAGGGCCTTCGGTCCCGACGCTGCTCGGGTCGTGCCCGCCTGCACCAGCCGAGACGGCCTGAGCCAGCCCGACCTGCTCGTTCTCGTCGAACTCCGCGAAGTCTCGCCAACCCAGCGCGATCTGCTCGGCAGTTACTCCTGCAGGAAGATCGACGAACGTGTTTAGTTTTGGATCGAGCACCACGATCCTAGGTGCGTCCGCGGGGATTGCCGCCCGCAGGGCAACGACCACACGCACGTTCTGGTCGAGCATACCGTCTATACCCACTCCGTCACGTGTCGTACCCAGGTCGACAGAAAAAGAAGGCTCTCCTGCTGGATCAACGTCAATCACACCCTCGACTTCTGGCAAGAAGTCTTCCTTCCGCGGTGCAGAGACAGATGTCTCGCCGAAGAGGCGTGCCAGCGTCCTGGTGATAGTCGGAAGGTCGAGGATCGGCGAGTGATCTACGCTGAGCATGATCATGATTGCTCCCATCGCTCCTAGGGCCACACTCTGACAGTGAACGGAACATCAATCCCTCGGCTGCCGAACAGGCTTGCCACGCGGGATCCCAAGAAGTTCTTGGCAGCATCCGTCGACACCACAAGATCAAGGCGTTCCAACGGGTTCGTCGGATCTGCAATCACCTGCGCGTACCGGAGAATTTCTTTATCGAACCCGTACTCTCCACCGAGCGCGCCATCGATGACGAACTGCGGAGCGCTCCCCTCGTATACCGATGAACCTCCTGGGTTGTCCACATATTTCACCTCGACCGCCGCTCCTCCGGTTTTCGGGTTGTAGGACACTCCGTCGGCCCAGATCTTAGTCCCATCCGGTGTGGTCAACTTGAATTCTTGGGTAGATCCGGTGACGGCGTGCTGGTACGTTTGCGCCCCTTGTGATCCGTAATTGGCGCCTCGAGTTTCGAGGGTGCTCTCCCAGGCATTGAACTCCTGGAGGGTCACCTGCGGCCTGTGGGGTATGTGGGCTGCGCCGTGGCACGGCGTTGGGTTCGGAAGGCGGCTGGGTTGTCGATGAACTCGCGAGTGGCCTGGCGGGTGCAGCGTGACGATGTCCGCCTCGGCCAGCAGCGCGTCCATGGACGGCATCTTCCGGGCGTTGCCCAGCGCCAGCTTCTCGGCGATGTCGTAGAAGATCACGGACATGCTCCGAATGCCTCACCGGCGACGGGTTCGGGTCGTTGCGCTGCGACTGCGGCCCCCAGCTGCACACCGCTATGGCGCTGGTGGCCGAGCACGGCGGTGCCGTGGTCTACCTGCGCGGGCACGAGGGGCGGGAGATCGGCCTGCTGGCCAAGATCGCCGCCTACGCCCTGCAGGTACACCGGCATCGACCAGGCCAAGACCGTGCGGGCCAGGCGCACCCGCCGGGCCAGCACCGGGTGCCCTGCCATCCACCGCGCCCGATGCTCGGCCAACACCTGGTACCACTCCCTGGGCGACACGGCAGCACCACCAGGTCGAGCAGTGACGGCTGTGAACGACATCGCGACCCCTCTGCGCGAACCAGGACACAGCGAACGTATCACCCGACCTCCCGGCTGTCACCGTCCTGTGAGCCGCAGGTCGCAACCGAAGTCGGGGCGTCGCGAAGGGCGCCGTTTCGAACAGTCGCACTGCGGCCGATGACGACAACGCCGCAGACGTACATGTCTCCTGCGTGCCACGGCGCGCCCGGTACCCTGGTCAGGAGGGGACCAGGGGGAACCCGGGAAGGTTGCGCACGACGCCGAACAGCATGAACGCGCCCAGCAGCAGCCACCACGCCCACTGCGGTACCCAGCGCAGCACGGTCTGGGCCGACCGGCCGCGCCAGCCGAGCACCAGCCACACGACCCAGGCCACCACCAGCACCGGGACGCACCCGACCCAGAACGGGTTGTCCGCCCAGGCCCCGGCCAGGTTGCCGTGCAGCAGCTCGGCCGTACCGCGCAGCCCCCCGCAGGCCGGGCAGTACAGGCCGGTCATCACGTACAGCGGGCACACCCCCCACGAGCCGCGCTGGTGCGGGTCGCGCAGCAGCAGGGCGGCCGCGCCCAGGCCCGCCCCGCCCGCGGCCGCCAGCGGCCAGCGCAGCCTGGTGAACCACCCGGCAGCCGACACGACGGTACCGTCGGCCGCGTTCTCGTCCGCGGCCATACCGGCGTCAGAGGCGCGGACGGTCACGGTCACCTGCCGCACGGTCACCGGCCGGTCGCAGCCGGGCCGCGACCTGGACGGCCCGCACCGCCGCGGCCGCCTTGGCCCGGACCTCGGCCCATTCGACGCTGGGCACCGAGTCGGCGACGATCCCGGCCCCGGCCTGCACGTACGCCCGGCCCTCGCGGATCATGGCGGTGCGGATCGCGATCGCGGTGTCCATGTTCCCGGCGAAGTCGAAGTAGCCGACCGCGCCGCCGTAGATCCCCCGCCGGGCTGGTTCCAGCTCGTCGATCAGCGCCACCGCCCGGGGCTTGGGCGCCCCGGACAGGGTGCCCGCCGGGAACGTCGCGACCAGCGCGTCCAGCGCCGTCGCCTGCGGCCGCAGCCGCCCGACGACCGTCGAGCAGATGTGCATGATGTGACTGTAGCGACGGACCGCCATGAGCTCGACCACCTCGACCGAGTCCGGTTCGCACACCTTGGACAGGTCGTTGCGGGCCAGGTCGACGAGCATGACGTGCTCGGCCCGCTCCTTGGGGTCGGCCAGCAGCTCGGTGGCCAGCGCGGCATCGGCCTGGCGGGTGGCCCCCCGCGGCCGGGACCCGGCGATGGGGAACGTCTCGACCTGACGGTCGTGCACCTTGACCAGCGTCTCCGGGCTGGACCCGACGACGGCGAAGGCCCGGCCGTCCGCGTCGGCCAGGCAGACGTAGTACATGTACGGGCTGGGGTTGCTGGTGCGCAGCACCTGGTACACGTCCAGCGGGCTGGCCGGGCAGTCCAGGTCGGCCCGCTGGGACAGCACCACCTGGAACACCTCGCCGTCGACGACGGCCTCCAGGCCCCGGGCCACGGCCCGCTCGAACTCGTCCTGCGTCGACCGGAACGCCAGCGCTGGTACCGTCGCGTCCGGGTCGAGCACCAGCGGCGCCACGGGGGCGGCCGCGGCCAGCCTCCGCTCCATCTGGTCCAGCCGGGCCACCGCGTCGGCCCAGGCTTGGTCCACCCGCTGGTCGGTGCCGTCGGCGTTGACCGCGTTCGCGACCAGCCACACCGACCCGTCGGCGTGGTCCACGCAGGCCAGGTCGGTGGCCAGCAGCAGCGTCAGCTCGGGCACGTCCAGCTCGTCGGGCGCGTCGGCGGGCAGCGTCGGCTCCCAGTGCCGCACGACGTCCCAGCCCAGCGCCCCGACCAGCCCCCCGGTCAGCGGCGGCAGGCCCGGTTCGGCCGGGGTGGCCAGGACCTTCAGCGTCTCGCCCAGCACGCTCAGCACGTCGCCGTCGGTCGGCACCCCGACCGGCACGTCACCGGTCCACCGGGCCCGACCGCCGACGGACGTCAGGGTGGCGCGGGCGGCCACGCCGACGAACGACCAGCGCTCCCAGGTACCGTCCGACTCCGCCGACTCCAGGACGAACGTGCCCGGCCGTCCCCCGGCCAGCGCCCGGTACAGCCCGACGGGCGTCACGTCGGCCAGCAGCCGCCGGACCACAGGGATCACCCGGGCGTGCGCGGCCCGGGCCCGGAACCCGTCCAGCGTCGGCCAGGTCTGGCCGAAGTCCGGCACCGCACCGGCCGTGGTCACAGACCCTCCTCCGTCCCGGCCGGAGGTTCGCCCACGACGGCAGGCAGCGGACCGCCCGCCCCGAAGCAGGTGCGCACCCCGGTGTGGCAGGCCGGACCGACCTGCTCGACCCGCACCAGCAGCGCATCACCGTCGCAGTCCAGCGCCACCGAACGCACCCGCTGCACGTGCCCGGAGGTGTCGCCCTTGCGCCAGTACTCGCGCCGCGACCGGCTCCAGTACCAGGCCCGCCCGGTGGTCAGGGTACGGTGCAGCGCCTCGTCGTCCATCCAGCCGAGCATGAGCACCTCGCCGGTGTCGTGCTGCTGGACGACCGCCGCGACCAGCCCAGCACCGTCCCGCTTGAGGCGTGCGGCGACCGTCGGGTCCAGAGGCATGCCGTGCATCCTCCCACACCCGACCGGGACGAGCTGTCCGGACGGTCGACGGACAGCCAGCGGACGGTCGCCACGACCTGTCCAGACCGCCAGGGCGAGCTCCTCGCCTTCCGAATCTGGATTTCGCGACTCTAGACAGTCCCGCAACCAGAGGTGACTCAGGAACTTAACGCCTCCTTCGAGACTGTCGGCAACAACTCGGCACGGACTATGCATCCGGTGCGTAAGCACTGTCGGCCAAGACCGAAGGAAGTTTTTCAGCCCACTCCAGGGATGCCGCTATTCCCTCTTCGATTGAATACTGAGCTGCCCATCCAGCCTGGTCTGCGAACTTGTGTACACTAGCGAAACCGCCCACCACATCGCCTGGCCTGCGGGGTCCGGGTTCGACTTGAACGGGCCTCGGCAGAACTCGGTTGGCGGCGGCGACAAGCTCGAAGACCGTGGTACCTCTACCGGTTCCAATATTGAATACATCATATCGTTCCCCGCGAAGCAGTTGATCGAATTGTTGGACCACCCGAACGTGCGCGTCGGCCAAGTCCCATACGTGGATGTAATCCCTGATCCCTGAGCCATCACGGGTTGGCCAGTCTGTGCCTGTCACAGTGAACGCGTCATCGTTGGCGAAGGCACGAAGGATGTTGCCGAGCGCATGTGTTGGGTGCAGCGTCTGAAGTCCTGTTCTGAACTTGGGGTCTGCGCCGATCGGGTTGAAATAGCGCAGACTGATTGCACGCATGCCGCAGCCAGCTGTTGCGTAACGAATCAAGTCCTCCACTACCTCTTTAGTCTTGGAGTAGGGACTCTTCGGAGCAATCAGCGAAGTCTCGGTGAACTCACTCCCGGCTTCCTCGCTGTAGATCGACCCCGAAGAACTGAATATGAAATTTTCGATACCGGCACCGACACACGCGTTAAGTAGAGCGATAGCCTGACCGACGTTGTTCTCGTAGTATCCCAGCGGGTCTGAGACTGACTCCGGTACAACGATTCTCGCGGCACAATGAATCACGCAGTCGATGTCTGGGTGTTCAGCGAAGATACGGTCTAGGAGGACGCGGTCTCCGACCTGCCCTGCGTACGATGAACGCCCGTTCGTAAATTGGGGCAGCCCTGTGGAGTAGTCGTCGAGGACAACTACACCGATATCGTTCTCCACGCACTGCGTGGCGATCGTAGACCCTATGAAGCCCGCACCACCGGTAATCAACACGCTCATTCTCTGTCGCCCTCCTGTTGATCGTCGTCACCCTGCTGGTCTGAAAATTCCCGACTCCGAGCATGAGCCAATCCTAAACCAAACGGTTTATGAAGCCTACCCATCGCCGATGATTAGTCGCAGACTTGTCGAGCTCGCCTCTGAAGACTCCGTCCTGTGGAGTTTACAACGTCGCGCTGTGGGCTCTACACAGAGGACATCGGCATGGGGATTCGGGAATAAGAGGCTCCTCTCATGCTCGGTGGCGGCCGCCTCGCATCAACGATGCATGCTGCACATGAACGAGCGCCCTGGTCCATGTTGATTCTCGTCCTGCCTGCCGCCCATGTCAAGAACACGACGAACGACGCTGACGGAGCGTGAGACCACCGCGAACCTCATCGTCGCTCCACCGTCACCGCGCAACTCCGCCCCAACGTCTGCACCCGCACCAGCCACCCCGGCTGTGTCGGCCAGTACAACGACGAACGTCGGTCAGGTCTCGCCGCCCCAGACCAGCCGAGCATGAGCACCTCGCCGCGACCAGCCCAGTATCGTCCCGCTTGAGGCGTGCGGCGACCGTCGGGTCCAGAAGCATGCCGTGCATCCTCCCACCCCGACCGGGACGAGCTGTCCGGCCGGTCGACGGACAGTCAGCGGACGGTCAGCCCGGCGGCACGCAGCGCGTCCTTCACCTGGCCCACGGTGAGGGTGCCGAAGTGGAAGACCGAGGCGGCCAGCACCGCGTCCGCACCGGCCTGGGCGGCGGCCACGAAGTGCTCCGCCGTCCCGGCCCCGCCCGAGGCGATGAGCGGCACCTGCACCTCGCGGCGCACGTCGGCCAGCATCTCCAGGTCGAAGCCCGCGGTGGTGCCGTCGGCGTCCATCGAGTTGAGCAGGATCTCCCCCGCGCCCAGCTCGGCACCGCGCCGGGCCCACTCGACCGCGTCGATCCCGGTGCCGCGCCGACCGCCGTGCGTGGTCACCTCGTAGCCCGACGCGGTGTGCACGTCTCCGGTGACGCGCCGGGCGTCGACCGACAGCACCAGCACCTGGGAGCCGAAGCGCTGCGCGATCTGGGCGATGAGGTCCGGGTCGGCGACGGCCGCGGTGTTCACGCCGACCTTGTCCGCCCCGGCCCGCAGCAGGCGGTCCACGTCCTGGACCGACCGCACCCCGCCGCCGACGGTGAGCGGTACGAACACCTCGTCGGCGGTGCGTTCGACGACGTCGACCATGGTGGCCCGGCCGTCCGCGGAGGCCGACACGTCGAGGAAGGTGATCTCGTCGGCGCCCTCGGCGCCGTAGCGGCGGGCCAGCTCCACCGGGTCGCCCGCGTCACGCAGCCCGGCGAAGTTCACCCCTTTGACGACACGTCCGGCATCGACGTCCAGGCAGGTGATCACCCGCGTTGCCACACTCATGGTCCTCCTCTCGGGGTCCGGGTCGACAAGATGTCCAGGACCAGCACCACCGTCTGGGTCTTGTACTCCTCGGACTCGTTGTTGATCTGCAGCGACTCCGTCGGCGGTACGACGAGCTCGATCTGGCTGCCGACGGGCTGGTCCACGAGCCAGTCCGAGAGCACCGGGGCCAGCTCGTCGAGCGACTGGCTCTCCGGCCGGCCCCGGTTCCACGAGGAGTCGATGAAGTCGCCGCCCCAGGTGAAGATCGCGTACTGGAACGTCACCGTGTCCTGCGCGGCCACCTGGGTGCCTCTGCCGCGGAGCAGCGGCTGCGTGAGGACCGTCGTCGGCGGGTCGGTCCCGGTCGGCGCGATGGACGGCGTGCCGCCGGGACCGAACGTCACGGCAGGCAGCACCACGTCGTCGCGCAGAGGGACCGGCTCGCCGTCGGCGCGCAGCGGCAGCACGTCGATCACCGTGACCGACGGGAGGGGTTCCGACCCGGAGGCCGGGGCCACCTGGAGCAGACGAGCACCGGCGCGCTGCCCCCGCAGCGTCTGGAACAGGTTCTCGCCGAGCGCCTCCCGGGACAGGTCTTGCACCATCGGCCGGGTGTCGTAGGACTGCTGCAGGACCGTCGCGTCCGTCGCGTTCTCCTGGTAGAAGTCGAACAGCACGGGCTGGTCCTCGACCAGCTCTGCTCCTGTGCCCTCCCAGATCGTCCTGCGGTACGTCGAGGAGATCTCCAGCGGCGGGACGTACGTGACGACCGGCCTGGCACCTGGCTCGCCGCCGACCTCCACGCTCACCGCCCCATCGGCACCGCCGCACGCCACGACGGGGCCGAGCACGAGCGCCAGCCCGAGCCCGGCTGCGCAAAGACGGCGTAACCGCGCACCCACGTCCGTCACCCTATGGCACTCCCGAGGCAAAATCACGCACCGTCTGCGGCACCGGGCGGGCGAGCCCCTGACCGGTCGCCCGCTGTGACGGGTATCACATCGACTCGATCAGCCGGTCGACCCGCTCGTCCACCGAGCGGAACGGGTCTTTGCACAGCACGGTGCGCTGGGCCTGGTCGTTGAGCTTCAGGTGCACCCAGTCCACGGTGTAGTCGCGCCGGGCCTCCTGAGCGGCCCGGACGAAGTCGCCGCGCAGCTTCGCCCGGGTCGTCTGGGGCGGGGTGACCGTCGCCTCGAACACCTCCAGGTCGCCGGTCAGGCGGTCCACCAGGCCGCGGTCCGCCATGAGGTTGTACAGGCCCTCGGTCCGGGAGATGTCGTGGTACGCCAGGTCCAGGCGCAGCACCCGGGGGTCGTTCAGCTCCAGACCGTGCTTGTCCCGGTAGCGCTCGACCAGCCGGTGCTTGATCACCCAGTCCACCTCCCGGTCGACCAGGGACAGGTCGTCGGTGCGCACCGCGCGCAACGTCCGCTCCCACAGGTCGAGGACGGCCTCGACCTGTGGACCGACGTCCGTCTCGCGCTCGGCGAAGTCCTGGGCGCGGGTCAGGTACTCCTCCTGGATATCCATGGCCGTGGTCGTCGTGCCGTTGGCCAGCCTCACCGGGTGGCGGCCGGTCAGGTCGTCGCTGATCTCGCGGATGGCCCGGATCGGGTTCTCCAGGGTCAGGTCCCGGGCGGGCAGCCCGGCCTCGACGGTGCGCAGCACCAGGTCGGTCGCCCCGACCTTGAGCCTGGTCGTCGGTTCGGCCATCGACGAGTCGCCGACGATGACGTGCAGGCGGCGGAACTGCTCCGGGTCGGCGTGCGGTTCGTCACGGGTGTTGATGATCGGGCGCGACCGGGTGGTGGCGCTGGACACCGCCTCCCAGATGTGCTCGGCCCGCTGGGACAGCGCGAACGAGGCACCGCGTGCCGTGGCGTGCACCTTCCCCGCCCCGGCGACCAGCTGGCGGGTGATGAGGAACGGGATCAGCACGTCGGCGACCCGGCCGAAGTCGCCGGTGCGTCTTATCGAGTAGTTCTCATGGCAGCCGTAGGAGTTGCCCGCCGAGTCGGTGTTGTTCTTGAACAGGTGGATGGTACCGGGCAGGCCCTCGGCCTCCAGGCGCTGCTGGCCGTCGGCGACCAGACCCTCCAGGATCCGTTCCCCGGCCCGGTCGTGCACGACCAGCTGGTGCCAGTCGTCGCACTCGGCGGTGGCGTACTCCGGGTGCGACCCGACGTCCAGGTACAGCCGGGAACCGTTGCGCAGGAACACGTTCGACGACCGGCCCCAGGCCACGACCTTGCGGAACAGGTAGCGGGCGACCTCGTCGGCGCCCAGCGCCCGGCCGTCTGTGGTGGCACAGGTCACCCCGTACTCGGTCTCCAGACCGAAGATGCGTCGTTCCATGCTCCGCCCACTCTTCGCTCTCGGGGATCTGCCGGGGCCTGCTGGGCTCAGTCCGGCGTCTCGGCCAGCAGGTCCGCCAGCGCCGGGCCGACGATCCGGCGGAAGGCCCGCCGGGGTCGGGTGCGGTCCAGGACTGCGACCTCCAGCTGCCCGGCCTGCGGAGTGCGGGCCGGACCGTCGTCCTCGGCCGGGGTGCCCAGCACCGCCACACCCAGGCGCAGCGCCGCGGCCAGGGACATGCCCGGGGCGTACCGGTCGGCCAGCACCGCGCCCAGCCGGTCGGCCTGGCCGCCCATGACGACGTAGCCCTGTTCGTCGGCCACCGAACCGTCGTAGGTCAGCCGGTAGATCTGGTCGTCGGCCGCCGCGCGACCCACCTCGGCCACGACCAGCTCGACCTCCAGGGGCTTGGACTCGGTGGTGAACACCGTGCCCAGGGTCTGGGCGTAGGCGTTGGCCAGGCCCCGGGCGGTGACGTCGACCCGGTCGTAGGAGTAGCCGCGCAGGTCGGCGTAGCGCACCCCGGCGACGCGCAGGTTCTCGAACTCGTTGTACTTGCCGACCGCGGCGAACGCGATCCGGTCGTAGATCTCGGAGATCTTGTGCAGCGCCCGCGACGGGTTCTCCGTGCAGAAGCAGATCCCGTCGTCGTAGGCCAGCACCACGACCGACCGGCCCCGGGCGATGCCCTTGCGGGCGTAGTCCGCCCGGTCCTTCATCAGCTGCTCGGGCGAGACGTAGAACGGCATACTCACGACGCCTCACCTCCCGTCGTCTTCCGGGTCTTCTTGGCGGTCCTGGCCCGGGCCGGCCTGGCCGGCGTCACGGTCCGGTCGGTCTCGATCCGCGCCGCGACCGCGGCCACCTGCTCGTCGGTCACCCGTTGGTAGCCGGACGCGGTGATGGTGGCGACCACCGGGTAGATGGCCCGGACCCGGTCCGGCCCGCCAGTCGCGGCGTCGTCGTCGGCGGCGTCGACCAACGCCTCCACGGCCACGGCCACGGCACCGTCCAGGGTCAGGCCCGGTGACCAGCGCTTCTTCAGCGACCCGCGGGCGAACACCGAACCGGAGCCGATCGCGTGGTGCTCGTGCTCCTCGTAGCGGCCGCCGGTGATGTCGTAGGAGAAGATGCGACCCACCCGGCGCTCGGTGTCGAACCCGCCGAACAGCGGCACGACGGCCAGGCCCTCCATGGCCAGCGGCAGGTTGCCACGCAGGATCGTGGCCAGCCGGTTCGCCTTGCCCTCCAGGGACAGCGGCATCCCCTCGATCTTCTCGAAGTGCTCCAGCTCCAGCTGGAACAGCCGGACCAGCTCGATGGCCAGCCCGGCCGACCCGGCAATACCGACCGCGGAGTGCTCGTCGGCCGGGAACACCTTCTCGATATGCCGCGAAGCGATCATCGGCCCGGCCGTGGCCCGCCGGTCCCCGGCCATGACCATGCCGTCGGCGCAGACCAGCGCCACGATCGTGGTGGCGTGCGGCACCAGCACCGGGTCCGTCGCGCCATGCCGGTCCGTCATCGTGCGGCCGTGCATGGCTGGCAATAGATCCGGGGCGACCTGAGAGACGAACTCCACGAACGACGAGGACCCGGGCGTGGTGAACGCGGCTGGCAGCCGCCCAGAAGCATCAGCGGAGCCGGTCACTGGCCGCCCTTCTGCACGAACCCCCGCACGAACTGCTCGGCGTTGGACTCCAGGACGTCGTCGATCTCGTCCAGCAGGGCGTCGACCTCGGCGTCACGCGCCGCGGGCGCGGGCGCCGGAACGGGGGCGTCGTCGGGCTCATCGTCCCGCCGACGTGGGGTGACATGCTCCTGACCTGCCATCTCACACCTCTCACAGAGTCTTGTCCCACCACCCTAGCGGTCCTGCGTCACGTCCCGCGCACCGCAGGCGCGGACGAGGGACTCGACGCTCTGGCAGACGCTCGGGGCAACTGGCCCAGAGTCTCAGACCACTGCCTTCGACGAACGTCCGATTTCACCACGACTCGTCGAGAAGGAAGGTGGGGAGCCAGACGTGGCGGATGCCGTCCTGGTTGCCGCCAGCCGACTGGTCGAGGGTGACGACGTACTTGGGGTAGGAGTCGGCGATCGCGGTCAGAGGTGCATACTCGCGTCGCCGTGTGGCTGGGTCAAGGATGGTGGCGGCGACCTGGACGTAGACCTTCTCGTCGGCCCTGGCGCCGACGAAGTCGACCTCGGTGTCGCCCTGTTTCCCCACCATGACGTCGTACCCGCGGCGGGCCAGCTCGGCACCCACGATGTTCTCCAGCAGGCCCGGCAGGCGTGCGGTGCTGTAGCCGAAGAAGGCGTTGATGAGGCCGTGGTCACCCGCGAAGTATTTCTCGTTGGTGGCCAGCAGGGCTCGTCCGCGCAGGTCGTAGCGGGAGACCTTGGTCAGCAGGTATGCCTCGGTCAGGAAGTTCAGGTACTCGGCGACGGTGGGGTGGCTGAGAGTCCGCTGCTGCGACTTGAGGAAGGCCGAGATGCTGCGGGCCGAGACGATGTTGCCGACGTTGTCGAGCGCGAAGCTCGCGACTCGCTCGAACAGGTCGACGTTGCGGATCGGGTGACGGGCCAAGACGTCCTTGACGAGGATGGAACGGTAGATATCGGAGACGAGCTGTCGCGCCTGGGCGTCGGAGTAGTCGGCCATGTACAGGCCGGGGAACCCGCCCTGCCGCAGATATGCGTCGAACTGTCCGGCCAGGTCAGAGGTGCCCGAGCCGCGGAGCCGAGCCGCGAAGTCCAGGTGCTCGGCGAACGACAGGGTCGTCACGTCGACGGTGACGTAGCGTCCGGTGATGTAGGTGGACAGCTCGGACGACAGCATCCGGGAGTTCGACCCGGTCAGATAGATATCGGCCCGGCCTTGCGCCAGCAGGGAGTTCACCAGCCGCTCCCACTGGTCGACCTCCTGCACCTCGTCCAGCAGGACGTAGAGCGGACCGTCGGGCGGGGTGGTGTCACGCAGGTGGGCGTCGAGGGCCGCGGCTGAGCGCAGGGGCTCGGCGGCCAGCAGGTCGAAGTCGAGGTGGACCACACGGTCTGGCGTCGTGCGCTGGCGCAGCCAGTCGGCGGTGGACATCAGCAACGACGACTTGCCGCAGCGGCGGATCCCGGTCAGGACCTTGGCCACCGGCGTGTCGACGTAGCTGCGGATCCACTGTTCGTAGACCGGGCGCTCGATCAGAGCCATAACCGCCTCCTGGTGGAAGGTACAGCTGCCACTGTACCAATCTGCGACGAAAGTGGTAAGTATACTTACCACACAGCGCCCCCAGAGCCTGAGTGGTAAGTATACTTACCAGTACGGTTCGGCTGGACGCTCTGCTCAGTACGCGTCTGGCACCCGGGTGGCCACCAGGTCCGGTTCGACGTAGTCGCCTGGGGCCTGCCGGGCGCCGAACACCACCGGGTCGCGTGGCGGTGCGGAGTACGGCAGCAGAGACAGCAGGTGGGTGATGACGTTGAGCCGGGCCCGACGCTGGTCGGTGGCGTCCACGACGTACCACGGTGCCCAGGTAGTGTGCGTCGCGGCGAACATCGCGTCGCGGGCGCGCGAGTAGTCGTAGTACTTGCCGAACGACTGCACGTCCATGTCCGACAGCTTCCACGTCTTGCGCGGGTCGTCGACCCGCGAGCGCAGACGCGCCTCCTGCTCGGCCTCGCCCACCTCCAGCCAGTACTTGACCAGCACGATCCCAGCTTCCACCAGGTATCTCTCCACACCGGGGGTGGTCGCCAGGAACTCTTCGACCTGGTCGGGCGTGGCGAACCCCATGACCCGCTCCACCCCGGCCCGGTTGTACCAGGAGCGGTCGAACACGGTGACCTCCCCGGCGGCCGGGAAGTGCGGCAGGTAGCGCTGCATGTACAGCTGGGTCTTCTCCCGCTCGGTCGGCGTGGGCAGGGCCACCGTGCGGAACACCCGGGGGCTGACCCGTTCGGTGATCGCGTCGATCACCCCACCCTTGCCCGCCGAGTCCCGCCCCTCGAACACCACGACGAGCCGGGTGCCGCTCGCCTTCACCCACTCCTGCAGGGCGACAAGCTCGCCCTGCAACGGCTTCAACAGCTTCTCGTACTCCTGGCGCTTCATCGGCGCGGCAGCGCTGGTCTCCGAGCTGCTCTTCTTACCCATATCTGCTCCGTCCGGGCTGGTCCCTGGCACGACGCTACCTGGTGTCGGCCGTCCTGCCGCACCTGGCCGGTGCGCAGGTGGGCCCCCTACCGTCGCGGGAGGTTGGCCGGGTCGGCGGGGTCGGCGAGGAAGTCCGCGAGCACCGTCCGGTACCGCGCCAGGTCCGCTGTGGAATACCGGCGCTCGCCGCTGGTGGCCTGGCCGAGGGTGGTCATCGCGACGTAGTCGGCGACGATCTCGCCCTGCTGCTCCATGTCGAAGTCGGCCAGTCGGCACCGCTCGCCGCACCGGGCGTCAGGGCTCGGGGCGTCGAGGTCGTAGTCGTAGCGCAGCACTGCTCGGTTCATGCCCCGCTCTAAGACCGGGTAGCCCAGCTGGTACTGCCAGACGTGGACCATCTCGTGCACGAACCACCGCGCGCTGTCGGGCGAGCCCGCGGAGAAGTCCAGCTGGAAGCTCGGCGCCGGGAAGTACATCTCGCCGTTCGGCGTCACCGCCACGTCGTCCGGCTGGAAACCTCCCAGCAGCGGGTACGCATGGTTGTGCACCAGCACCACGGAGCAGTCGACGCTGTCGCCGAACACCATCCGCGCCAGCTCGGTCTCCCCCGCGGTCAGGGGCCGCTGGTGCGCCAGGTCGGTCGGAGCCGGCTCCGGGCTGAGCGGGCTGCCCGACGCGTCCGCCGAGGTGTGCGGCGGGGAGGCCGTCGGCTGCCCGTCGTCGCTGGTCGCGCATCCAGCCACCATCAGCGCCGACACGACGACCACCCATGCACCCTTGAGACTCACCGCACCATCATCCCTCAGACCGACGCTGCCCGATCGGCCCGCCTGCGGGGTTTGTGTCGCTGGTAAGGGGTCTTTGGGCCAAGACCCCGTACCAACGACACAAACCCCATAGCGACTGACCGGTGAACAGTTGGAGGGTCCCAGCTAGTCCCAGGTCACGGTCAGGTTGTCGGGGTCGGACAGGTCGACCGCGGGGCTGCCGAACGGGAAGACCACGTCGATAGTGCCGGAGATCTCCTGGCCGTTGAGGATGCCGTGCACGAACACGCTCACGCCGACGGTGTCGATATCGGGTTGCGGGACCCAGGCCAGCGCCGGGTCGTCGGCGTCCAGGGTCGGGTCCAGCGCGTCGAGCCAGGTCTGGGTCTCGGGTGACGGTGTCCGCTGGACCGTCCCGTCGATGAGCTCGGTCCCGTCGGTCAGGGTCGAGCCCATGGGCAGCCAGGCGCAGTCCATCTCGAGGGTCGTCGCGGCGACGCAGGCATCGACGGACTGGCGTACCGCCGTCTGGAACGCGGCGACCCCGTCGTCGGTCAGGGTCGCGGTGACGGCGCTGACCTTCACCGAGCCGAGGTCGGTGACCTCGAAGGTGCTGTCGCTCAGGGCGACGTACGGTGTGGTCGTGGTCAGCGTGTAGCTGCCGGGGAACAGCACTGCCCGCGCTGCGTCGACCGGGCTGCCGTTGAGCTCCAGCGGCAGGCTCCCGGTGCCAGCCGCGGTCAGGTCGACCGTCGCGGTCCCCTCGGCGACCTTCCAGGTGCCGTCGACCTTCTGGAGGGCGAGCGTCTGCTCGACATTCTTCCCGCCCGTCTGGTAGGTGACCGTGACCTGGGCCTCGTCAGCGGTCGACGACTCGACGGTTGTGGTGATGTCGCTGATCGGAGCGGCTTTCTTGGACGCGGCGAGCACGTCGTCGGTAAGCAGTGCGGTCGAGCTCGGCTTGGTGGCAAGCTGGTCCAGCGCAGCGGCGGCGTCACCGTCGGCGATCGCCTGGTAGTACTGCTGCGCCGTCTTGCCGATCGCGGCCTTCCCGTCGTCCTTCAGCAGCAGGAAGTATGCGGCGAGGCCGCCGCCGACCAGCACCAGCGCGACCACGACCACGACGAGGGTGACCCACAGCCACATCCGCTTCTTCTTCGCCGGGGGCGCGAACCCGGCGGGCGGACCAGCCGGATACTGCGGGCCGGGATACTGCGAGCCGGGGCCGTAGGGCGCCGGAGGCACCGGCCCAGCGCCCTGAGGAGCATAGGGCGGTGGAGCGCCGGGGGCCTGACCGGGCCCACCGGGCTGGGCACCGGGTGCCGGGTAGGGCCCAGGACCGACCGGTGGGGAAACAGCACCGACGGGGGCCTGGGAATATGGTCCAGGGACCGACCCGACCGGTGGGACGGGTCCCGGCGGTCCTGGCGGCACAGGTCCCGGTCCGGGCGGTACGGGCCCTGGCGGCGGTGTCGGCGGTACGGGTGACGGCGGCGACTGGCCTGGACCAGCCGCGACTCCCGTGCCCTGCGGATCAGCCTCCATACCCTGCGCAGCAGCCTCGAAGGCTCCCGGGGCATCCGACGGCACCACAGATGGTCCGGGAGGTCCTGGTGGCACGGGCGCCAGGGGGCTCGGCGACACGGGCACCGACGAGCTCGGAGGCTGACCTGGACCGCCCGGAGCAGCCTCGACGGGTCCCGGCGATACCGGCGGGACGGACACGGACGGGGCGGGCGTCGGTGGTACGGGCGTCGACGGGGCAGGCCCTGATACCGGCCCAGGTCCTGGCGATGCGGGCGCCGGAGGTGCCGGGTCGAAAGGTCCGGTCAGAGGCGGCACGGTGAACGGGGCGGTAGGTGGCGGCGGTGCGTCCTGCGGTGCGTCGGACAGGAGCCCGTCCTCTGGCGACGGGACGTCCCCCGACGGAGGCGGTGGGGCTGCGCCGTCCCCCGGCTCGCCCCCAGCGGCTTCGACGGGCGGCGCTGGGTCGCCCTCCCCCGACTCACCCTGAGCGACGAGGGACTCCGGGGCCGACGGGCTCTCCTCGGCGTCGGGAGGCAACTCCTGACCGTCGGGTATCACGCTGTCCCCCGGCTGGCCCGTGGGAGCGGCAGAAGGTAGTTCCCGGTCGTCTGGTGCAGTCATGGCAGTCCCGTCGTCGCATCCGGCGCCGTCAGTCTAGGCACCAGGGCGGGCCCGCGACCAGGTGCGACCGCCGAACGGCAGGGCGAATCACACAAAATCCTCCCGGGCCGGACACCTTCTCGACAGATCGGAACACAGAACGCGGAATGGCGCGCGGCGCACCGTCGGCCGACAGGTCTGCTTTTCGCCGACGAGGGACACTGCGTCCCACCGCCCTGCGTGCATCCTGCGTGCATCCTGCGTGCGCCCTGCGTGCGAAACACCTCACCTCGCTCGCAATCCGATAAGAGTGCTCCAGTTCGTGGGTTCCACGCCGTTCCACCGTTTCGAAACGGTGGAACGGCGTGGAACCCACGAGCTAGCACATGCTTATCGGTTCTATGGCCTGGGGGCGGGCGAGGGCGGAGAGGCAGGGGCTGGCGTCGAGCAGGGCGCCGACGTAGGTAACGTCTCAGAGACTCGGTAGCATCGCGGCATGACCCAGATGCACCGTCTTGCCGTGGTTGCTCTTGGCGGGGTCCTGCTGGTCGGCTGCTCTGGCGGAGCGGGTGCCGACGGAGACTCGACCACGCCCGGGAACGGAGACTCGGCCACACCCGGGACTGAGTTCGGCTCTTTTTCGCCGTCCGTCAGGACGGACGCCGAGCCGCCGAACCTGCCGACCGACTGCGACGCGCTCGGCTCAGCGGCGACGCGGGCCAAGACCGTCGGGGACCTGGAGCCGTACGACGCAGCTCCGGAGCCGGTGCAGTCGGCCCCCCAGGGCGCGACTCTCGAGCTCGGGTGCGAGTGGTTCGGGGGTGATGTCACCGGTGTGACCGTGACCATCAGCACCGCGGCACCGGACACCGTCGCTGCTGCCGCCGACACGCTGGGCAGCCAGGGCTACACCTGCACCCAGGACCTCGGCGGTCGCCTCTGCACTGCGTCCGAGGAGTCGTCGGCGGAGATCTACGGGGGCCCCGGCGCGACCATCGAGGTACAGAGGATGGTCTTCGCGCGCGACGGTGTCTGGGTCTTCATGTCGACGTCCAACAGGGACGGCCAGGCCCTGCTGCTGGAGACCGTCGCCGACATCTTCGACTGATCTGGCCGAACGGTCGTCGGTGCAGGCCGATAGCCGAACCGGCTGAGCGTCTCGGTCAGCTCAGTCCGGCGACGAGCGTATCGACGAGGTAGCGAAAGCTCGCATCGACGTCGTCCGGCAGTCCGAACCCGCCGGTCAGCTCAAGCTCGACGAACCCGTGCACAGCCGCACGGACTGTGCGCACCTGGTCCACCCACTGGTCCCGGGGCGTGCCGAGCCGGGCCACGGCCTGGGCGACCAGCTCGGCGACAGCCGCCGACTGGGACCCGAGCAGCGTCGCCTCGGTGCTCTGGACAGCGCGGTACCGGCCAGGGTGTGCCAGGGCGTAGGCCCGGGTGGCGTCAGCCAGGGCACGGAGCGCCTGCGCGCTGCTGCTCGGGCCGGTGCGCGGGCTGGGGTCTGCTTCCGAGCCAGTGCTTGCGCCAACCGAGCCGCAGGTGCCCTGGGCGCTCGCGACCGCCGCTTCCAGCACCACGGTGAACTCGACGACACACCGCTGCGCGACGGCCGCGCGGAGCGCAGGGAGCCCGGCGACGTGCTTGTAGAGGCTCGGTACCGCGACTCCGGCGCGGTGCGCCACCGCGGACAGCCCCAGATCGGCCCAACCTGTTGGGCCACCCGCGTCGACCACGTCCAGCGCGAGGTCGAGCACGGCCTGCGGGCTCAGCCCGGCGCGTGGCACGTCAGCGCTCCTGGGACAGCGCGGTGGGCTGGTCGGGCGCGGGCAGCCCGGCAAGAAAGCCCAGCACAGCGGGTACGACGATATCGGGCGCCTGGTGGTGCGGGTAGTGCGCCACGTCGTCGAGCAGCTCGACCTGGGCACAGAGCGCCTGCTCGATCCATGCGCCCTCGGCCTGCGGGTCACGGTAGTCCGGGTCGAGACGACCGAGGAAGGCCAGCACAGGCAGGTGCAGCTGGGGCAGCCGCGCGGTGACTGGTGCGTGCGTCAGCTGTCGCGTCAGCGTCCGGAACTGCGCCAGGTGCTCCGGGTCGCTCAGCGCACTCCGGACGGCCTGGACGTGCTCGCCGAGCCACGGTGCCTGGCGTCCTCGGTTGAGGGTCTTGCGGTAGTGGGCCGACCAGACTCCAGCGCCCCACGGACGTGCGAACAAGACGGGGTAGACCAGGCGACCCGCCGAGCCGGCCGACGCGTCACGCAGTATCGGGCCGGTCATGACGAGCCCGTCGACGGCGTCTGGCCGCTCGGCTGCGGCGTAGGCGACGGCCGCCGCCCCCATCGAGCTCCCCACAAGCACAGCCGGCCCGCCGAGCCGGTCGACGAGGGCCAGCACGTCCCCGGCGGTGGCGACGTCGCCGTGGGTCCGGAACGTCGTGTCCGAGTCTCCGTGGCCGCGCAGGTCGGTCGTCGCGACGCGGTACCCGACGCCGGTCAGCGGCTCGACGAGCTCGCGCCACGTCGACCGCAGGTCGCCCATGCCGGGCACGAGGACGACGAGCCGACCGTCAGCCGGTCCGTCGTCGGTGTACGCCACGCGACCTTCGGGTCGCTCGAGGTGGTGGACTGGGCTCACAGCCGTAGGCTAAAGCCATTAGCCAGCCGGGGTCAACCCTCGGCCCCGACCAGAGCAGCCAGGAGAGCGGCAGCATCGGGGCTGGCGTCGAGCAGGGCACCGACGTGGGCCTTGGTACCGCGCAACGGGTCGCGCACCGGCACACGCTGCAGGGTGTCGTGGCCGGGGACGTCGAAGATCACCGAGTCCCAGCTGGCCGCGGCGACCTGGCCCGGGTAGCGCGCCATCGCCTCCCCGCGGAAGTACGCGCGAGTGTCGGTGGGCGGGTGGTCGACCGCGCGTCGCACGCGGGCCGGGTCCACGACGGTGTCCACCGCCCCGGCGGCCAGCAGCCGGTGGTACAGCCCGCGCTCGGGGCGCAGGTCTGACCACTGCAGGTCCACCGCGGCCAGCTTGGCGTGGTCCCAGCCCAGCTGTTCACGACGACGCAGACCCCTCAGCAGGCGCAGCTTGGCGACCCACTCCACGTCCCGGGCGCACCGGGCCGGGTCGTCGGCCAGCCGGTCCAGGACGTCCGCCCAACGGGCCAGGACGTCGGCAGTCTGTGCGTCGGGGCTGCCGTCTTCGGCTGCTGCCGCACGCACCTGGTCCAGGTACATCTGCTGCACCGCGATGGCGGTGGTGGTACGCCCGTCGGCCAGCTCCAGCGGAGCACGCACCGTCAGGTCGCGGCTCACCTGGTGGAAGGCACCGACGGGGTCGCGCAGCGCCAGGCTGGGCGGCAGCTCAGCACCGCGCGCCACGGCCCGCTCAATGAGCCACAGCACCAGCGACATCGTCCCGGCGCGCAGGTAGGTCACCGGTTCGAGCATGGTCGCGTCGCCGACGATGACGTGCAGCCGCCGCCACACCGCGGGGTCAGCGTGCGGTTCGTCGCGGGTGTTGACGATGGGGCGGCGCAGCGTGGTCTCGAGCCCCACCTCGGCCTCGACATAGTCGGCGCGCTGGGAGATCTGGAAGCCGGGCTCCTCGCCGCGCGGCCCCAGCCCGACCCGGCCCGCCCCGCAGAACACCTGCCGGGTGACCAGGAACGGGGTGAGCCAGGCCACCAGGTCGCCGAAAGGAACCTGGCGGGCCACCAGGTAGTTCTCGTGCGTACCGTAGGTGGCGCCCTTGCCGTCGACGTTGTTCTTGTACAAGGCGACGTCCGGCAGGGCCGGGTTCGACGTCAGGGCCCGCACGCAGCCCAGCATCACCTGCTCCCCCGCCCGGTCCCAGACCACCAGGTCGTACGGGTTGGTCACCTCCGGCGAGGAGTACTCCGGGTGGGCATGGTCCACGTACAGCCGGGCCCCGTTGGTGAGGATGACGTTCGCCGCGCCCGGGTCGTCGTACTCCTCGACCGGACGGGGCAGCGCCTGCGGCCAGCCGTCGTCGCCCGACGACCGGGGGCCCGCGGTCGGGCCGGACGGGGCCGGGCGGTCCGGGTCGTCGGTCAGCTGGGACGGCAGCGCCGAGGCCCGCTCCAGCCGGAAGCCCCGGGCGTCGTGCAGCGGGTCCTCGTCGTCGTAGTCCCAGCGCGCCCGTGCCGTCCCGGGGTCGCGCACCTGAGTCTGGGCGGCGACCTGCACCCCCACGACGTGGCTGGACAGCAGCATCGGGTTGGCGTCGGGACGCCCCGGCTCGACCACCCCGTACTCGGTCTCGATCCCCATCACCCGGCGCACGCTCACACCGCACACCATACGTAAGGTTCCCGGCGCACGGGCGGTCCACCCGCACGACCTGTGCCACGACGAGCGCCACCGGGTGGACGGCAGGTCGACGCGCTCGCCGGGTGGAGCATCTCCGCACCGACGAAGCTGACCAGACTGGTGAACCGACTTGATAGCCTGGGCAGCAGGTGCCCGGCGCACATTGGCTGAAAGGTGAGACGGCATGTTCAGGAACCCGCTGGAAGAAGTGAGGTCGCTCCGTCGGAGCGAGCTCGGCAGGAGGTCGAGGCTGCGCCAGCGGTTCCGTCCACACGTGTCACGCGACCGGCTCGGTTGAGCGCCATGTCCCGCACCGACAAGCTCTCCGTGCAGAAGCTGCGATCCTCCTCAGTGGCCAAGACCATCCCGATCCTGGCACTGGTCGCGCTGATGTGGATCGAAGAAGTCGTCGACGCTCTGCCAAACCTCAACCTCGACCAGTACGGCATCCGGCCCCGACAGGTCGAGGGGCTGGTGGGCATCCCGTTGGCGCCGTTCTTGCACGGCGGGTTCGGCCATCTGACCACCAACACGGTGCCGCTTATCTTCCTGGGGGTATTGTTGGCGCTGACCACCAAGCGGTTCTGGGCCGTCACCCTAGGGGTGGTCCTTCTGGGGGGCCTAGGCACCTGGCTGGTCGCGGGCAGTAATACCGTGCACTTCGGGGCCAGCGGAGTGGTGTACGGATATGCGGCATTCCTTGTCGCCTGGGGCGTGCTGAGCCGAAAACTGCTCAGCGTGCTGGTCGGTGCGGTGGTGGTGCTGCTGTACGGGAGCATCGTCTTCGGTGTTCTACCAGGTCAGCCGGGTGTCTCCTGGGAGGGGCATCTGTTTGGCGCTGTCGCGGGCGTTCTCCTGGCTTTTCTCCTGCGCCCCCGCGACACGACGGCGTCCTGACACATTCTGCAGCGGGTCACCGATCTCGGAGGGTGTGCAGGTCGCGAAGGATATCCGAGCAGGTGATGGCGTCCAGCCCGGTCGGAGACACCGCATCTGGTCGCAGTGCTACACTTGCATGCAACGGTAGCATGAAGGTGGGCGATGGGTTCGACGCTGATGATCCGGAACCTCGACGACGACGTGAAAGCGCGCCTTCGAGTCCGGGCTGCCACACAGGGACGTTCGATGGCGGCCGAGGTGCGGGCGATCCTCGCCGAAGCGGTAGCCGACGGACCGACAGCTCCACGGCGGACGCTGCTCGACGTGTTCGCACAGCTGCCCGACACTGGCGGCGTCGACCTACCCCTACCAGAACGGCACGTCGAACCCCAGCGTGAATAGTGGTCGGTCTGGTCGGAGATCCGCTTCTGCCGGGCGACGAACGAGAACCCCTTGCCGAGTTCGAGCAGAAAGTCGTGCAACTTGTCGATGAGCGCCTGCTCCAGCTCGCTCTCGCGGATGTCAGGACGGTCCGTCATGCCCAGGAACTCGAACACGCTCGGGTCCTTGAGGACGTCGTCAGCCGCTGTGCGCGGCTCCAGCTCGGCGACCTCGGCGCGCACCGACTCGCGACTGTCCTTCCTGGTGGCAAGGAGCCGTTCATAGTAGAACGAGCTGATCTGCCGGTCGAGCTGTCGTGACGTCCACCCCGTCGTCACTCATCGCGATCGGCCCTTCGTCCGCGTCTTCATCTCAAGCCTCCTGCCCTTGTCGCCCACCCCAGACAACCTACCGAACGTATGTTCGAGAGTCAAAGCAGGTTGTCCACCACCAGGTGGGGACTGGGCCTCAGGTCCGGTACGGCATTGGCCATCGCACAGATCCCTTACAGCCTCGACGGTGATGATGCAGCCCGCCAGCGGTCCAGGACGGCCGCGGCGGCGCCGGAGTCGACGGACTGGGCGGCCAGGGCCAGGCCGGCGGTCAGGCGGTCGGTCAGGGTTCCGGTGGCCGTGCCGGGCAGGGTGGCGTCGGCGACGAGACCGGCGGCGGCGTTGAGCAGGACGGTCTCGCGGACCGGGCCGCCGCGTCCGGCCAGGACCTCGACGACGACCCTGGCGTTGGCGGTCGCGTCGCCGCCCCGCAGGTCGGCCACCGTGACGGGGGCCAGGCCCAGGTCACCGGTGGCGTCCAGCAGGTGCTCGCCGACCTGGCCGTCACGGACCTCCCAGACGCGGGACGGGCCGGTGGGCGCCAGCTCGTCCAGCCCGTCCGTCTCGCCGCGGAACACCAGCGCCGAGGTGCCCCGGTCGGCCAGGACCCCGGCCACCAGAGGGGCCATGCGGCGGTCGGCCACGCCGATGGCCACGGACTCCGGCTGGGCCGGGTTGGTCAGCGGGCCGAGGAAGTTGAACGTCGTACCGATACCGAGCTCTTTGCGGGCCTGACCGGCGTGGCGCATCGACGGGTGGAACACCTGGGCGAAGCAGAAGGTGATACCCACCTCTCCTGCCAGCTCGGCGACCCGTTCTGGCGGCTGGGCCAGGTCCAGGCCGAGCGCTTCGAGCACGTCCGCCGACCCGGAGGCCGACGACATCGCGCGGTTGCCGTGCTTGACGACCGTCACCCCGGCGCCCGCGACGACCAGCGCGGCCATGGTCGAGACGTTCACCGTGCGGGCCAGGTCACCGCCGGTACCGACGATGTCCACCGAGCGCACCGGCACGCTGAAGCGCCGGGCGTGCGCCAGCATCTGGTCGGCCAGACCGGCCAGCTCGGCCACCGTCTCGCCCTTGGCCCGCAGCGCCACCAGGAACGCCGCGACCTTCGGCGTGGACGCCGCGCCGCTCATGATCTGGTCCATCGCCCAGCCGGTCTGCTCGGCGGTGAGGTCCTGCTGGGCGACCAGCGCGGTGAACAGCTGCGGCCAGGTAGGCCCGCCCGTCTCGCTCACGTAGCCGGGGTCGGAGCGTCGAGCATCCGGACCACCATGTCGTGCACCACCATCGGGTCGAGCGGCCGGGTGACGACGTTCTCCGCGTTCGACCAGGACGCCAACCAGGCGTCGGCGGGCCGGGCGATGATCACCAGCACCGGCGGGCAGTGGTCGATCTCGTCCTTGAGCTGGCGGGCCAGGCCCATCCCGCCGACCTTGTCCGCCTCGGCGTCGAGGACGAACAGGTCCACGTCGTCGCCGCGGGCCTCGGCAACCACCGCGTCGGCGGTGGCGACCTCGACCCAGCGGATGTCGGGGGTGTCGGCGTCCAGGCGGGGGCCGACGGCCAGCCGGACCTCCTCGCGGATATCGACGTCGTCGGAGTACAGCACGATCCGGGGGCCTGCCCCAGCAGTGTCGGTCATCGGTGATCCTTCGTCGGCGAGAGCTGCTTCGAAGAGCTGCGTTGAGGAGCATGGTGGCACACCGCCGGGCGGGACGGCACCGTCCGTCGGGCGCGCCGGTCCAAGCCTAGGCCCAAAGTCCTGAGCATGGGGCGTGATCGGCCATACTGACACTTCGTCCGCATCTCGTCCGGACGGGGCGTCGACGCGCTCGAACGGCCGGTCTGCGCGAGAGTGGTGAAGAACGACCAACGAGAGGGAACCATGGCTGACTACACCCTGCCCGACCTGCCCTACGACTACGCGGCCCTGGAACCGCACATCTCGGGCCGGATCATGGAGCTGCACCACGACAAGCACCACGCCGCCTACGTGGCCGGTGCCAACACCGCCCTGGAGAAGCTGGCCGCGGCCCGGGCCGCCGACGACTTCGCCGCGGTGAACCTGCACGAGAAGAACCTGGCGTTCAACCTCGGCGGGCACACCAACCACTCGGTGTTCTGGCAGAACCTGTCCCCCGACGGCGGCGGTCGGCCCACCGGTGAGCTGGCCGCGGCGATCGACGAGCACTTCGGCTCCTTCGAGGCTTTCACCAAGCACTTCGCGGCCAACGCCCTGGGCATCCAGGGGTCCGGCTGGTCGGTGCTGGCCTGGGACTCGGTCGGCGCCCGGCTCGCTGTCTTCCAGCTGTACGACCAGCAGTCGAACTTCCCGCTGGGCGTCGTGCCGATCGTCATGCTCGACATGTGGGAGCACGCCTTCTACCTGGACTACGTCAACGTCAAGGCGGACTACGTCAAGGCCTGGTGGAACATCGTCAGCTGGGCGGACGCCGCCGACCGGTTCGCCAAGGCCCGCACCGCCACGGCCGGGCTCATCGTCCCGGTGACCTGACTGCACCCTGGCGCAGCGGTGCGGGCAGGTGCCTTCCTCGGCCCTGCCCGCACTGCTCATCGCCTCGTAGACGGGAACGACCTGTCAGCCCGTGCCGTCGTCTTCCGGCCGGGTCGGCGCGAAACCAGGGTTGGGCTGGACGCTGGCGAGGATGGCGACCAGCGTCTGGGTGTACTCACCACCCGACTCGCCACCGATGTTCCCGACGTTCGTCGAGAACAAGAAAGCCGTCTGGGGGCCGTCCGGCAGCGGGTTCTGGGCGCCGAAGGCCAGTCCGTTCGCCGCCGATCCAGCCACCGTCAGGGAATAGTTCACCCCCCACTCGTCCTCGGAGCTGACGACGACAACCTGCCCTGGGCCATCCTGGTCCTGTCCATCCAGGGCCCATCCGCTCAGACCAGGCACCGACCCCAGCACCTCGACCTCTGAGGGGAACGTCACCACACTACCAGCCGTGATACTGCCCGCGAACCCGTTGCGGACCAGCTCGACCGGTGCCGCGTCGCTGGACTGCGGCGGTACGACGAACAGCACACAGTTGATGGTGTCGCAGCCGTCGAGCAGCTGAGGTTCGCCCTCAAGATCGCCGACCGTCCAGTCCGGTGGGTACTGGAACGTCACCGGGTACTGCGGGGACGAGTAGGTCGGCCAGCCGCTGGTGTCCACCGTGACCTCGACCGGGGGGATCTGGTGCGTCGGTGCCGGAACAGGATCGCTCGGGTCGGCAGCCACCTGGGGCGACTGGTCGGCCCAGGTGGTGAGCCCCCAGACCCCACCGCCGAGGACCACCACCATGACCCCCGCCAGCGCCCCGCCGAGCGCGGCGCGCCGCCGTCGGGCCCGGCGGCGTCCCGCCGCCGCCAGCGCACCGGCGTCGAACGATCCGCGGACGCTGGAGGCCCGGTCCCGTAGCGCGGCCATCACGTCGTCGAGTCCGTGCTCGCTGAGCTCAGACATGGTCAGCTCCTTTCTTCCAGGCGCGCCCGCAGAGCGGTCAGACCGCGCGAGGTCAGCTTGCGGGCGTTGGTCTCGCTGACGCCCAGGACTGCCGCGACATCGGCGTAGTCGTGGTCGTCGAGCACCCGCAGGACCACGGCCACCCGCTGCCGTGGGGGTAGCGTGGCGAGCAGGCTCAGCGCCCAGTCCCGGTCGTCGACCTCACCGGTCGGCGTGACCGATCCGGGGTCGACGTCGGCGGTGACCACCAGGCGTCGTAGCTTGCGCCACACGGAGGTGTTCCGGTTGACGATGGCCCGGCACACGTACGCCATCGGGTCCCGGACGGTGATCTGGTCCCATTTCGGGTAGACCGCGACCAGGGCGTCCTGCACCAGGTCCTGGGCGTCGTGCACGTTGCCGCACACCAGGTACGCGAACCGCACCAGAGCGTCGCTCCGCGCGGCGACGAACGCCTCGAAGCTGGTACCGACCGATACGAGGAGGCCGCCATCGTCGTACGGCACCTGGGGCTCCTTCGTCGGCAGCGGCCCGACTGCCGCTGGCAGAGAGTCGATCATCACACTTGCACGACGCGCGGCCCCCCCACAGTGTGACGTGGTCGCAGGCACCGGATCCCGCCCCGGGCCGTGGCGGTCCCGTTGACGTCCTGGACGAGGCCGCCGCGACCCTCTGACCAGGCATGTACCGTGGGCGGTGGCTCACAACCTCGGGCAAGCTGTATGAGATCATTCGTCGCATGGACACCGATTCCGGACAACCGCCCGTGGACGATGACACCACACCCGGCTGGGATGCCATCACCGCGCACTTCGAGGCCGTCTATCCCGACCAGAAGAGCCCGGTGCACTACGGCACCATCATCAAGTACTCCCTAGGCGGCCCGGACCCGATCGACGGGGTGTCGGTGTACCGCGCGGCCGAACCGGTCCCACACTGGCACTACGTGACCTACGGCTACTCCGACCTCTACGGTCAGAACAAGGCCACCGGTGACGAGGACTCCGACTACGGGATCGAGATGACCTTCCGGCTCGCCGATCCGGCGGCGCTGGACCCGGCGAGGAATCCGCCTGTCTGGGTCGTCAACCTGTTGCAGAACCTCGCCCGCTACGTCTTCGAGACCGGCAACGTCATCTATGCGGGTCACCACATGAACGCGAACGGTCCTATCGCCCTCGAAGAAGACACGCTGCTCACAGCACTGGCGTTCACCGACGACCCGATCGGAACTCCCATCCGCACCCCGACCGGGCTGGTCCGACTGGTACAGGCGGTAGGTATCACCAGCGAAGAGCTAGACCACGCCATTGCGTGGAACTGCGAAAGAGTGCTCGACACCATCGGGCAACGATGGCCGCGCGGCCTGACCGTCCTGGACCGTCCCGGGCTCGACGAGTTCTCTGACCTGCTGGTTCAGGTCGAAGAAGGCGTGGAACGGGACGGGTCGAGCGTCGGCTATCTCGGGGTGCAGACTCTCCTGGTCAGCGGAACCCCGGACGACCTGACGGTCAGGTGCGTCGCCCTGCCCACCATCTCCAAGACGGTAAAGTCGCGCCTTCCGTACAGGAAATCGCTGCTCGTCGTCGGCGACGAAGAAGTCCTCGAACTCGTCCCCGAGGACGGTCCACCGGTACGACAGCTCGCCCACGACGACGAACCAGCACGTATCAGCCTGACGGACGCCGGAGTCGCCGCGCTGCAGACGATACCCGCCGAACCAGGTGAATACCGGCTCCCCGACATCCCCGGGGTGCGCTGGGAGCTGGTTGCTACTCAGGACGAACTGACCTCGTAGCGGACATGGTGGGGCCTCGGTCGCCGGTACAGCCAGTGTCCGCCTGCTGTCCGCCGTGCCCGTCCGGAGACTACGCACTGCGAGACGGACCCCCCCTCCCACCTGTGAGCCGATAAGAGTGCCCCACTTCGAGGACTCCACGCCGATCAGGCGGTTCAAACCACCTGATCGGCGTGCAACCCTCGAACCTGCACTGTCTTATCGGCTGCTACTGGAGAATGGGGGCTCCGCTACAGGCGAGGTCCCTACGCTGGGAGCTGATCACCGCTGATCTTGTAGTCGACCTGGTGGGCCTCGGCCGGGACGGGGACCTCCCAGCGGCGGAGCATCTGGTCGAGGGCAGCGTTCGACAGGGTGCTGTCGCGGTCGGTGTTGCGCCGCTTGACGACCGGTTCGGGGCTCTCCAGGTAGACGATCTCGACCTGGGCGTCGTAGGCGTACAGCAGGTCCAGGGTGCGCTGACGGATCCGAGACGACAGGTGCGTGGCGTTCCACACGAAGTCCTCCCGTCGGCCCAGCAGGGCCTTGGCCCGGTCGGTGACCAGGTGGGCGGCCGCGCCGGTATTGCCCGCGTGCTTCAGCCCCAGCTCGGCACAGGCGTCGTCGAACGAAACCACCGGCAGGTCAGGGGCGTGGGCGGCGATCCAGGTGTTCTTGCCCGACGCCGGCATCCCCGACAGCATGACCACCCGTGAGCCAGGCGGGGCGTAGAACGGGTAGTCCACGCTGATCGCACCACGACGACGGCAGTACTCCAGCCGGGTGTGGGCGTCGGCGTAGGGGTACTCGGCGTCGTAGCAGCCTTCGTCCTGGGCGACCTCCCGGAACAGCTCGACGGCGGCGATGCTCTCGCCCATGTCGGCGCAGATCCGACCCTTGCCGTCGGCCTCGGCCAGCGCCGCGATATCGCGGATGCGCAGCTCCCACGACAACGTCCGCACGACGTACTCCGGGCTGTCACCCTGCCGGTTCCCGGCCACCGCGTAGAACGGTTCCATATGATGCCGGACCAGCCGGCAGATGTGTTCCCTCAGGTCGAACGGCACCTGGGACTGCCACAGCATCCGGCGGGCGTCGATGGCGCCGATGCGACCGTGCCCGACGCTGGATATCCGCCCGTCCTCGACGACGGTGCACGCCGCCTTCCCCAGGTCGTGGAACAGCGTCGCGTAGAACAGCACGAACCGGTCGTCCGGGCGACCCTGAGCGTAGTCCGGCAGGTCGACCATGACCTCGCAGGCCATCCGGGTGTGGGTGAGGACATCCCCCTCGCCGTGGAACTCCGGCTGCTGGGGCGTGTCGGCCAGCGGCGCCAGCACATCGACCTCGTCGACGATCGCCGCCCAGTCGAGCGGACCACCAGGGGCGGGCACCAGCTCGCACAAGGTCGCGTAGTCGGTCACGAGCCCACCTCTTCCCAGGCCGTCGGGACCGGCGCGTAGACGTCGGCGCCGGGCGCCAGCTGGTTGGGCAGTATCGGCCGGTCCAGCCAGTGGGTATCGCTGCTGGCGATGGTCTGCAAGAAGTCGGCCCGCACCCACTTCAGACGCCCGACGGTCTGGTGGCCTTCCTCGATCTTGATGTACAGCCCTTCGGACAGGTCGCTGTCCTGGGTCTCGGCCTCGGCGCGTCCAGGGTCGATCCCGTGCTGGGCGGCCGTCCGGCGCAGGTTCTGGCGCCACTGCCCGGACTTGGCCAGCGAAGGTCGGACCAGAGCCAGCAGGTCGTCCAGCCGTCGCGGTGCCAGCCCGTCGTACAGCACCGGCACCGACACCACCGGCGACCCGCGCAGCACCTCGCGCCGGGCGGCAGTCGACAAGAACACGCCCTGCTCGGTGTCGAACAGGTCGAACTCCAAGAAGTAGTGCGGCAACCAGTCGTAGAACACCGTGTGCTTGGCGTACATCCACTCGCCGTACATGACGTACCGCTGGTCCAGCACGTCGAACAGGGCGGTCTCGTGCGTCGCACCCCACGACTTCAGCAGGTTGAAGTGCTTCTCCCTGGCCCCGCCGGTGAGGTAGTGCCCCCGGCTCTGCACCAACAGCTCGGCGTCGTCACCGAAGCTCAGCCCCGAGTTGGCCCCGTCCAGCTTCTCCTCCACGACGATGCGCCGCCCGACCAGCGCGTCGTACGGCACCTGCGACAGGTCCTCGTCCCCCGGTTGCAGCCGCGACCCTTCCAGGTGCGGCGTGCGCGGGTACTTCAGCAGGGATCTCATGGCCGTCCGTCCAGGTCGTCGGCCAGCCTGGCACACCGCCCTGCCTCTGGACAGCTGGATTTGGCACTCGTCGCGCAGGACGGCGGGCGGGTGACTCAGACGCTGAACGAACCTACAATGGCAGCAACGACAACCCACCGGCAGGAGGGGAGCATGGTGCAGGTCAGCCTGAAGGAACTGGGACGAGACGCCCGGCACCTGATCGAGCAAGCCCGCAGCGAGGACGTCCTTGTGACCGACGGGGTCGGACCAGTCGCCCGGATCGTCAGTCTCGGCCCCAGCAGGACCGAGGACGCAAAGTCCCTGTTCGGGATCCTGTCACCCGACACCGACCAGGACCTGGCCAGGCTGGAGCGGCTGGCCTGATGCGGGTCGTGCTCGACACTAACGTGCTGCTTGACGCCCTGGCGGCCCGCGAGCCGTTCCGGGCCGACGCCGAGACAGTTCAGCAGGTGCATCAGACGCAGAACAGCAAGGCGAGCAGCAGGGCAGCTCTACCCCGGTCAGCTCGACAAGACCGGCCAGCCACTGCGGGTCCCAGCGAACCAGAGCCTGGGTGGGGCGGCGAACCCTAGGCGCCCGTTGCGCGATCTTGTTGCCCACGCCCCGGGACCCCGAGTGCAGGGACAGCCACACCTGGTCGGTCTCGTCGGCGCAAAGTCCGAACCCATGCCGCGAGACCAGACAAGTTCATGCGTCAGGCGAAGGAGCCGCCGCAGGCGCACGAGCTCTGGGCGTTGGGGTTGTCGATGGTGAAGCCCTGCTTCTCGATGGTGTCGGCGAAGTCGATGGTGGCGCCGTCCAGGTAGGGCACGGACATCCGGTCCACCACGACCTCGACGCCGTCGTAGTCGCGCACGGCGTCACCGTCGAGCTGGCGCTCGTCGAAGTACAGCTGGTAGATCAGGCCGGAGCAGCCGCCGGGCTGCACGGCGATGCGCAGCCGCAGGTCGTCGCGACCCTCGGCCTCCAGCAGGGCACGGACCTTGGTCTGGGCCACGTCGGTCAGCACCACACCGTGGGTCGCGGTCTGCGGGGTCTCCTGCGTGGTCTCGCTCATTCGGTACTCCTCAGTCACTGGGATGCTCGCCCTGCTCGACATCGCTCAACACCGAACCGGTCGTCCGTGTTCCACGGCGCAGTGTTCTACGGCACGGACCCCAGGGTACAAGGCCCCAGGGCGTGGCGTCCGGCGGTACCGGCCAGAGCCAGGCGGTCGCCTCCAGGCTGCGCTGGGTCGGCGCGGCGGGACGGGCGACCGGGTGACGGTTCGCCTCGCCGCCGCGGCGCACTGCATCGATACTTGGCCCCATGGCGACGACACGGTTGCTGCGGATCGGCATCTTCTGCTTCGACGACGTCGACGAGCTCGACCTGGTCGGCCCCTACGGGGTGCTCAACGCCTGGGCTGAACGGTCGCCGCTGCGCCCCGAGATCAGCACCCTGACCGCCGACGGCAGCGGGGTGCGCTGCGCGCACGGTCTGCGCCTGCTGCCCGACGCCGCCGCCGACGAGGTCGAACCGTTGCACGTGCTCGTCCACCCCGGTGGTCCGGGCGCCCGGACGCTGGCCGCCGACCCGGCGCACCTGGCCTGGCTGCACCGCACGCGCCAGGCCACGCCGCTGCTGGTCGGGGTCTGCACCGGGGCGCTGGTCCTGGCCGCCGCCGGGCTGCTCGCCGGGCGGCCGGTCGCCACCCACCGGGACGCGTTCGACGAGCTCGTCGGGTACGACCCGACTCTGCTGGCCGACACCGAGGCCAGGTACGTCGACGACGGCGACGTCGTCACCAGCGCCGGAGCCACCGCCAGCCTCGACCTGGCGCTGCACCTGGTCGCTCGCCTGGAAGACCCGGCCGCAGCCCAGACGGTGGCCCGGCACCTCCAGTACGACTACAACCCAGAGCTCACGGTCTGAGCCGCCGTCGATTCGAGACTTCTGTCGCGGATTCGAGAGTTTTACTGGGTCTTCGGACATTCGGTGGGGATCACGGGGTGAGTCCGCCTGCTGCGAGGAGCATGCGGAGCCTGTAGTTGTCGCGGTTGCGGTAGCCGCGGGCGAGGCGTCGGTGGAGCTCGATGGTGCCGTTG
>Ga0099364_10001158_pt1 | contig 43997 bp, 49 predicted proteins | sample TergutTh196P3_FD_73070 | JGI IMG/M metagenome (GOLD analysis project Ga0099364, IMG submission 73070) | Microcerotermes parvus P3 segment gut microbial communities from Pointe-Noire, Republic of the Congo - Th196 P3 | ecosystem: Host-associated > Arthropoda: Insects > Digestive system > Gut ...
TGACTTAAAAGATTTAACACAGAACAGTCTGCGGAACCAGATGTCTATGGTTTTGCAGGACACTTTTCTTTTTAACGGAACAATTGCAGATAACATTGGTTACGCAAAATCTTCCGCTTCCCTCAAGGAAATTGAAGAAGCGGCAAAAACCGCAGGGGTATTCGATGACATTATGGAAATGCCCGACAGGTTTGATACGGAAATTGGCGAGAGGGGCATTCGGCTTTCCGGCGGACAAAAACAGCGGCTCTCCATTGCACGGGCAGTTCTGCGGGACGCGCCTCTTTTAATACTGGATGAAGCCACCGCCTCGGTGGATATGCAGACAGAAGCGCGAATACAATCTGCTATTGCAAAAATGCAGGGCAAACGGACAATCATTGCCATTGCCCACCGCCTTTCCACAATTCGCAGTGCGGACATAATTCTTGTCCTTAAAGAGGGAAAGATTATCCAACAGGGAACCCATGAAGAACTTGTGCAAAAAGACGGCGTTTATCGTGACTTGTATCAGGCGCAGGAGTTGTAGGGTTGCGGGGGAATTAACCGCCTAACCACTCGCAAGTGATTAGGCGGTTGGGCGTTTTTTTCCTGCCAATATGGTTATTCCCAAGTAACTGTGGCTTTTCCGCTGGAAAAAGCAGTGTCTATTAATTTAGGAACAACAATCGGCGAAGTAACTGGTGTCTCTGTATTATGAATTGCCACAACCATAGTTTTAGAACCACTACCGTTATAATTAACGAATGTTGCTCTTTCAGTAATCTCATCAGATTCAGTACAAAGCCAAATTTTTAATACGGCTGTTCCTCCCGAAACAGGTGCATGGGATCCAACACCTGATTGTGCAATACTGTACGCACCGAATAGTAATGGTGATGAAGGAGAAGGAGGATTTTCACTCTTTTCTGCAGCTAGAACATATTTGCCATTATAATCACCCAAACCGTTAATTGTAAGCTGACCGTTAGTAGGACCTATATTGATACCGCCGCCAGTTCCGGCTCCGGCTCCGCCGCAGGCTGTCATTGACAAAACAATTACCGCTGTAAAAACGGTAATTCCAAAAACTTTAAACAAATTCTTCATTAGAAACTCCTTATTTTTTTGGGATTAAAGTCCCAAAATTAGTATATATGCAAAACCTTAATAGTCCGCATTGTTCTATACTATAGTCCGTTTTGGTTTTTGTCAATAGCTAAATCATATAGTTCAATATGATAGATTGATAAGGACAAGGGGTATGAGCGGACAGAAAATTAAAGATACGCTGGGTAAAAACATCAAGTTTTTTAGATTTAGGAAGGATTATTCTCAAGCAGATTTGGCTGAAAAAGCCGATATTTCCATTACTTTTTTAAGTAATATTGAAAGAGGGCTAAAATTCCCCAAACCCGATATTTTATCAAAAATAGCTAAGGGGCTTGATGTGGATGTTCATGAACTTTTTAAAATCGATATTGTGCCTGATGAGAATATAAAACAAGTAAAAAACCTTACAGAAGATATAACAAAAAAGGTCAACCTTGCGCTAAAAGATGTTTATAAACAATACCTAGGGCAAATTCCCTAAATATCCTAACTTTTCGGGAATATATTCCCTGAAAGTCTTGACTTTTTGGGAATATTGTATTACAATATCAATATGAAGTATATTCCAAGATTGGCGGAAAAATTGATCCTGCAGAAACTGGCTGACCCTAAGGTTATTGTCCTTTTTGGGTCCAGGCAGGTGGGAAAATCGACGCTTTTTAAGAACTTGTTAAAAGATGACCAAGCTGTGCTTTGGCTGTATGGGGATCAACCCCAAACACAGGCTATTTTTAACGATATTTCCGAAGCAAGGATTAAATCTATAATTGGCAGTAAGAAGATTGTTGTTTTAGATGAAGCTCAGATGATTTCCGACATTGGAGTCAAGCTAAAAATGTTTACCGATTACTTGGAAGGGGTAAAAGTTATTGCTACCGGTTCTTCGTCTTTTGACCTGGCTAACAAAATTAACGAACCTTTAACGGGCAGAAAATGGGAATACAAACTTTTGCCTTTTTCATTTACAGAGATGGCAAATGCAACCAGTGTTGCAGATGAAATGAAAAATTTGGAAACAAGGCTTATCTACGGATATTATCCTGAAGTTGCGCTTAATCCCGGTGAAGAAAAAGAACGGCTGTTGGAGCTTGTAAACAGTTATTTATACAAAGATGTGCTTGTTTGGGAAAATTTGCAAAAGGCAGAAAAAATTACAAAACTTTTACAAGCTTTGGCGTTTCAGGCCGGGTCTAATGTTTCTTATTCTGAAATTGGAAGCATTGTCGGGATGGATCACAAAACGGTAGAGAAATATATCGATCTTTTGGAAAAAGCATTTGTAGTTTACAGGCTTACTTCTTACAGCAATAATCTTCGCAATGAATTAAAGGCCAGTAAAAAAATATTTTTTTACGATAACGGTGTGCGCAATGCTTTAATCTCAGCATTTAGTCCGTTAGAATTACGAAATGACATTGGCATACTCTGGGAAAATTTTATGATGGCGGAGCTGTTAAAAAAAGATTTATACACAAAAAACTTTGCCCGCAGATGGTTTTGGCGGAACAAGCAGCAGCAAGAAGTTGATCTTGTCCACGAAGCCGATGGCATCATTACAGCTTATGAATTCAAATGGAGCAGCAAGAAAAAAGTTTCCTGCCCCTCATCCTTTAAGGAAGCCTACCCGCAGATAAAATTTAATGTAATTAACAGCGAAAATTTTATCGATTTTATTGGGTGATAAGAAATGAACCCTAGCCGCCTAACCACTCACAAGTGATCAGGCGGTTGGGCGTGTTTGTTATGCCAATATGGTTATTTACCAAGTAATTGTGGCTATTCCGTTGGAAAAATTAGCCTGTATTTCAGAGTGAGAAATAGGCTGATCTTCATTAGGACTTATAGTCTCAAAAATAAGCACATACATATTTTTTGAATCACTACCGTTATAATTAACAAGTGTAGCGGCAGTTTCAGTCATATGAGTAACATTCCAAATTTTTAATACGGCTGTTCCTTCTGAAATGAGTGCATAAAATGGTTCTTCATTTTGGAAATAACCAATAGCAAGCAGAAATGGTACAGATGGGGGGGCGTAAGGATCAGAAGGTACTTCCTGAACATGAACATATTTACCATTAAACTCCCCAAGACCGTTAATTGTAAGCTGACCGTTAGTAGGACCTATATTGATACCGCCGTCACCTTCGGCTCCACCTCCACCGCCGCCGGCTCCGGCTCCGCCGCAGGCTGTCATTGACAAAACAATTACCGCTGTAAAAACGGCAATTACAAAAACTTTAAACAAATTCTTCATAAGAAACTCCTATACTTAATGTCCGTAAGTAAATATAAATAACCCATACAGGCTATTTTTCAGCTAAAAGTTAGCCTTAAAGGATAGTTTATTATACATAAAGCCAATATGTCAATAGCTAAAAAGCAATTATCCTATTCTAAAAGGATAAAAGGTTGAAAAATGGCAAATATTAGGGAAGTATTGGCAACAAATATTAAAGAAAACCGCAAAAAATGCGGTTTTTCGCAGGATAAATTGGCTGAATTAGCAGGCATTTCCTCACAATATTTGGCCACTGTTGAAACATGCCGTAAATTCCCAACCCCGGAAGTACTGGATCGCCTTGCAGAAGCCTTAGAAATTGAAACCCATGAACTTTTTAGTTTTGCCTCTACCCCTCAAAAAGAACTAGAAAAATTAAGACAGGACATTATAGAAGAAGTTGTAATTACAATAAAACAAGCATTTAAAGAAGAAAGCAAAATGAAAACCTATTCCGCCCCTTGATTTAAGTATAGCAATGTGTTATACTTATTGTATGGCAAATATTACTTTTGAATGGAACGAAGAAAAAAACAAGCTAAATCAGAAAATACATGGCATTGCGTTTGATGATGCAAAGTTTGTTTTCAATGACCCTTTTAAAGTAATTTTGCCTGATTTGTATCATAGTGAGAAAGAAGAAAGATGGCTTGCTATTGGGCTTGTGAGCCGTGTACTTTTTGTGGTTTTCACCGAGAGGAGTGAAAATGTTATTAGAATAATATCGGCAAGGACTGCAACCAAAGCCGAAAGGAGTCTGTATAATGATCAAAACAACAGTTTTAAGACAAGGTGATAAACCTACAAAAGAACAAATACAAAGGATTGAAAAAGCTGCAAAAAAACCTGTTGCTTCTGATATAGACAGTCCTGTTTATACCTCAAAACAGTTAGCCCATCTTTATTTAGAGTCAAAAAAGCTTCATAAAAAGCAAACGGTAGGTATCAGGCTTAATCAAAAAACAATAGAACAATACAGGGGCTTTGGAAAAGGCTATACCGGAATTATGGCGGCAGTTTTGGATTATGCAATAAGTAATCCTAAAATTTTAAGAAAAGCACTGTAATAGGCACAAAAGCAAATACATTAACCAAAGATAATACCGCTTTTTGAAGTTATCAACCTTGTCTGTTATCTGTAAAATGATTATATCTGTTGTATGGAGATTAAAATGCGGAAATATAAATGTTCTATTTGCGGATATATTTATGACGAGTCCACCGGCGCAAAATGGGAAGACCTTCCTGACGATTATGTTTGCCCTGTGTGCGGTGCGCCTAAATCGGTGTTTAACTTGATAGAAGAATCCGCTCCAAAAACAACCACTGAAAATACAATCGGTAAAAGTTTTAATGCTGACAAAACAGATGAACTTTTGGGATTATCTTGTGAGGAAATATCTGCTATTTGTTCAAGCTTAGCCAAAGGTTGTGAAAAACAAAGGCTTGCGCCGGAAATGGAAGCGTTTGCTAAAATTGCGGATTACTACAAAACAAAAGCGGGCATCAAAAAAGGCAAAACTCTAAAAGATGCGGCGCAACTTTTAAACGACGACTTGACGGTAAAATTCAATGCGGCAAATACAGCCGCAAAAGCAAATGCGGACAGAGGCGCTCAGCGGTCTTTGGTATGGAGCGAGAAAGTCAGCACAATGTTAAAAGCCTTGCTGGAACGGTTTGAAAAAGAGGGAACCGCCATGCTTGAAAATACCAATATATATGTCTGCGACATTTGCGGGTTTATTTATCTTGGTGATGCTCCGCCGGATATTTGTCCGGTTTGCAAAGTACCGCATCATAAAATATTACAGGTGGGGAGGTAGTTATGCCAGCTTATAGAAATATTCGTCTTTGCGACAAAGAATGTATGTGTCTTTATGTTTGCCCTACAGGCGCAACAGATACAGAAAACAGTATAATCGATGTAACAAAATGTATTCCCGGTTGTATGGAATGTGTAAAGGCCTGTCCATCAGGTGCTATATCGATGCTGCCGGAAAAATATCCGCCGCAACAGCCAAAAACTGAAGCGGTCATTGCCGCTCAACGAGCATTGGGTTACAGTAAGTCGATACAAGAAGGGATAGCGGATGCTGTTGCGGTTGAATCCGACAATGCCGTTACACGGCAATTTGCCAGGGCTGCAGCAAAATCCAACCGCCGTATGGCAGAGGACATTCTGCGCGAATCCGGGTACATGCTTCCTCAAAGCGCGGAAGCTCGTAAATTATTAAGTGCGATGAAAGAAAATCCTGACAAGGATTTTCCAAAAGAAGCAGTTGATTTTCTTATCAATCAACTTGATTGATAAAAATCAATAAAAAATTTTAAGGAGAGTTTTATGGCAAACTTGAAAGGATCAAAGACCGAAAAGAACCTATTGGAAGCTTTTGCCGGTGAAAGCATGGCAAGAAACAAATATACTTACTTTGCTTCCAAGGCAAAAAAAGAAGGCTTCGAACAAATTGCGGCTTTCTTTGAAGAAACTGCAGGCAATGAAAGAGAACACGCAAAACTTTGGTTTAAACAGCTATGCGGCGGAGAAATTCCTGCAACACCGGATAACCTTAAAGCCGCAGCGGAAGGCGAACACGGCGAATGGACAGAAATGTACAAACGCATGGCGGAAGAAGCGCGCGCGGAAGGTTTTAACGATATCGCTTTCCTTTTCGAAGCTGTAGGCAATATCGAAAAAGAACATGAGCAGAGATACCTTAAGCTTCTTAAAAACATTCAGGAAGGAACCGTCTTTAAGAAGAATGAAAAATCTGTATGGATTTGCCGCAACTGCGGACACATTTTGGACAACGAAAGCGCTCCGTCAAAATGTCCTGTTTGCGCACATCCGCAAAGCTACTTTGAACTTAGGGTTATAAATTATTAAGGAGAAAAAACGGATATTTAAAATCGATATAAAAAAATCATAAAAAGGGCGTAAGCTGTAATGGTTTGCGCCTTTTTTGTTGACATTTCTGCCTTTTTTTGCTAAGCTATTACAAAGGAAACACTATGAAAAAACGCACCGTAATTATAATTGGAGCCGCAGGGCGGGATTTCCATAATTTTAACACCTATTACAGAGACAATCAGAACTATGCCGTTGCGGCTTTTACCGCCGCGCAGATACCCGACATTGCAGGGCGAAAATATCCTGCTGAATTGGCAGGAAGCCTTTATCCTCAGGGAATACCTATCTATGCCCAAGATGATTTGGAAAAATTGATCAAAGAGCTTGATGTCGATGAATGTGTTTTTGCGTACTCAGACACCTCATACACCGATGTAATGGCTGTTGGCGCTAAGGTAAATTCTGCAGGAGCGGACTTTACTCTGCTTGGCGGCAAAAATACGATGATAAAAAGCACAAAGCCTGTTATTGCTGTTGGCGCTATTCGTACAGGGTGCGGCAAAAGCCAAACATCGCGCCGTGTGGCGGAGATTCTTTTGGCCCAGGGTCTTAAAGTAATTGCCATTCGCCATCCCATGCCTTACGGAGACCTTGCCGCACAAAAAGTACAGCGGTTTGCCACTCTTGATGATTTAGTAAAACACAAATGTACAATAGAAGAAATGGAAGAATACGAACCTCATGTTGTGCGGGGAAATGTTATTTATGCCGGTGTTGATTATGAAGCAATTCTTCGTGCCGCTGAAAATGACCCCAATGGCTGTGATGTAATTCTTTGGGATGGCGGCAATAACGACTTCCCGTTTTATACACCCGACCTAATGATCACTGTAGTTGATCCTCATCGACCCGGTCATGAACTTTCTTACTACCCCGGTGAAGTAACATTACGGATAGCCGATGTTGTGGTAATAAACAAAATAGACAGCGCAGATTTTGACGATATTCAAAAGGTTAGAGCTAACATAGAAAAAGTTAATCCAAAAGCTATAGTTGTGGATGCCGCTTCTACCATCAGCGTTGACAAGCCGGAAGTTATCAAAGGAAAGCGAGTGCTTGTAATAGAAGACGGTCCTACTCTTACCCACGGTGAAATGAAAATAGGAGCGGGCATTGTTGCCGCAAAAAGATTTGGCGCAAAAGAGATTATCGATCCAAGAGCATTCGCAGTAGGAAAATTGGCTGACACTTATAAAACTTATCCCAACATTGGGCCGTTACTGCCCGCAATGGGTTATGGGGATCAGCAGGTAAAAGACCTTGCGGCAACCATTGAAAAAGCCGATTGTGACTCCGTAGTAATAGCCACGCCTATCGATCTTGGAAGGGTTATCAAAATTAACAAGCCAAATACCCGCGTAGAATATTCCTTGCAAGAAATTGGCCGCCCGGATATGGCAGATATTTTAGAACCGTTAATCAAGAAGATTAAAGGTTAAGGCCAAAGAACAATATAACCCTCAGCTTCGTACTTGGCAAATAGCTGTCCTATAGCATTATGCCAGTCTGTTTCATCATAACCATGCTGATGATTGCGTTCTTCAAACAGTTTGTATGAAAGATTGCGAATTTCTTCTTCGGTAAGCCTGTAATATTTGGGTTCGCCGCCTTCCGGTCTGATTGGCACGACTGCCGCTGCCGCTGTAGGTTTGGGTTCGGAAGCAGGCTTAACTCTTTTAACTTTGCGCTTGGGCCAAAGTAAAAGAAGAAGCGGCAGCAATAAGAGTAAGAGCCACCACCAATTAAAATCTGTTGATTCTTGGGAAATCGGCACAGTCTCCATAGCTTCGGCAGCTTCATAAGCAAGTATTTCTTCTTCGGCTTCTTCAACAACTTCCGGAGTTATAATTATATCTTCAAATAGAATTCTAACCCGTCTGTTTGGGCTTCTGTCTGCTTCGTTAATATTATTGCCCCATAGATTAACAGAACCATGACCAACAGGGGCGGTAAAATTTTCCCGTGGAATTCCTCGTCTTTGCAGTTCGCTTATGACAAAAAGTGCCCTTTCTCTTGATAATGTATTCGGGTCAATATCATTTGATACATCCGCTGCATAGCCGTAAACATAAACCTGGGCTTCTGTTAAAGTTTTTGTTCTTAAGTATCTTGCTATATTATCAAGCTGAACCCTTGCCCGGGCTTCATCCGCAAATTGATTACTGCTGTTTGGTAAAAATAATAAATAGTCAACTTCTTCCTGTTCCCCATCATCGCCAAAAACAAAAGTAAATGAAACAGCAAGTAAAACCAATACTAAAAATAGTTTTTTCATAATTTTACTCCTTCTTACAAGTCAAATTATACCTTATTTGCTATCTTTGTCCAAGTATCCCGCAAGCCAACTGTCCTGTTAAACACAGGGCGGCTGTCCGATGCAGTATCAGGGTCACGGACAAAATAGCCAAGCCTTTCAAACTGTACGGCTATATCTCCATGCTTGATGTTTAAGAGGGCAGGCTCTCCGTATGCGGTTTCTGCTACTTCCAGTGAATTGGGGTTAAGATTGTCCGTAAAATCACCCTCTGCATCCATTGGTTTTTCCACGCTAAAAAGATAGTCATACAGACGGGCTTCAAAAGGGATTGCTTTTTCTGCGGACACCCAGTGTATTGTACCTTTTACCTTTTTGTTGTTGGGAGCGTTTCCGCCCTTTGTTTCAGGGTCATAGGTACAGCGGACAGCGGTAACATTGCCGTCTGCGTCTTTGTCAAATCCCGTACAAGTAACGATATAGGCATAACGCAGGCGAACCGAGTTCCCCGGGAAAAGACGGAAATATTTAGGCGGCGGCACTTCTTCAAAGTCATCGCGCTCTATCCAAAGTTCGCGGGTGAACGGCACTTTGCGTTTTCCCGCAGTTTCATCCTCAGGATTGTTAACCGCTTCCATTTCCTCGGTTTTGTTTTCTTCCCAATTTTCTATAATAAGTTTGAGGGGGCGCAAAACTGCCATTACTCTTAACGCTCTTTTGTTTAAATCTTCTCGCAGGCAGTATTCAAGAAAGGCAATGTCCACCATGCTATCGGTCTTTGCTATTCCAATCTGTGAAACAAAACTGTGGATTGCTTCCGGTGTATAACCCCTGCGGCGAAGCCCCGCTATTGTGGGCATTCGCGGATCATCCCAGCCGGAAACAAGTTTTTCCTGCACAAGTTTTAACAGCCATCGTTTACTCATAACAGTACGGGATAAGTTAAGGCGGGCAAATTCTATTTGGCGAGACGGAAAAACTTCCGCTTCCCGAATAAACCACTCGTAAAGCGGACGGTGTATCTCATACTCCAGTGAACAAAGCGAATGAGTTATTCCCTCTTTTGCATCCGACAACGGATGCTGAAAATCGTACATAGGATAAATACACCATTTGTTCCCTGTGCGGTAATGGTGTTCGCGTCTTATTCGGTACATAACAGGGTCGCGCATTATTAAATTGGGATGAGTCATATCAATCTTAGCGCGCAGGGTTTTTGCACCATCAGGGAATTCACCTGCACGCATTTTTGCAAACAGGTCAAGGTTTTCTTCTACAGAACGATCCCGGTATGGGCTGTTACGCCCCGGAGGTGTTTGTGTAATGTTGTTCTTATCCGCGACAGAAGTGCCTCGGTATTCGCTCATTTCCTTATCTGTAAGATCATCGACATAAGCATTGCCTTTTTTGATTATCTTTACCGCAAGCTCGTAGAGGTCTTCATAATAGTCCGATGCATAATATTCACGGTCTTCCCAATCATAGCCCATCCATTTAATATCGCGCTTAATTGCCTCGACATAGGACATATCCTCTTTTTCGGGGTTGGTGTCGTCAAACCGCAGATTACACTTGCCGCCAAAAACTTCTGCCATTTTAAAGTCGATGTAAAACGCCTTGCAGTGGCCAATGTGCAGCCAGCCGTTTGGCTCCGGCGGAAAACGGGTATGCACATAACTAAACCGTCCGCTTGCCAAATCTTCTTTTATAAACTCGCTGATAAAATCGGTGCCTGCTGCAAAGGCAGATTCTTCGTTAGACATAAAATAATTCCTTAAAAATTAGTAAGATAACAAATGCCAAGAAGCAGAACTGCCCATAAAAACTTTTCATCTTTGTTATTGTCAAACAATGCGTTTAATGATGACAACCTGCTTCCATACCACCAAAAAAGCCCCATTTGCGCATCAATACGAAATGTGTATTCGGTAAAATCTTCCTTTATGGATTGCTCGCCAAAAAACAAATACGCCAGCTCTTCTAAAATAATGCCAAAATCCTTTATAGCGCCGGGGAGATTCTCTTTTTCAAGTTTTAACATAAAGGAAGGAATATCGTTATGCAAAGAGTCTTTGCGTTTTTCATCGGTTTTTTCAACCCATGTTTTTTGAATTAACAAATCAAGGTTATTCTTAAAATGATGCAAAAATGTCTGCATCTCGCCTGAATCCTTCTCCAAAGCAAGCGCTCTTTGATACTCATTCCCCGCACCTAGTGCTTTTGCAAATTCTGCGGCGGCTTTTAAATCAGGTTTCTGCCCTTTGGAAAACCCCTCTTTTGGGAACAATCGCTCGGCAACTTTGCGATATTCACCGGACAGGGTAAAATTGGCAGCGAAAGAGCTTTTACTCATAAGTATAGATTGATGTTAAATATAAAATTAGTCAAGCCCATGTGAACACGGGGTGTCCGATTTAACTGAAAAAAGCTTAATTATCCTGTCTTTGAACTGAATGCCTGCTATCCCAACAATCGCGGTTGCCGCGAAAATTACAGCAAATAAAATCCAATTTCCCTGTATTACTGCATCTCCCATGATAGTGCTTGACAATATAGCAGGAAAACGGGCAAGCAGGGAAATTGCAGTAAACTGAAGCAGTGGTATTTTAGTCAACGGCACAAGATAAGTAAGGGTATCTTTGGGAAATCCAGGAATAAGAAAAAGAATAAAGGCAGCAAGCGCTGTTTTTTTTTCATCTTTTAAGAAATCCCATGTATCAATTACTTCGATGCCAAAAAAACGAACTATAAGTTTTTGTCCAAATTTATGCACTATACTATAAATAATTATTGTTCCGGCGGCACAGCCCAGTAATAAGATCAAAAGCCCTCCCCATGTGCCAAACGCGGCGCCTGCTATTACCTGTAAAGGCCCTCCGGGAATTACTACAATAATCATTTTAATTACATGAAAACAAAAGAAAGCGAGCACCCCTTTGAATCCCAAAGATGCAACCTTTTCCGAAAATAATTGACGGTATTCCTGATTCTGAAGATCTTTAATCATATTCATTAAAAATAATCCAATAAGACTGGTAATAAGTACAAAAAGGAATAAAAAAATAATCAGCCTGCGTTTTGTTTTTTTCATGTTTTATCTTGCATCCAAATATGCTTTTACCGCCCGTTTGGTGGACTCAAAGGCAAAATCATTAAAATTAATTTCTTGCGGTTTTAGAAAACGGACTTCGGTAATTTCAGTTTTTTCTAGACGCAAATCCTGCAGGCTTAAACCCGGCGCGGAAACAGAGAAATATATGTCGCAGGTATTGTAATTAATACCCTTGTAAGGATAAACATTCGAAAATGAGGCGTATAAAGTAAAAACATCGGCCAGGTTTTTGTCTTTGGGAATGGCCGGAGTCCAGCCAATTTCTTCCCGCAGTTCACGGCAAAGGCTTTCAAGGATTCCTTCGCCGGGATCTGCAAAGCCGCCGGGCATATCCAAAAGACCTTTGCCCGGATCTTTCCCCCGGACAGTGAACAAGAGCTTATCACCGTTTGTTATTAAACAGCCTGCAGCGGCAGCGGTGTTATGATAATACACAAACCCGCAATCCGGGCAGCGAAAAACATTGATTTTAAAATCTATATTTTTTGATGCACACAACGGGCAGAAACTAAACATAAGACATTGTTGCATATTTTGGGAGCTTTTCAAAGTACCCCGCTCAAGCTATAATTAAAGCATGAAAACTGAATGTACATTAAGGGTTAGAACCTATGAATGCGATAGTTACGGGCATGTAAACAATGCCAACTATTTAAATTACCTGGAATTTGCCAGGTATGAATTTTTAAGGGATATTGGGTTTGACTATCTAAAAGCAGTCGAAAAAGGCTACGGAATGTATATAGCCAGGATCGAGATTGATTATAAGATGCCGGCATTTACTGATGACAACCTTGTTATAAAATCCAACCCTGTTAAAAAAGGTGCAGTTTCAGGTACAATCGCCCAGCAAATTTGGCGCGGCAGCGACCTGTTAATAGAAGCAAAAGTTACCTGGGCATTTGTCGATTCAAAAGGACAACCCGTTAAAATACCACAGGAGTTCGATTTACCCGGCTTAAAGCCATAGAATTTCCTCAATATATGGTATAATTATATTATAGGGAGCAGGTATGAAGAAAATTGCCGCTGTGTTAATTTTTGTTTTCTCCGCAATTTGTTTACAGGCACAGGATCTTTCTTGGAATATAATGTTCCTTAAGGGCAGGGGAAGGGAGTCTGTTTCTATTTCACAGATAATTAGAATGGAAACAGGAGAAGTTTTTCAAATAGCAATTACACCTGATTCCAATGCATTTTGTTATGTTATGGCTTATGACTCAGGGCGGAATATTTATACACTGCACAATGCACCATTAACTGCGGGAAATGAAATATTGATTAATCAACTGCAATTAACCCCTCCGTCAGGAACTGAAACAATTTATGTAATAATGAGCCTTGAACGGCTTACAAGACTGGAAAGCCTGATACAAGCCCACCAAGCTAACCCCAATTCAAGACAGCATACAGATAGTCTTCGCAGGGAAATTGTAAGCCTTCAAAACACGGCTTCCAGACTTGGGGAGCCGATTAGCTCGTTCATTCCCGGCGGCGGAACTGCCAGAGGCAGCAGCACAATAGAACATGTAAACAGATTTTCAGGAGTTGGGTTGTATGTCAGAACAATTACAATCCGTCATTAAAGACAGACTGAAAAGTTTTATATGTATTTTTGGTATATCCTTTCTTGTAACATTATTTTTTAATTCAAGCGGTTTTATTCACTTTTGGAACAGGGCAATTTATGATCTGTGCATAAAAAACCGTGTTTCCGGCACAGAAAAAAGAAATCCGTTTATTGCAACTATCGATTTAAATGATACAGGAATTAATGTATTAGGAGAACAGCTTGATACCCGCCGTGCCTTTGCGGATATTATTGAAGTGCTGGAAGATTCTAATGTAAGCGTTGCCGCGCTTGATTTTCTTTTTAGAACGGAGAAACGCAGCGATACGGATTTTACCAGCACTGTAGAAAGGATGGGCTATACGGTAATAGCGGCGCTTGCGGTAGAAAAAAAGATGATGAGTCCGCCATACGCGGCATTGTCTAAAACTGACCAAGATTTACTACGCCGCCATGTTTGGAATATCAATGTAATTGAAAAGGGGAAAATACCGCAGGCAGGAACATTCCTTTTGCCATTTCCGGCTCTTACAGAAGCGGCGGCGCAAATAGCGCATATCAACATGGAGCCGGACAGTGACGGCATTTATAGGAAAACTCCCCTGCTCTACGAGTGGAACGGCGGTTTTATACCTTCACTTGGTTTGGCGGCGGCGGTTTTACATTTGGGTATCGACATAGAAACAATAGAATTAAAAGCGGGGGAATATCTGGCTCTGCCTCTTTATGACAATGAAATAATCCGCATTCCCATTGATGAACAAGGACGAATGTTTATTCCGTACAAGCAGACATGGAAAGACGACAAGCAGAGGCTGTCTTTCCACACAATTGTTGAAGCAAAAAACAATGACGATCTTTTTAGCTCGGTTTTTAATGACCTGAACGGACGCACCGCAATAATAGCGGAAATTAGCACGGATCAAAAAGATTATGGGCCAACGGCATTTGAACAGCTCTATCCACTTTCCGGCGTACATGCGGAAGTGCTAAGCGGTATTCTAGATGGATTAGAAAACCGTAGTTTTATTGGAACGGCATCTTTATTATTTAAGTTAATTTCACTGTTATTAATTTTACTTGCCGCATTTTTTCTAGTAAATATAAAAAAAGAACTTGTTTATCATTTTGGGTTTTTATTTATATTGATATTATACTCCGGGGTTACGGTTTATCGCTGGCAAAATAATGCAATCTTACCTTGGTTTGCATTTCCTGTAATTTTTCTTTCTTTTTTATGGATAACCTCGTTTGTGAACCGCTTATTAAAAAGTTATAGAGACAAACTACTTATGCGGAACGCTCTTTCACGGTATTTCCCCCATGCGCTTGCAGAACGAATCTTAAAAGAAAGAAAAACTGATTTAACCCCTTCATACAAAGAGCTGACAATTTTATTTTCTGATATTGCAGGCTTCACAAAGTGGAGTTCGGACAAAAGCCCGGAAACCGTCCATCAATTTTTAAATGAGTACTTGGAAAGTATGGCGGAAATTATCTTTTCCCACGGCGGCACTATAGACAAATTCATGGGAGACGGTATCCTTGCGTTTTACGGAGACCCTTTTGATATGCCAAACCACACTGAACAAGCCTTGCGCTCTGCTATCGCTATGCAAAAAAAAGTCCGTGAGCTTGCAGAAAAATGGAAACCTATTGTTGGCATAGACCTAAGAATACGCATAGGAATAAACATTGGAAAAGTAATTGTAGGAAACCTTGGAAGCAAAACCCGTATAGAATATACGGTAATTGGAGCCGCAGTAAACCTTGCCCAGCGCATGGAAAGCAATGCCCCCATTGGCGGAATACTTGTAACAACTGAAGTTCACGAAAAAGTTAAAGATAAATTTACTTTTTCAGAAAAACGCAGCATAGAAGCGAAAGGTTACGGAGAGCCAATTGAGGCTTATGTTGTCTCTGCCTAATTTACCGGCACAAACTTAAAGCCGTCTCCGTCTTTTTCCACATTTCCAATGCCCGGGTTTACTATGTGCATACCGCCAATTGGGATTTTGTTAGCTGCCGCATATTCCAGTATTTGCCTGCGAGAAACAGCGGCGGCATCCCTGTCCATGTCATAGGTAGCGGAAATTTCCGGGTACGCAAACTGCACAAGCGCAATATGAAGAAAATCCCCCGCAATTATTAATTTATTCCTGCCATCTTCTACAAGAAAGGCTGTGTGCCCCGGAGTGTGTCCATAGTTGGCAATGGGTTTAATCCCCGGCAGGATTTCATTTAATGTCGATCCTAATTCAGCCGGATTAAATGCAACTACATTGTCGGCAGTCGTATATGGAGCAAGAGCCGTTACCGCGCCTTGGTTCACTTGAGTTTGTGTAAAAAACTCCAACTCTTTTTCAGATATATAAATCTTAGCATTGGGGAATATTGCCGCACCGTCTTTTTGCAAGCCGCCAATATGGTCTCCGTGCAAATGAGTAATAAGAACAGCATCGATCTGTTCCGGCGCAACTCCAAACTGCTGCATTTTTTCTATTGTATTGCCAAAACCGGTATCTATCAAAATATTCTGTGTGGGAGTTTTAACCAAAAACACATTGGTAGAATGTGAAAAACCTGTTTCAGGTATCAACCGCTCCAAAATATCCGCATCCGCTCCAACAAGTATGCCGGTATTTCCTTCTCTCTCGGCATCAATTAGTGTATGTACCATAATTTTCCCCACCTTATAAGAATACGACCCATCAAACTGCTGGACTGTAACACAACCCACGGTAATCATCGCTATTATACATATGCTTGATAACACATTTCTTTTCATTGTGTTCTCCTTGATTGATATTAGCATGTATTTTGGGGCAGGGCAACTATACTTTTATGACAATGATGCCCCATGCCCCCTTTACTTTTTAGAAAAACTGTTATATTATGTATATATGGGTCAACATGAGAAGCTGGTACAGCGTATTTTATCAGTAATGGTGAAATATCAACTGGGAGCAGAAGATGAGTAAATATGAAATAATCATTTATTGGAGCGAAATTGACAATGCCTATATTGCAGAAGTGCCCGAACTTGCAGGGTGCATGGCAGACGGTAAAACATATTTTGAAGCACTGGAAAACGCTGAAATTATCATCGATGAATGGATCGAAACTGCACTGTCTCTTGGTCGTGAAGTGCCTGAACCAGCAGGTAAATTAATGTATGCTTAAAGTGATCATACCTTTCTTGCTCTCTTGTTGCATAATCATTGCCTCACGCGAAGACGCAAAGAAGAATTTTATTTATTACATTGTTTTATACCTATCTTACAACTATTAAAGCTATAAAATAGGTATGTTTGTTATGCAATGGTTGCCCCATACAAGAAACATAAACATCATAACGACCTAATTAAAAATATTCTTCCAAATAGGTGATAAATAATTTTGCACCAAATGATATGGCAAGACAACAGATGTCCATGGATCAAATGCCAATGTTAAACTGTTTCCATCATAAAACAAGGCAAAATCAGAATTAACTAGTGCTTCTAATAAAAAAGCACGCTGTTCTTCAAGATTCGTATATCGCCAATCGGGGAAATATTCGGGTATGGGTAAAAATTGGAATATTAATCTATGTAATAATGTATCTGCGATATTTACAAAGATATCTTTATTTGGAATTATTCTCATTGTAGTAGTGTCAATAAAATAGGTATTAGTCCATTGGCCTCCTGATTCGTAAGCAATAAGGTAAGAGCCTCTCACTTCAAACTCCCAATACCGACGGGAAGCATTTATATCAAAACTATCAAAACTATCATTTAATAAGCTCTTCAATTGATCTCGTTGCACAGGATCAGAGCGAAGTCCAGGTATTGCATTCAAGGCAGAGTCCAAATTGCCGTGCCTTGAAACTTGAGACATAGCAGTAGTTGCAACAACCACTAATATACATACAAACAAAAAATACCTTTTCATAATTACTCCCCTTAGATAATCTGTTTTAATTCAACTTTTACAAAAAGCACATATTATTTTTTTCTTGGCGGTGCATTACCGCGTCCATCTCCTGATTTATGACCAGTTTGTTTACTTGGCAGATTATTACCAGGACGAGTTGGGATTACAGGACCTCTTTTTGATCCGCCTACAGGTTTTGATTTAGACATTTTTTACCTCTCATTATACCAATCATACCAATTAATTCGCCAAACAAAATTATTTGACCTTAAAGTATTTATATCCACAACAACATTACGATCCGTATCAATAACATTCCACCCCCTTTTAAGAGGCCTTCCACCACTTGTAAAATTCCCATTAGCATATTCAAACCTAAAATGATCTCGCATACCAGGAAAAGAAACAAGACAAACTCCTATTGCAAGAACTCCAACTCGATCATGACGATTATTTGTTCCCGCAGACACGAGCTGGCTATCTGTAATAAATGGAGGTAATGCTATTGTTAACCTTCCGTCAGGGGATATAAAACCAATATATCCTATCGATGTTCCATCTCCACCAAAGGACATATTTACTTGACCTTCTATCATTTGTACTTCCCCGTTACCGGGGTAAACGCTACCATCAAATCTGTAAAGTTGTACACCGTTAACCATTAATTCTGAATTGTTATTATCAGTTTCATTTTCTGCTGCTCCACCAGCAAAAACAACTGTTTCTACCAAGAATAATATTGCAACTGCAAATATTCCCAGCCAATTTTTTTTGTTTGTCATTGTTTTCTCCTTATACTTTGACAACCAAAGTTTTATGTGTATATATTCATAAAACCAAATTTTGATTTTATGGCACATAACAAATCATTTTATACTGCCCTTTCTGACGCCTTCTTTGTTAGCTTTTAAAGGTTCCTTAAATTTGTCTTGGACATATTTGAGCCCTGTTGTAAGCCCCAAAACATAGTGTTGGTTTACATCTGTAAGCTTGGGGAAAGTACATTGTAATTGTTCAAGTTTAACCATAATTATTACCAACGCTTCAATACAAGCATATTTTGGCTTAATTATGAGCATTTGTCAATATATTTCACAAAAAAACTTGTAAATATACCAAAAAAAGATGATTTTTGCTTGATAGGCGAGCAAAATAGGTGTAATATAATGAAATAAACGGTATTACATGGCTGTAAATGAAAGAATCAAGGAACTTAGAAATACATTAAAGTTATCTCAGCGAGCTTTTGCTAAGGCGGTATATGTCTCTAATGGCTATCTTGCAGGAATTGAGTTAGGGCACAATGAGGTTAAAGATAGGCTTATTCACCTTATCTCCACCACTTTCTCCGTTAATAAAAACTGGCTGCTTACCGGCAAGGGTCGAATGTTTAACAGTACTTCAGAAGAAAAATTAGAAAAAATAACCGGCTTGTTCAATGAGCTATACCCTGAATTTCAAGACTTTGTACTAAGGCAAATAGACGAGCTTATCGTTCTGCAAAATGTAAAGCCAAAAGAGTAAAAAACCGGTTGACAAAACCTAACGGTTTGTGTTATGTTTTGTATATCTATGCAATCAATACAAAAATTAAGGGATAGCCTAGAAAAGTTGGCAAGTCCGGAACATTATTTATTCTCAGTTAGCGATTTTTCTGCTTTGTTTCCGGAAAAATCAAAAGCTGCTTTAATGGTTTTATTAGGTCGTGCTGTAAAAAACGGCAGTCTGGTAAGAATCTGCCGCGGATATTATCTTTATCAAAAAACAGCATACCCAAAGGATTTGTTGTTATTACACTTAGCAGGAAGGTTAAGAGAAGATTACTTTTGTTATTTAAGTTTAGAAACAGTTCTAAGTGAAGACGGCACTATTTCTCAAATTCCTTTAGGATGTATTACATTAATGACCACAGGGCGTTCAGGTGTTATTAACTGCGGTAAGTTTGGCAGAATTGAATTTACACACACCAAGAAATCCCCTGCGGACATTATCCATTTATTGAATTTTGATTTTAGATACGGACTATGGCGTGCATCAACACAGCTGGCACTGCAAGATTTGCGCGCATCAGGCAGGGAGCATCTTTATGAATTTATTTGAACAAACAATCAATGCTGTTTTGGCAAATCAACAAGCATATACAGTTCTTCGTCCGGTGGTAGAAAAAGAAATTTTACATCAGGATTTTTTAAGAATGCTAAACAAGGCGGGTGTTTTGCAGAAACTAACCTTTATGGGCGGAACTTGTCTGCGGACATGTTATGGTTTTGCTCGTTTGAGCGAGGATTTGGATTTTACCGGCGGCTTTAAGTTTAAAAAGAATGATTTGCGGGATATTGGAGATTTGTTAAAAAAAGGTATTTGGCAAAAATATAATTTAGCTGTAGATGTTCTGGAGCCGGTAAAAGAAGAGGGAAATACGCATACATGGAAAGTAAAAATAATTACCTCTCCAGAAAGACCCGATATACCGCAGCAACGAATAAATATCGATATTTGTATGCTGCCAAGTTATGAACGCCGTCCTGTAATGTTAAAAAATCATTACGGATTAGAAACCGGAACGGCGGGATTGATTATAATGGCAGAAAGTTTGACTGAAATTTTGGCTGATAAAATTGTAGCTGTAGCTCTGCGTTCCAATAGAGTAAAAAATAGAGACTTGTGGGACATATATCAATTAAAAGCCGGCAATACTGAAATATCTGCTGATTTAGTAAAACAAAAATTAAAAGATCGTAAAATTGATTTAGCTGATTTTAAGAAACTGTACGCAGAAAGATTAACTCAACTTCAAACTCAGCAGAAAGAATTTTTACAAGAAATGCGCCGCTTTATAACCCCTGAAGTCCTTACAGGTGAAATAACAGATAAGGAATGGTGGAAAAATTTATTATATTTGCTAAAAGAATGGGGTAATATTTAGACTTTGCTTGTCTTCAAAATGCGCTCTTTTTCATGCCGATCTATAGCAAGCTCGATTAGACGGGTTATCAGTTCTGTGTAGGAAATATTAGAGTATTCCCACATTTTGGGGTACATGCTTATTTTGGTAAAACCGGGCATGGTGTTTATCTCATTTACGATTAAAACCCCGTCTTCTTTAAGGAAAAAGTCCACGCGGGAAAGCCCTTCACAGCAGAGTGTCTGAAAAACTTTTACAGCCATTTCCTGTATGCGCTTTGTTGTTGGCTCGTCCAGCTTTGCAGGGATTTGCAGGGCTGCTCCCTTGTCATCAATATACTTTGCATCGTAGGAGTAAAAGTCATGAGAGGGGGTTATTTCCCCGGGAGCAGAAGCGATTGGGTTTTCGTTGCCAAGCACGGCACATTCAATTTCCCGCCCTTTGATATTTTCTTCCATAATGATTTTTGTGTCGTATTGGAAAGCATCTTTTACAGCGGCGGCAAATTCCGCTTCTTCACTGACTTTGCTGATCCCCACTGAAGAGCCCATGTTTGCAGGCTTGATAAAAACCGGCGTTCCTAATTCAGCTTTTACATCTGCAAAAGAGGGAACAGGCTCATGGCTCCTCAAGGTTAAAAACTTTCCAATGGGGATTTTGGCATCTCGCAACAGCCGCTTCATAACATCTTTGTCCATGCCGACAGCGGAGCCAAGAACACCGGAACCAACAAAGGGAATGTCCGCCAATTTTAGAAAACCCTGTACAGTGCCGTCTTCCCCAAATGGTCCGTGTAAAATGGGGAACACAACATCAATTTGGTTAATAGTGCCGCTTGTAATAAAACCACGGTTTTCCGGTTGAAGCGATACAGATTTACTTTCTTCTGTGTTTAATTTAATTAATGAAGGATTATCGGCATTTAATAAAAATTGTTTTCCATCATTTAACAGCCAGCGGCCTTGTTTGTCTATGCCAATAAGCACAGGTTCAAATTTATTCCTATCTATTGCATCATAAACATTTTTTGCAGATAACAGGGAAATTTCATGCTCCGCCGATTTGCCTCCAAAGAGGATGCCTACAACTTTTTTCATAATTAACGCCTAAAAAGACGGCGCAGGGGATTTATGCCGTATCGAGCTAAAAAATAAATCCAGCCAAAAAGAAAACCTGCCAAATGGGTAACATGCGCTGTGTTACCTCTGCCTCCGGTAAAAGTAAAAAACATTTCCAACGCAACAAAGCCAAGCACCATTATAGGAGCACGCAAAGGAAGAATACCCCAAATATAGATTACAGAATCAGGAAAGAAAACCGCATAAGCAAGTTCAACGGCAAAGAGCGCCCCGGACGCACCAATAAGAGCAATGCCATATCGATACGGATGTAATGCGGGAAGTCTTGACAACACTTCCCATGTATTACCGGAATTTATACTAATAAAATAATAAACAACAAAGGAAAAAACTCCGGCTAAAGCACCAGTAACAAGATAATATAAAACAAATTCTTTACTGCCCATTTGCCTTTCTACATGGGTTCCAAAAATAAAGAGGGCAAGCATATTAAAAAGAATATGCCAAAAATCACCATGCATAAACATATAGGTAATAAAAGTCCAAATCCAGCCGTCTTGAGTTATTCTAAAAGGCCTCATTGGCATTACTTTATATAGAAAAAATAATAATTCACCGCCCAATAGGTTTATTGCGGCAAATATAGCGACATTAATCCCAATTATCCAAAATACCGCTCCATTATATGAATAACGGAATTGCTTTCTTATTAAACTGTTCATTCCTTAGGATAAACTATTTGCCGATATTCTTCAATCGTGGAAGCGTGCACTACTTTCTCTCTAAGAGCGGCTCCCCCCTGAACACCCTTTGTATATGAGCAGAACTGTTTACGCATTTCAAGGCAGGCTGTTCGTTCCCCAATGTCTAGGGCAAGCATTTCCAGGTGGCGCATGGCGGCTTCCATCCGTGTTTCATAAGGGGTTCCAGTCCAACTGCCGGTTTCCAGAAACAATTTGGTTTGTGAAAAAATAAAAGGATTCCCCATTGCGCCTCTGGCAAACATTACCGCCGCGCAGCCTGTCTCCTGCAGCATTTTTTGCGCATCTTCCGGCGTGTATAAGTCGCCGGAACCCGTAACGGGGACAGAAAGGCGGCTGACCAAATCCGCAAGATGAGTCCAATCGCTCTTGCCGCCGTAACCCTGCGCCCGTGTCCTAGAGTGCAGGCTCACCATTGAAGCGCCGGCCTCTACGGCTATCCGCGCGCACTCGGCATAGTTGATAGATTGGCTATCCCAGCCGGAACGCATCTTAATTGTAACGGGAATTCCGTTGTGGCTTGCCTGTGAGGCACGGACAGCGGCTTCCACAACCCTGCCAATATTGGCTGGATTCTTCATTAAGGCGGAGCCGGCGCCGCTCTTTACCACTTTTGGAACAGGGCACCCCGCGTTAATATCGATGGCGCTTGGGCGCAGGGGCGCAATTATAACTGCAGCTCTGTAAATGGAGTCCGGGTCTGAGCCAAAGAGCTGGATGGCGTAGGGGGCTTCATTACCCTCACGCACCTGTGATCGTGCAAAGATGCCAAGCTCGGAGGATTTAGGGTTTCGGGATAAAGCTTCGGCGGAAATAAGCTCGGTAAACGAAAAGTCTGCGCCCTGCTCTACACACAGCGAGCGAAATGCTCTGTCGGTATAGCCTGCTACCGGAGCCAAAAAGAGATTACCATCAAGCTGAAGAGAGCCAATTTTAACAGGTCGATACAAAGACATCGCTATTAATCATCAGACAAGCCAAAAAACTTATTAGCGTTGTTCCATAACTGCGTTGCAAGCTCTGCTTCGTCAATTTGCAGCATATCCGCCATGAAACGGGCTGTAAGCGGCATATACTTGGGCATATTTCTTTTGCCTCGATAATCCGCCGGAACCATAAACGGCGCTTCGGACTCAATCAATATTCGGTCAAGAGGCAGAACCCCTATTGTTTCATGCAGGTTTTTTGCATTTTTGTATGTAAGATTTCCTGCAAAGGAAAAGTACAGGTTTAGCTCTAGCGCTTTTTCGGCATAAGCGGCATCTTCGGAATAACAATGTAAAACCCCGCCGCGAGGAGGCAGGCGATCACGAAGAATGTCCAGAACATCGTGCCCGGCATCACGATTATGAATAATAACCGGCATATTCAATTTGGAAGCCAAATCAAGCTGGGTAATAAAAAGCTCAATTTGGGATTTCTTGTCTCCAAATTTGCGATAGTAGTCCAAACCAATTTCGCCTATAGCAACAACGCGAGGATACTGAACAGCCTGTTCAATGTGGGAAAACCATTCCTTACCGGGGTTTTGCACCTCGGAGGGAGACACCCCTACGGCATGGTAAACATTTGCCGCAGACTTTAGGTTTTCATAAACCTGACCAAAGTCATGAAGGCTGTTGCAAATAGAGACAATACGATTGACAGAAGCCTGACGGGCTTCCTGTATGACAATTAACTGCTCAATGGGATCTTCAATTATAAGCCCCAAATGGGCGTGAGTATCAAAATACTGCATAGCTTTATCCAAAAGGTATGATTTTAGGTATTTACCAAACTGGTATGACTAAATATACCATAAGAAACCAACAATGTCAACATAAATTTACGCAAAAATTACGATATAAAATGACTATCTAAGACCGCCCGCTTTTGATAATTCTTCCCATCGGGAGGGTTCAAGCACATCTTTGTCAATTCTTGGGAAAATTTGCGGAATATATGTACTGGAGGGGGTCAAAGCATGTTGGGCATTAAGGTAACCTTGGTTAACACTTTGAGTTCCGGGAGTATCAACTAATACTTCTCTTGTCATGGTCTCCGGGTTACGGGTAATAGAATCCCACGCGCGGGCAGATTCAGAGTAAAAAGACAGTGCCCTGGAACGGAATTCACGGTTTCCGGTTTGATTTGCAAGGGCTTCACATACTACTCCCATATTATTGTACGCCAGCATTAATCGTTCACCCAATTCCAGGAATTGCGGGTCATTATTTGGCTGAGTCTCCGCAAGAAGTATTTTTTGGCTTTCCAATATATATAAAAGACGATTAAAATATCCCTCGGCGGCAAAATAATCGTTTCGTCTATATGCGGCATTTCCAAGAGAATAAAGCAAACGCCTGTTTAACGGTAAATCTGCGGAAGAACTAAATAAATATTCCAAAGATTTCCCCCAATCTTCCGTCTGATAATAAGCTGAACCCATGCGATACTTAACTTCCGGCGGCGCATAACCGTAGCTTTCAGCTTTGTGGTAGTGTTCAAGAGCAGCTTCCATATTGCCGGATTTTACAAAATACTCTATATCGCCATACGCGGCATAAAGCTGTCCAAGCTGAGGCGTTGCTTTTATTAAATTCCTTTCAAGAAAATCTTCATATAATTTGATGCTCTTATCTATTTCATCTTCTGCGGGGAAAAACTCTCTGGCGGAAACAAGAAGGTTAGAATACCTAAAATGGGTATCAACTCTGTAAAGACGGCGGCGTACATCTTCAGTCTGTGCCAAATTAAACGCACGAATGGCATTTTCCAGGGTTAATCTTTCTTCATGCATATTGTTAAGGCTGTTATAATACCGCGCAAGATGATAATGAGACTCAGGTAAATAGGGATCCTCGGCAATCGCCTGCAAGAGCATATTTCTTACACTTTGAATACCTTCTAAATAAGGATCCGGAACACCCTTTACCTCTTCAAGCTGTTTATCCAAAAGATATCCTGCAAGCTCCGCCAAATATGCCGGAGACAATTTTCGTTTTTTATCACTTTCAAACCAATGTCTTAAATATAGAACTTCTTTTAAGTTATCCGTTCGAATAAAGTATATTAACATTCGTTCTAAAATTGGCACCTTCCAGCCCCTTAAGTTCAGGAGCCGTGCATAGGAGAAACGGGCATCTTCGTATTTGTCATAAAACCTGTCAGGATCAGAATCCGCCCAAAGCAGGAAGTTATCCCCTGCCGCCAATAAGCCTTCATAATCATCAGGTGAATAATCCAACAATTGCTGCTGTAACAATCTGTTGGCTTTTTCATAATTTAAAAGATAGTATGTATTTAAATTTGCGTAATCCAATACGCCTTTTTTATCCCGCGGATAATAATGCAAAAGCTGATCATATTTTTCTTCTGCAAGCATATATCTCCGCTGGTCTCTGAATGCTTCCGCGTATAAATAAAACCATTTTTTCTTACGGTGAGTGGAAAATGCCTCGTTAAACAACTGGTTCGCCCGTTGATATTCCCCTTCAGCTATCCGTTCATAACCGCGCTTGTACATGTTTTCTGCTTTTACGGGAATATATACAAATCTATAACCAAGATACGCAACCGATGCAATAAATGCCGCAATAATGGCAAACAATCTGAATACAGGTAAAAAATTGTGAACAAAAATATACGCAAAACTTGCCTGCTCTGCTTCAAAGGCAGCACCAGTCATTTTTTCATAACTTTTGGGGATTATGATTGGTTTTCCCGTTATTTCTTCTACAAGGGCGGCGGCTTCTTTTACATTTGCCCCATTAACTAAATAACGAATAAGTTTTGAAAATTGCTGTGGAGGAAGAACCTGTTCCGCTATTAATTCTTCGCAGGCAATTCTTAAATTCAAAGGATAAGATGCTATGGTTCTTAGTAATCTTTCAACATCAGATTCAGACAGCTGCATTTCTTCGACATCAGCATCAGGTTCCGGCATATCATCTTCAACCGGAACTTTTTTTCTTTTCCAAAAACTTTTCTTGGGTTTTGGTGCTATAGGTTCGGTTTTTGTTTTTTCAAAAAGATCGTCAATGCCGTCCAAAGCAAAATCGCTGGAACCAAAATCATTCCCGCCGGAAAAATCCATTTCATCATCACCGGAACCGGGCTCGCTTCCCAATTCAATTGATTCCGATGCAAAATCAGAGCCAAAATCACCAAAATCGATTGGTGTTTCTTCCGGCATTCCTGCCGATGTTTCTTCCGGCATTCCTGCCGGCATTTCCTCGGGCATATTAAAATCGGTATCTATTTCTCCGCCAAGGTCTATGCGTTCGTCATCAGAGTCGGTATCAGGCAAAATATCATTAGGTGTAAAATCTGAAAAGGAAAAGTCTCCGGCATCTTCAGATGCAGGCAATTCTTCTCCGTCACCCAAGCTCTCAGCATCCAAACTTTCGCCGCCCAAATCAATGCCTTCGGACGCTTCAAATGGGTCGTCTATTATTTCGCCTCCGGAGTCGGAAGAAAAATCATCGTTGAACGATTCGTCTGCGGGTATGTCAGCCGCAGGCAGTATATCTTCATCATCTATTTGCTCTTCCGGGGGCGGCTCATCCAAAGGCTGTCCTTCATCTCCGCCAATATCCATACCGCCCAAATCAAGATCGCCAAGACCTAATAAATCTTCGGTTGATGGCTCGTCAGGAGACGGTTCGTCCACTGCGTCCATATTAAGACCCCCAAGAAGGTCATTCATGTTAAAGTCATCATCGGCTGTCGGCTCTTCGTCTGCAGAACTTATCTCTGTCGGTATATCCGGCACAGAGGGCGTTATATCAGGCGGCAAACTGCCAAGGAAAGCGCCAAAATCAAAATCGCCTGTTTCCGGCGGAACATCCATATTGTCCGGGTTTCTAACAGGAAAATCCATAGGAGCTGCTTCAACTGCAGGCAAGGGCAGATCTGCATAAGGTAATTTTTTACCCTCAACATCGGCCTTTTCATTTGCGATGTTACTAAAGGAGAATTTAAACTCACCTAATGCATTTAACGATGGCATTTCTTCCTTGTGTGTCTTTATATTAAGATAATTATATATCGACCGATAATTGTAAAGAATGTATGAAAACGATTAGAACATTTTTCTTATTATTTATGATTTTTGCCTCTTTTTCGCTGGTTTTACCGATTTTTGGCCAAACCAGGGCTGATTTGGAGTCAACTGATGTCGTTAACCGCTTATTTTCGATTCAAGAACCCGGCTCCCCCATAATTCAGGGAAATACGGTAATTTTTACCGCCGATTCCAGCCACAGAAGGGTTGGGGTTGCCTTTGCCCATGATAATTTTTCAACGGTTTATTGGTTTACAAAACTCCTTGTTCCCCAGGATCGTATGAATCCGGTTTTATTACCGGGGCAAAGAGTACCCGATCCTTTAAAAGATTCAGGAATACAATATTATGCCTATGAAGTACCCGAACATATTAACGAGCTTGAATACAGGTTAGTCATAAATGGGCTGTGGACTACAGACCCCTCAAATTCCCAAGTTCGCAGAGACCCGGTTTCCGGGCTTAATTTATCTGTTTTAAGCCTTCCGCCAAGAGCCATAAGCTTAAATCCGGCAAGAGGCTTACCGGAAGGCTTACATTTTACATTTAATGGACCGCCCGGTGAAATTGTCACAGTAGCAGGCAGTTTTAACGCATGGGATCCCTTTATGTTTGAGCTTAAGGAAGGTCCGGCAGGAACCTACTCCCTTATACTTCCCCTGCCGCCGGGTACATATTATTATGTGTTTTTTCACAGAGGACAGCGAATACTGGATCAGAACAATAGCCGCCGTGCCTATGCCCGTGACGGAACCGCAGTTTCAGAAGTTGTAATTCCTTGAAAATTCTCCCGTTTTCCTATACAATAACTTATAAGGCATGAAAATTCTAAAAGAAGGGTACATTTTTATTTTCCCGTCTCTAGCGGCAGGATTGGCTTTAATAGCCGTTTTTTTATTGGTTAAAACACCGCTTTACGCGGAAATAACCTTTATTAGTTTTGGCTCCATATTGATAATTTTTTCCCTGTTTTGCATGTTCTTTTTTAGAGACCCAAAAATCACAATTACTCAGGGAGAGGGCATAATTTTATCGCCATGTAATGGAACGGTTATGGAAGTAACAGAAGAATCTAACGGGGAACGCGATGAAAAAGTTATTCGTGTCTTTCTGTCAATTTTCAGCGTTCATTTACAAAGATCCCCTGTAAGCGGAACTGTTACCAATGTTGTCCACAAAAACGGCAAATTCCTTGCCGCATGGGATCCTCGCGCGCATATAGAAAATGAACAAAATATTTTTACAATTCAGGGCACAAAAGCAGGCGTTTACACTGTGCGGCAAATAGCGGGGCTTGTGGCAAGACGGTGTGTTTCCTGGGTTAAAGCAGGAGATGTCTTAAAAGCGGGGGATAAAATAGGCATGATTAAATTCAGTTCGCAGGTTGATTTGCACCTGCCCAAAGAAACGGCTGTAAATGTAAAACCAGGCGATAAAGTAAAAGCAGGTATTACAATCATGGCGCAAAGCTCCGTTTCACAAGGTTAGCGGTAAAATGAAAGTAAAAAAAATACGGGAAAAACGCCATAAAAAAATACGGGAAAAAAGACCCCGTGTAAAAAGACCTATAAAAATCCCAATAAAAAAAGAAGAATTAAAAAAAGGCATTTATATAATTCCTTCGCTTTTTACATGCGGAAATATGAGCCTTGGTATTCTTTCAATTCTTGCTTCAATTAACGGAAACTTTATAATAGCAGCATGGTTTTTAATTGGAGCGCTTGCCTGCGACATTATTGACGGCAGAATTGCCAGAATGACGCATACAACCAGTATATTCGGAATGCAGCTTGATTCTTTAAGCGATCTTGTTTCGTTTGGAATAGCTCCGGCAATAATGATTTATATGCTGGTATTGCGGCCTATGGGAAATATAGGCATCGCTATTGCCGTACTCTTTGTACTATGCTCCGCCCTTCGTCTTGCGCGGTTTAACACATTATCCCAGGGCGGAGAAATACATAAACACTTTGTGGGGCTTCCTACTCCGGCATCGGCAGGAGTAATAATATCTTTTGTGCTAAGTTATGAACTTCTGACACCGGAAGAATTTTCATTTAATTTTAAAACAATTCCAATGCTGATGGAAGCAATGCCCGGTTTCTTTAAGATAATGCCTATAGTAATGGTTGTTTTGTCATTTTTAATGGTTTCCAATATTCCATACTTGTCATTTAAAAAGACAAAATTAACAAAATTCAAAACCATTGAGCTCTTAGCGGTAGTAATTGTTTTAATCATATTGATTATTGTGTATCCTCAAAATATAATATTCATAATATTCTCGGTTTATGCGATATCGGGATTATTATCCTTTGTAATACGCATTTTTTTACGAAAGAAAAAAAGACTAATCGATGAAACTCAAAAGGCGGAAGAAGATGAAGTGTAATCCGGCAAACCCAAAAGACGGCGGAATTGTTGATATTTGGCAGGAAACATATCCCGTTCGATTTGGCGCAATAGACAAATCTGACAGGCTCACTTTGGACGCTATTTTTTGTTATTTTCAGGAAGCGGCAATCAGCCATGCGGAAAACTTAAGCGTAGGCCGTGAAGCAATGGCGCATACAGGCCAGGGCTGGGTACTTTCACGAATCTCTGTATTGGTGGACAGGCGCCCTGACTATTGCGAAACCATCACTGTCCGAAGCTGGCCAAGGGGCGGAGAAAAACTCTTTGCCATGCGTAATTTTGACATTCGGGATAAGAACGATATTCCGGTGATAAAAGCAAAAAGTGCCTGGCTGGTAGTTGATATTGAAAAACGGCGGCCTTTACGCCCTCAGTCTGTAATGGACAAACTACCCCAAAATGAAGGAATGGAATCCCTCCCCCCCGAAGCCAATGGAGCCGCCGGTCTCCCCGAAAGAGATAACCTGCGGCCTGCCGCCGAAAGAAAAGCGGTTTATACCGATGTCGATTACAACGGGCATGTTAACAATGCCAGTTATGTTAAATGGATAGAAGATGCCCTTGAACCTCAATTTTTAGAGAATGCGGACAAAATACGCATGGACATCAATTATTTAAGCGAAATCCTGCCCGGAGAAGTTATTGAACTGTTATACGCTCCCATTGAGGATTCGAATTATACCTCTGCTTTTGCCTTTGAAGGCCGTAAAAAAGAAACAGGGCAGGCGGCGTTCAGGGCAGAATTAAAATTAAGTGCAAAATAGATTAGAAAAACCTATAAAATATGTTACACTTATATATAGATGTACACTCGTGAGATACAAGCTCCTAGAGCTTCGCCTATAGAAGATGGAAATCCTCTTATTGGAACATGGAACAGGGCGTTTGAAAAGGTCGATTTACTGGAAATTCGTAAACCTTATCCGTATCCCCTGCCCCGCTGGGTAAAAAACCATCGGATTAAAGAATGGCACTGTTTTAGTGCTCAAAATGAAAACCTTTTACTGGAGGCGTTTTTTTTAAATTTAAAACTGTATAGAACAGCTCAAATTTTAGTATATGATAAGCAAAACGGCGAAAAAATCCTTTTTAGAAAAGTTATACCGGGCATGGGCTGGACATTGCCGGAAGGACTTGCAAATTCTTCGGTGGACAGCCGTTCTTCCAGTTTTTATTTCCGTATTCACAGTTGGCTGGAAGCCGGCACTATAAGACTGGATATCAATATAAAAGCTGCCCGCCGCCGTCCGCCTTTAACCGTTCATTTGGCGTATAATACCGGCCATCAGGTTGTTACCCCTGCGGTTGTTTCTTTAAAAACAGCCGAACGGCGGACAATGTATGCTTATAAAGCGTTAGCCCCCGTACATGGGGATATAGCTCTAGGAGGATGGCGTATTAATCTTAAAGAAGACACCTGTTCGGGTTTTTTTTGTGATTATAAGGGTTTTTTCCCCTACTTTATGCAGACAGTCATTTGCAGTGCAGCGGGTTTTAACGAAGAAAATAAACGGTTTGGCTTCCATATTGCCGAAAATCAAACAAGAGAGCCAAACAAAAATAACGAGAATGTTTTATGGGTGGATGGAAAACCTACTCCCTTACCGCCCGTACTTATAACAATGCCAAACGGTTTGGACGGAGTATGGGTAATTCAGGATGTGGAAGGAATGATTGATTTAACATTTACCCCCAAAGAGCAAAATAAAAGCAGGATTCAGCTTTTATTCGCAAATGCTGATTTTAATGCTCCAATGGGGTATTATAATGGTATGCTTTTAACATCAGAAGGGGAACGGATTAAAATAAAGAATTTGTTTGGAATTGGAGAAAAACTTAATTTACGGGTGTAACTATGGCAAAAAAGAACAATGCGATTTACGCGCCTGGAGAACTTAGCCGCGTTAGAGAAAAGCTGGGTGTCACAGATCAAGGCGAAGCAAAACGAATGATGCAGCTTCTTGGCGGAGAAGTAGGCACTGAGCGCAACAAAGAATTCGACCCGGTAAAAGGCAAAAAGCCTGTGAGACGCGGTCCCCCTATAGAGGTTGTTTCAGACAAAAAGCGTTCTCGTAGAGTTGATATTGCCGACGACGAAGAACGAACCAAAAGCAAGCCTAAAAATACAGGCCCCTACCCGGGTGATGACCCGACAGTTCCCGCAAGATTAGGTTATGGAGAACGAATAAAAATTGATCAATATGCCGGTCAAATGGTATTTGAAATAAAAACATCCATGCAGGTCATTGCATCTATCTTTTCTTTCTTTAAAGAACCTATAGATTATGTAAACCCGCGCTTTGTTACCAAACGCATGAATGAATACTATAGTAAAATTGAAAGGCTGGTTAATGCTGTAAGAAATCTTTTTCCAAAAAATAACAGCAAACGAAATAACCAGCTAAAAAGGGCTTCCATTTTTGTTTATAAAGTGCTGGATGTTATACGCAGCTGGAGCATAGAAGATTTAGCAAAAGAAATAGCACAACTTCAAGCTCATCCGCGCGCGGTAAAGGTTTCCGATTTATCGGATGTATTAAGGTTAATTTATAAACCCTTATTCATTTTGGATGATCTTAGCATTGAAAATATAAAATCTGCTTTTAAACTAGTTTATAAAATTCTATACATTGAAAGTCCAATAGAAGCAAAAGATAAGTATCAGGTTGTTATTCGAAATATAATTGCTTCTTTAATAGATGTAAGACGAGCCGTTCATTTTGGAATGTATCCTCTTTTAATGAAACTTATCTCCGACCGTTTTATTGTTTATGATAATTTCTTTACCGAAAGACGAAGGCGCTTTATGGCTTTCTTGAATGTAACAGAAGCAGAACAATTAAACGCTGCCGATTTAAGCCCTCAGCAGATTGAAAGTATAGATGTAGAATCATTACAGAAAAATTTGAGTGACGAAGATGAAACAGAACTTGAGGACGAGGAAGCCCCTATTGAAGGAGAATCTCCGCAAGAACAGGAAGAAGATGCCAATGATCCAAAGGTGCTGGAACGCAAGGCAAAAGAAGACGCGGAAAGAGCCGAACAAAAAGCTCTTGATCAGGGACGAAACTCGCTGGAGGCAATCTTCCCGCAGGCAGGCTGGAATAAACTGGACGAATTTCCGGATCTTTACCCGTACTTTGCAAATATTTACAGTATGAGGCATGGTTACGAGTTAGTTGCTCCAACAGACCCATTGCAGCAGGTTTCTGTAATGATGAATATTTTAGACGATCTTTTTATTGGGCTGCGCTATATAAACTTTGGCAGCATTACGGGTCCTGATGGAAAAACAATAAGGGTAAGCGATGAATTAATTGAAACGCTTAACAACTGGAGACGCTACATAGAAGATAGTTTTTCAAAAGATTATCTTCCGCGCCTGTCAGAATATTGCAGAATTTTAGAGAATTCAAAAGAATCAAGATCATCCCCATATGCAAGAAAAGTTCTAAATGAACTTCATTGGATAAAACGGCTTTACTTTCTTCCCTACTATAAATTTGAATCGATTGGGCCGCCGCCATTTACAAAAAATGAAGTTGTTCCCATTTACAGCCTTATAAGAAAAATACGAAAAATCCTTACAGCAGTAGCAATAGGCATTGAACAGGGAATACGCGCAGGAGGAGCTTCCGCAAAAGCTTCGTGCAATGGAATAAACAACCCGTGGGAAAGTTACAACTTTCAGGTTCCAAATCCAATTTCCAAAAGATTGGATATGCTTTTACCGCCGGAAAGAAGAATTAACGCAACCATTATTTTCTTTACATTATCTGCGGTTACAGTTTTGGATCATATAATAAACAACGAGACAAGCTGGGCTTATGGAAACCGCCCCGGACCTCTTTTTAGAAGCCAAAATGGCGAGGGCATTATTCCGATATTTGGTGTGGACGACAAACTTGATGCAGATAAAATATTCAAAGATAGTTTAAAACGGAACCATGCAAAATAATTACCCGTTGCCTTAACCTTCAGCATACTTGACAATATGCCAATAAAAGCGTAAAAACAAGTATGATTAAAGAAGCCATTATACAGGCGGCAAACAGGCAAAATCTGTCTTATGAAACCGCCGAAACCGTAATGAATGAAATAATGGAAGGCAAAGCGTCTGAAATCCAAATGGCAGCATATCTTGCCGCAATGTCCGTTAAGGGCGAAACTATCGATGAAATTACGGCATCCGCCGCCGGTATGCGCAAACATTGTGTCCGCGTTCTTCACGAAATGGATGTACTGGAAATAGTAGGCACAGGCGGCGACCACTCCAACTCTTTTAATATTTCTACAACTTCAGCTATTGTTATTTCCGCCGCCGGCATTCCTGTTGCAAAACATGGTAACAGGGCATCTTCTTCAAGAACAGGTTCGGCGGATGTACTGGAAGCGCTCGGCGTAAATATTACTATTCCGCCTGAACAAAGTCTGCATATACTTAAAACAATTAACATTTGTTTTTTATTTGCTCAAAATTATCATTTATCAATGAAATATGTTGCGCCCGTCCGCCGAGAACTTGGTATTAGAACAATTTTTAACATACTAGGCCCTCTTGTAAATCCGGCAGGTGCTAACATGGAACTTTTGGGAGTTTATGAGCCTGAATTAATCGAGCCTATGGCAAAAGTTTTATGCAACCTTGGCGTAAAAAAAGGCATGGTTGTGCATGGCCACGACGGGCTTGATGAAATTTCGCTAAGCGCGCCCACCACCGTCTGCGAATTACGAGACGGCTTTTTAAAAACTTATGAAATAACGCCCGAACAATTTGGTTTTACTCGCAGCAAAAAAGAAGACCTCTTAGGCGGCACTCCTGCAGAAAATGCGGAAATAACAAAAGCAATCCTTTCCGGCGAAAAAAGCCCAAGAAGAGACGCGGTACTTTTAAACTCCGCCGCCGCCATTCACATTGCACAGCCTGATATCAGCATAGAAAATGCCGTCGCCATTGCCGCCGAAGCTATAGATTCCGGCAAAGCAAAAACGCAGTTAGAGCAATTTATTAAGTTATCCACGAGCGGGAGCGGGGTCACCCATTAACGCGGATTGGAGGGCGTGCGACTGCACGCCAGTATAATAAATTTCCACACCAACGGCGAACGAAGTGAGCCATTTACACGGATTTAACGCTGATTAGCACGGATTATTTTTTATATTTTTATTCCCCTTGATTACAGTTAATAAATAACTTTTACAAGGGCAAACAAAAAAATCAAAATAAAAAATCAGCGTAAATCCGCGTCTTCTTCTGCGTAAATCCGCGTTTAGTCGTGACCCCGTCGCTCTTAACCCCGCTCACAGAAATATGCTATAAAAAAACCAACTACTTTCTATAAAAGAAAGCAATTGATTTTTTATTATTCAAATTCCTGCCAATACGGTTATTTATTACCAATCAACTGTGTTAATTGTGGCTATTCCGTTGGAAAAAGGAAAAGATATATTAATAACTTTAATAGGCGAAAGATAAGGATCCTCATAAGAGAGGTGCTCTATTTCCCAAAATACTATTTCCATTGTTTTTTGTTCACTACCGTTATAATTAACTAATGTTGTGCTGGAGTCAGTCTTTTCAGTACAAAGCCAAATTTTTAATACGGCTGTTCCTCCAATAATCGGTGCACCAGATAACTTAACTGAATCTATATTGGCACCTCCAATTAGTAGTGGTAGAGTGGGAGGAGGAGTAAATGCTTCTTCAACAGTAACATATTTACCATTATACGCATTAAGACCGTTAAGTGTAAGCTTACCGTCAGTATGACCTATATTGAAACCGCCGCCGCCTCCGGCACCGGCACCGCCGCAGGCTGTCATTGACAAAACAATTACCGTTGTAAAAACGGCAATCCCTAAAACTTTAAACAAATTCTTCATAAAATCCTCCTTAAAGAATAAACTGCTTAATTTAAAGGTACCTTTTAATTAAGCAATGAATAGCTGGAAAAAACCTGTAAAAAACCTTGACAATGCTGGAAAAATGCTGTAAATTAAGATAAGTGCTTTGATATATTTAAAGGTACCTTTAAATTCAACATTAACTATTAACTATTAATATATTTCAAATACAACAAACGGCACTCGCCGGAATAAGTAATTAAATGGTATAATGTTAGAGCAATTTATTAAGTTATCCACGAGCGGGATCGGGAGCGGGGTCACGCATTAACGCGGATTGGAGGGCGTGCGACTGCACGCCAGTATAATAAATTTCCACACCAACGGCGAACGAAGTGAGCCATTTTCACGGATTTAACGCTGATTAGCGCGGATTATTTTTTATATTTTTATTCCCCTTGATTACAGTTAATAAATAACTTTTACAAGGGCAAACAAAAAATCAAAATAAAAAATCAGCGTAAATCTGCGTCTTCTTCTGCGTAAATCCGCGTTTAGTCGTGACCCCGTTATGGATATATGCTATAATAAAAATATGAAAAAGCCGCCGGAAATATTGGGCAAAATAGCAGAAAGCACTCTTGTCCGCGTAGCCAAAGCCAAAGAAGCTTTGCCTTTGGAAAAACTCTCTTCCCTAATCACTACCCACTATCCACTATCCACTACTTTCAAGCAAGCACTCTCCACTCCCAACCTCTCCTTTATTTGCGAAGTAAAAAAGGCGTCTCCGTCAAAAGGTGTAATAGCAGAAAACTTCCCCTACATGGAAATAGCAAAAGACTACGAAGAAGGGGGAGCGGCGGCAATTTCCGTTCTTACAGAGCCTGAGTTTTTTTTGGGAAGCGATCAATATTTGCGCGAAATTTCCGCCGCCGTATCAATTCCAACCTTGCGAAAAGACTTTATAATTGATGAATACCAAATCTATGAAGCAAAACTATGGGGGGCAAAAGCCGTACTTTTAATCTGCGCCCTTTTAGAGCCGCAAATAATTTCTTCTTATATAAAAACCGCAAATAAACTGGAAATTGATTGTTTGGTAGAAATACACAGCGAAGCCGAAGCGGAAGAAGCGGTGGAAGCAGGCGCAAAAATAATCGGCATTAATAACCGCGACCTTGTAACATTTAATGTTGACACAAACCTTACAGCTCGCCTTTGCAAATTACTTCCAAAGAATACCATTACCGTTGCCGAAAGCGGCATACAATCCTGTGATGATATCCGCGCTCTTAAAGATACAGGTGTTAACGCAGTCCTAATTGGAGAAAGCTTAATGCGCGCTCCTGACAGGAAAAAGTTTTTACGGGAACTTCTAGATATAAAATAATACATCGCGCAGAGACGCTGAGGACGCAAAGCTGTAATTCTAACATTTGCGCCTCTGCGATATTATTATCGGTTTCGATTACCTTGGTTCCCCTGATTACCTTGGTTCCCCTGGTTACCCTGATTTCCCTGATTACCTTGGTTTCCCTGATTTCCCTGATTTCCCTGATTTCTTGGGATTACCGTTACTGCAATTACCGCACTCTTTGTAGGATCTGCCGCAGAAGTCGCGCTTACATATAAAACGCTTCTAGTTTCGTTAGCCGATATTGTAAGCCTTCCATTGTTGTTAATGCTTGTTCCGTTACCAACAGCTCCTGTAGCATCGGGATTTGAACCAACCCTCCATGTTACGCGAGTATTTGTACTTCCTGTAACAGTTGCGGTTAATTGCAACGGACTTCCAACTCCCACCTGTGGATTTGCAGGACCTATCGAAACAGTAATTGCAGGTGCTGGAGGCGGTGTCGGGGTTGGTGCAGGCGTTGGAGCAGGCTGATTACCTTGCCCCGGTCTATTGCCTTGATTGCCTTGGTTACCTTGATTGCCTTGGTTACCCTGATTACCTTGTCCGGGTCTATTTCCTTGATTACCTTGATTTCTTGGAGTTACTGTAACAGAGGCTGAGGCACTTTTTGAAGTGTCTGCCGCAGAAGTTGCCGTAACATATAAAGTTTGATTTCTTTCATTGGCGGAAACCGTAAGCCTTCCGCTGTTATTTATACTTGTTCCGCTTGTAACAGCCCCTCTCATATCGGGAGTTGAAGCTACTCTCCATGTTACATTGGTATTATTTGTACCTGTAACAGCGGCAGTAAACTGGAGCGAACTTCCAGCCTCCACCGATTGATTTAACGGGCTTATTGAAACGCTGACTACAGGAGTCGGAGTTGGTGTTCGTTGAGTTACCGCAACAGAAGCAGCGGCAATTCTTGAAGTATCTGCCGCAGAAGTTGCCGTTACATATAAAGTCTGATTCCTTTCATTGGCAGATACAGTAAGCCTTCCATTGGTATTTATGCTGGTTCCGCTTGTAACAGCCCCTCTCATATCGGGAGTTGAGCTTACCCTCCATGTTACAATAGTATTGTTTGTTCCTGTTACCGAAGCGGTAAACTGAATTGAGTTTCCAACTTCCACCGATTGATTCAATGGGCTTATAGAAACATTGATTGCAGGTGTAGGTGTAGGTGTAGGTGTTGGATTTTGCGGAGTAGGAGAAGGCCGTTGACCTTGTCCGGGTCTTCCCGGGGCTGCAGGCGCAGGAGCCGGAGCAGGTGCCGGCGGATTAGGATCAATTACAATAATAGCATCGCTGGTTTTTGAGTAATAACCCGATGATCTTACACTAACAGTATATCTCCCCGGCTGCCATGCGACAAATCTGTCATGGGTTGCGCCATATATGGAAGAACCGTCTAAATACCATTGAAACGAAACAGGTTCACTGCCCGTATAAATTGCAACAAGCTCTGTTCCCATAACAACAGTATTGCTGGGGTTGTGATATTGAATAGATACCGAACCTTCAAGTGTCTCCAAAGGTGTAAATAAAAATCCAACACAAGAAGCAAACACAAATACAACAACCGCAAAAACAGCTGTTTTCCCAATTAATCTGACCATAGTTTTCATATGTAAACTCCTAAATTTTTGTTCATTATTATTATATATGTTTAAAATGATTATATCTATATCTAAGTTACGATTTTATGGTAAAATATCGATACCATGCGGATAAAAATATGCGGTCTTTTCCGCGACCAAGATATCGATTATGTCAACGAAGCCCATCCCGATTATGCCGGATTTGTCTTTGCCAAAAGCTCCCGGCAGGTTTCCGCCGTAATGGCGCAGTATTTGCGTTTCCGCTTAGCGGACGGCATTGAGCCAGTCGGAGTCTTTGTAAACGCACCTGTCAAACTAATTGCGGAGCTTTATAAAAAAGAGATTATTTCTATAGCACAACTTCATGGCACAGAAGACGATGCCTATATTAATCGTTTAAAAGAGGTCACAGGCAAGGAAAACAGAATGGCAATCCCTGTTATAAAAGCAATCAAGCTTGATAAGAGCCATGAAGGGCGGACTATTGCCACAAATGCCGATTTTTTATTACTTGATTCAGGGGCAGGTTCGGGAAAAACATTCAATTGGGATTTACTTAAATCGATAAAAATTAACAAACCGTGGTTTTTGGCAGGAGGCATCGATATAAAAAATATTGATAAAGCCAAAGCCTTAAAACCGTACGGCATTGATGTGTCCAGCGGAGCAGAAACAGACGGTTTAAAAGATCGTGAAAAAATATTAAAATTAACTTCGATAATGGGAAAGCAGGCAAAAGAACCCGGCGGCTTTGAAATTAATTATACAATGCAAGTTGAACATCGCCGCAGAAGGGCAACACTCAATATAAAGGAATAATTCATGAGCTCAGGCAGATTTGGCAATTACGGCGGACAATACATTCCCGAAACTTTGATGAATGAAATCATTAATTTGGAAAAAGCTTATAATCACTTTAAGGAAGACAGCACATTCAAGGCAGAGCTTGATACCCTGTTAAAAGAGTATGCGGGCAGGCCTTCGCTTTTATACTACGCGGAAAAAATGACTCGTGATTTAGGCGGCGCTAAAATTTATTTAAAGCGCGAGGACATGAACCACACGGGCTCCCACAAAATTAACAATGTGTTGGGGCAGACCCTTCTTGCAAAAAAAATGGGAAAGACCCGCATCATTGCGGAGACGGGGGCGGGTCAGCATGGCGTTGCTTCGGCTACTGCGGCTGCCCTGCTGGGGATGGAGTGCGAAATTTTTATGGGCAAGGAAGACACCGAGCGACAAGCGCTTAATGTTTACCGCATGGAACTCCTTGGCGCAAAAGTGCATCCTGTATTGTCAGGTACGCAAACCTTAAAAGATGCGGTAAACGAAACAATGCGCGAATGGGTCAGCCGTGTGCATGACACGCATTATGTGTTAGGCTCTGTAATGGGACCGCACCCCTTCCCCATGATTGTACGGGATTTTCAAAGTGTAATAAGCCGTGAAGCGCGCGAACAAATTCTTATGGTAGAAAAAAAACTTCCTGCGGCAGTCATTGCCTGTGTCGGCGGAGGAAGCAACGCTATTGGAATGTTTTACAATTTTATTCCTGATAACGGTGTACAGCTTATTGGCTGTGAAGCCGCAGGGCACGGTATAGATACAGAAAAACACGCCGCCTCTATTGCAAAGGGAACGGTTGGGATATTCCATGGCATGAAATCTTATTTTTGTCAAAATGAAGAAGGACAAATTGCGCCTGTGTATTCGATCTCTGCAGGGCTGGACTATCCCGGCATTGGGCCGGAACACGCATGGCTCTGTGATGAAAAGCGCGCACAGTATGTTCCTATTACAGACGAAGAAGCTGTCTGCGGTTTTGAATACCTTGCAAAAACAGAGGGAATAATCTGCGCAATAGAAAGCGCGCACGCTATTGCCCATGCGCAAAAAATAGCAGGCAGCTTTGGCAAAGATGAGAATATTATTGTGTGTTTGTCAGGCAGAGGGGATAAAGATGTAGCGGCAATAGCGCGGTACAGAGGCAGGGCTATTCATGAGTAGAATACAGAATGCATTTGCGAATGGGAAGGCTTTTATTGGGTTTGTTACTGGCGGCGACCCCACAATTGAAAAAACAAAAGAATTTGTTTTGGAAATGGTAAAGGCTGGGGCGGACTTAATTGAAATTGGTATTCCGTTTTCTGACCCCATTGCAGAGGGGCCGGTTATTCAGGAAGCAAACAACCGCGCTCTTGCCGCAGGTGCTACTGTGGAAAAACTTTTTAACCTTGTTGCGGATTTACGCAAGGAGACGGATGTTCCTTTGGTATTTCTCACTTATGTTAATCCCGTTTTTCAAGCGGGCTACGAAGCGTTTTTTGAACGATGCGGCAAAGTTGGTCTTGACGGCATCATCATCCCCGACCTCCCCTTTGAAGAGCAAGCTCCCGTAAGAGAAGCAGCAAGCAAACACGGTATCGATCTTGTCTCGCTAATTGCTCCTACTTCCGAGCAGCGAATAAAAGAAATTGCAAAAACCGCTTCCGGTTTTATTTACTTGGTTTCATCGATGGGAGTAACAGGCATCCGTTCAGAAATTACAACGGACTTGGCTTCTATTGTTACGGCAATAAAATCCGTTACGCAAACTCCTGTGGCAATTGGTTTTGGCATTCACACTCCGCAACAGGCAGAACAAATGTCAAAAATTGCTGACGGCGTTATCGTAGGAAGTGCAATTGTTAAAATTATAGCAGAACATGGTACAGGGGCAGTGCCGTATATCAGCAAGTATGTTGCAGAAATGAAAGCGGCTGTCTGCTAAATTAATATATTTTTCTAAACCTTATATCCAGCGGTATTTGAGGAAATGACTCAAATTCAGAATCACCAACCATAACAAAATATCCCATTTTATCCCCCTCAAATTCTATATTCCTAATAGTATATATTGGTCTTCTGTTGTTATTGATGAAAATTTCTATATTCCTTCCCCTTCTAACTGCTTTAACTATGTTAGAGTTCCCTAAACCTCTAGTAATTTGGTTAGTACTACCTTTGGCTAATTCAGTTAGCTGCCCATTAATATTTTTTATTATTGTATAAGAGCCTCTAGTTTCAATGAGTATAGCATACCATTTATGTTCATTTTCAGCTCCAAATATCATTCCCCTTCCAACATATTCAGAACCGCTATTTAAAACAATTTCCAATTCAAATACGCCTGAGGATATAATTTCCTCAGAATAACCAGTAAATCCATAATTATAAAGAGAAACATCATTTGTAAAAAATTGAATATATCCATTTTCATCTCTTTGAAATTGTATAGTTTTTATTTCTGGATCCGTAAATCCTGTGATTATGCAAAATGAAAATAATACAAAAAAACAAGCTATTTTCTTTCTTGAGTTATACATAAACTGCTCCTTTAATTAGATTATGGGAATATTTAATTATTACATATCCATTTCCTTATGTAAAGCTGCTAATTTTCTTCCCTAATCAATGCTTCCCTAAAACCTGCTTCTCCAAGTTTTTCCGCTGTTGACTGAACATCAGTGCCGCGAATACCTGCCAGCACTACACGAAAATATTCGCTGTCAGTGCCGTCCATAAAGCGTTCATAAGCGGGGTTCAAGCCTGCGCTCTTTAACCTGTCAAATGCGGTTACGGCATTGCGGGCATTTCTGTAAGAGCCAACCTGCAGGCGGTATGATTTTTCGGGCACAACGCTGATTTGCGGAGTTAAACTTACCTGCACAGGAATTTGCTGGGGAATCGATGTTACAACCGGAGCCGTCTGCGGAGACGGCTGTTGTGCAGTTACAGTCTGCGCCTGAATTACAGGAACTGTCTGCTGAGGAACAGCCTGCTGTACCGACGGTGTTTGCTGCACAGGCGGTGTCGGTGTGACTGCAATTCTATCGATACTTTCTATAGAAACAGGAGCCGTGCCTGTTACAATCATATCGAGCAATTCAGCCGCTGCTCTTGAAACATCTATAATCCGCGAAGGCACAAAAGGCCCCCTGTCATTTATCCTGACCGTAACACTTTTATTATTATGTTGATTAGTTACAACAAGCCTTGTTCCAAACGGCAAACTGGGATGAGCCGCAGTGAGCATGGAAGAGTCAAAAATTTCCCCTGAAGCCGTGGGGCGTCCGTCATATTCGGTGCCATACCAGGAAGCAATACCTTCCTGTTTAAAAACATCCGCTGTTTGAGCGCTTAAATTGAATAAAACAACCGTAATTAATGCGATAAAAACAAATTTCTTTTTCATATTGGTATTATCGGCGTAAAAAAGGCTAGTTATTAATTTTATTTCACGCTAATTAGCTCCAAAGCCTATCCGCCTGGCAGGTTTTGGCTGTTCAATTAGACTGTTAAGAGCCATAAGAATTTCGTTGATTTGTCTGTCATGTTTTGACAGTTTGTTATCTGTGTTTTCTATATGAAGCAATAACAATTTACGGAGTTCAGCAATTTGTGCATGGGTATCTGTCTGAGAAAAGACATAATGCCTTAATTGCACAAAAGTACGCATTATTTGAATATTTACTTCAACCGCTTTATTCGAGTTTAAAACACTGGACAGCATAAGAATACCATGTTCTGTAAATGCGAAAGGCTTGTATTTTCTAGTATCATTGCTAAAGGTCGCAATTTGCGACCTTAGATTTGTCCATTCCAAATCTGTCAATTGGAACATAAAATCGGACGGGAATCTTTCAATGTTGCGTTTTACAGCTTCATTTAGCCGTTTAACTTCAACTTCGTATAATTCTGCTAAATCACGGTCAATCATTACTTTTTGACCCCTTATGGTGAAAATCCTGCTTTCTATTTTGTTTGTTACAGTTAGTTCCTTAGCCATTATTCCTCCGTTGGCTTTGTTTTGAGACTTAAAATGTCGGTATATTTGTCGTTGCCTTATCTATTACAAAACGATAAGGCAGTTAGATAGGTACCCATAGCGAAAAATGCTAGGTAGTTTAAGTGTAGTACATGGTTGTAGATTTTGTCAATATATTTGCTGCATATTCATTAACCTCACGCGAAGCCTCTGCAAGAAGCGTGATAAAATCAAAAAGCCCGTATCGGACGGACAATTCCTAAACTCGATTTTGTTGTAACTGAAGTAGTACCTCCAGAATTTAGCACTCTTATGCCACCAGAAGGTGGAGGTACTTCAGATGATGACAAATGACCATCCGACGGCCATGTATTTCCTCCATCTACCACTTCCATTGTGTGAAGCAACTGTAATTCGTTCATGCTGGGCAGGAACCAGTCTGTTTTGCCTCCGCCATTGTAATCAATGCATGCTTTGACAGCTGGAACATCATCCAAATAAAGTATGTAAAATTTAATTGTATTTTGTCTCCCTATACCAAGTTCCGATGTTGTTCCAACTGCGGTGGTAAGAATTTCAGAGACTGGTCGTGCAAACGCGATTAGCGGATGATCATCAGTGCCATACCAGTCTGTCGGAGCAACTTCAAGGTAATAGGCGGTGTATGTTGGGAAGGAATAATTTGGATTATCAGGATGGGTATAACCTTCTACGGGGAAGCCTAATTCTTCCCGATGAAAAATTATACCGCCGCCAGGACCTGTGTCGCCTATTTCATAATAAGCGTTCCATTTTGCATAAAGTTCTACTGCTTCTGTAAAAACGGTAAATGGTTTGGTGCGGTCTGCATCAAGATACCACCCTGCAAAAGTACCATAACCCGAAGTTGGCGTAGGAAAATTAACCCAACCGCCCTTGCTTCCACCGAATAATGTTACGGGAGCAACGGGAGTTCCGCCCACGCTGTTAAATGTTATGGTGTATGGTGTTGTTGCTTCCTTTATAAAAGG
>Ga0099364_10001159_pt1 | contig 43971 bp, 33 predicted proteins | sample TergutTh196P3_FD_73070 | JGI IMG/M metagenome (GOLD analysis project Ga0099364, IMG submission 73070) | Microcerotermes parvus P3 segment gut microbial communities from Pointe-Noire, Republic of the Congo - Th196 P3 | ecosystem: Host-associated > Arthropoda: Insects > Digestive system > Gut ...
CACCCCGTATCTTTGCAGAAATTTCTTTTAAATAAAAATCTTAATTTATCCTAATCATCATGAAAACACAAATTTCTTTCTTCAAAAGGGCAGCGATGACGATAGCGCTCGCTGCAGTAACAGTAATAGCGATGGCGCAAACAACCTACGTCATCACGCCGGGTAATGCCAGCGACATGTTCTCTTGCTCGCAAGCAAGTGTGACTAACGCGACCCTGGCATTAGTTTTGACCACCATCAGAACGCATGCAAACGGTGGCGCCTGCACTATCCAATTCGCAAACAGCGGTAATTTGAACGCCGGTTTTGCTATTGCTTTTGAATCCGGTTTATCGCCCGCGTGGGGCGCTGTTACACTGACGGGTGGAATCGTGGACGGACCGATTTTAGTGAGAGGCGTAAACGTCACAAGCAGCGCGAATATTCAGATGACCGGAAGCCTCTACACCACCACCGCCATATATATCGAGGGCGAGGTCGCAGGAACGGTCAACATCATCGGTGGCACGATTTCATCGATTTCATCGACTTCAGGAGCGATCAGAAACACATCGTCGGTTGGAACGCTCAACATCAGCGGCGGCACGGTTTCAGTGACTGAAGGCATAGCGATCAATAACGTTAGTGGAACGGTCAACGTCAGCGGCGGCACGGTTTCAGCGACTTCGGGCAGAGCGGTTTATAACGACGAAGGAACGACCAACATCAGCGGCGGAACGGTGCAAAGCGAAACCGGCGTGGCGGTGTGGATACAAAATACCGGCAAACTGACCGTTTCGGGAAGCGCAATAGTAACGTCAAAGAATACAGAGGAAACTCAAGGCACGATTTATGTAGACAGCTATACATCCACGACCGCCGACAGGCTCGAAATCACCGGCGGCACGGTGTCCAATACCGCATCGAGCGGCAAAACGATTTACAATGCTTCCGCAGGCAGGGTAGTCATCAGCGGCGGCACGGTTTCGGCAAACAACGCCGCAGCAGTGTGGAATGCCAGCACCGGCGTGGTAACCATTGCCAACAACGCAACAGTACAGTCAGCCAACGCCAATGCCTCCGAAGGCACGATTGTTCTCAACAACGCCGGCGATATAAGTACGCGGCTCGTCATCCGCTTCGGCGAGGTGAGCAACAGCAACGCAATCGGCAATGCCATTTACACCGTTTACCCCAAAGTGCAATTCTACCTCACGGAGCCTTATACTTTTAGCGGCAGAATTGCAGGCGCGGGAAGCGTTGAAACCATCGGTTCAGACCCCTTAACCTTAACCGGCATCAATACCTACACCGGCGGGACAACCGTCATTGAAGGCGGACTGCAACTCGGCGACAACACGTCGACAGGCAGCGTAACGGGAAGTATTTGGTTGGAAGGCACTGCGCTCACTTTTTATCACTCCGCTTCATTTACCCATTCAGGTAATGTTTCAGGAAACGGGAGTATCTATAAAATCGGTTCACAAACGCTCACGCTGACAGGATACATTTCCTGCGATGGAATGTGGATAGATCAAGGCGTCGTTCGAATCGGCAATGGCGGGGCGTCGGGCGTCGTGGGGGGCAATATTATTTTTTCTAACAACTCCAACAGCAAAGGCGTCGTTTTTAACCACTCAAACGACTATACCTACGCGGGCGTTATTTCAGGACCGGGATATGTGGTCAAAGAAGGCGGCGGCAGGCTAACCTTCAGCGGAGCGCATACCTATACCGGATCCACTGAAGTCTATGGCGGTACGTTTGCTTTGGCATCCACAGGAAGTATTGCTCAATCTGCCGGCTTGTATCTGGAAGGCGTTGTAACATTCGACATTTCGGCAGGCGACCAAACCATCAAAAGACTGACAAGTGAAAGCAGCGGCGATGGAAGCGTCGTTGCTCTCGACAGCAAAACCTTAACGATTAACACAACTACCACCGATTTCTTTGGCGGCGATATTACAGGTACGGGCAACGTCGTTAAAACAGGAAGCGGCGGATTGAGTTTGGGCAACGACATACCTTTTTCTACCACAGGCAACTTTTTATTAAGCGGTGGAACGCTTGGTATGTCCCAAAATTGGCAGGGAAATTTCCAACAAGACGCAGGCACAACATTTGTCGTGTATGGAAATGTGCAGATTGGAGGCGCTTTAAGTTTAAATGGTGGCGACCTGAATATGAATATAACGGGGTTAGGCTCGAAAATAACGGCAGCAGGCGCTTGCACGACATCGGGAAATACTGCCATCAACATCTCGCCTGCGGTAACGCCCGCCAATCAGGTCTTGATAGAGGCGGCTTCGGGTCTTGGCGACGCTTCGCGCTTTACGTTGAACATGCCCGGGCAGTTGGCTGCGCTCAATGCAACGGGTACGCAGTTGCTGCTTGCCGTGGATGGTACGGCGCCATCGTTCGGCACACATCCGCAGGACGTTTCGGTAACAGTCGGACAGAACGCTACATTTACCGTGGCGGCAACCGGAAACCCCGCGCCATCCTACCGCTGGCAAACGTCGTCAGACAACGGCGACAACTGGACTGATTTAGCCGGCAGCCCCGCATACACCGGCGAAACAACCGCGTCGCTCACGCTCTTTAACGTAACGACAGACTATGACGGGCATCGCTTCCGATGCAGAGCCTACAACGGCATCAGCCCCGACGCCCTCTCCAACGCTGTCATGCTCACGGTGAACCCCGCCTTTATCGCGGTGACCGATATCGCGGACGTACCCGCCACGGCTACTGCCGGAACGCCGCTCGCGCTCACCGGCACGGTCGTTCCTGCCAACGCCACCCATCAAACCATCGCATGGAGCATCGACGACGCAGGCGACACCGGCGCCACCATCACCGGCGCCACGTTCACAGCCACCGCCGCCGGAACAGCCACCGTCCGCGCCACCATAGTCGACGGCGCCGACGACGGCGAAGACTTCACCGATACGTTCACCATCACCGTCGCAGCAGGCGCGGTAGACTTCGTAGCAGTGACCGCTATCACAGGCGTCCCCGCCGCGGCAACTGTGGGCGCGCCGCTCGCCCTTGCCGGCACGGTAGCCCCCGCTAACGCCACCCACCAAACCATAATATGGAGCATCGCCAACGCCGGCGAAACCGGCGCCACCATCACCGGCGCCACCTTCCTCGCCACAGCTGCCGGCACAACCACCATCCGCGCAACCATCACCGACGGCGCCATGGAAGGCGACTACGAGCAAACATTCGTGATAACCGTAAGCGCAGCAGTAACCGCCGCCGCCGAACTCTTCGCCCCCAACCTGAAAGCCTACCCCAACCCGTTCACAGACGAGATACGCATTAGCGGCGCGGTAGTAGAGACAGGGCGCGCCCCGTCTCTACAGTTGCGCGTCATCAACGCCGCCGGCGCGGTGGTGCATACGCAAAACATCACCTCGCCCGAAGAAACCATCAACCTCGCCCACCTGCCGCAAGGTGTGTACTTCCTGCAAATCGAAAAGGAGGGGAAAAGGAAGGTTTTGAAGGTGGTGAAGGAGTAGAAGTTTTCAGTTTTCAGTTTTCAGTTTTCAGAAATTTTCTGAAAACTGAAAACTGCTTTATCCTCTGTGTCTTCCCTGTGTTACTCCGTGTAACAAAAAAAATGAAGGTTTAAATCTTGTTGTATGATTATTTTCTGTACTTTTGCGAAAAATGAATCATGATTATCATCAACAATAGAAAAATGGATAACTCATCAAATACCCCCGCAGCCACATTTGAAAATGTATGGGCAGCATTATTGGAAACGGACCGCATCCTGACCGAAAAGTTTGCCGAAACAGACCGGAAGTTTGCCGAAACAGACCGAAAGCTTGCCGAAAACAACCGTATCCTGACTGAAAAGTTCGCCGAAACGGACCGTATTCTGACAGAAAAGTTTGCCGAAACGGACCGAAAGATGGCAAAAACTGACCAACAAATATCGAATTTAGGAAAACAAATCGGAGGCATATCCAAAAATCATGGCGATTTTGTCGAAGAGTACTTTTTCAATTCATTTGAAAGAGGCAAGCAAAATTTCTTCGGCGAGAAATTTGACAGAATCCTCAAGAACGTCCCCGGACTCATCGTTGAAAGCGAATACGACATCGTGCTCATCAACGGCGAATCGGTCGCTATTATCGAAGCCAAGTTCAAAATGCATATGCCAACCATAAATGACTTGATAAAGAAAGCCAAAACTTTCAGAATTAACTACCCACATTATGCCGGACATCGTATTTATCTCGGCTTTGCCGCGATGGTTTCCGACAAAACCATCGAGCAAAATTGCATCAACAACGGAATTGCAGTCATCAAGCAGGTTGGCGATGTCGTGGTTATATGTGATGAAAATATCAAAGCGTTTTAGTTTCAGAGCAACTTACGATTTTTAATTGATGGCTATGAGGTCAAGCCCGCAATAGCCTGCCCTGAACTTGATTCAGGGACGTGAATTCATATTCATCAATAAATCACTATTCTATCCCGATTAATAGCAACTAATCGTTTTACGTTTTCATCAAACAGCTCAAGTATTGTATCCAAATTAGTGTCCATAAAAGCAATCAAGTCGGAATTTCTTATATTTCCTAATTGCAGCAACAATACAGCCGTAGGATAATTATTCAGTATAAAGTAATTGTGTATCAACGAGAAATCTGATATCATCAGGCATATTCGCGTTCGACTTGTAACAGGTTACGGTTACTCACTACGCAGGAGGCGTAACGCAAACATGCGGCGATATCCTCTGCTTCTATACGAATAGTTTTTAGAGTTCATTCAAAAAAGTTTTGATTTCGTCGAACTTAACGGTTTTGTTTTCCGTTTTTTGGCACGCAGATGACGCAGATTTGACGGATGACCGCAGATTTTGACTTGCGCGTCATGCATCTTGGGCTACCGCAAAGATGGAGTATCAAAAATTCGTGTAAGCGATTGCGTAACTCAAACTTCAAACCTCAAACTTCAAAGGGCGACTGCAAGTACGCCCCTACCTCAAACCTCAAACCTCAAACTAAAAAAATACCCCCCAAAGAGAGTTTTTTCACCCCCAACGTAAAATACTCTCTTTGGGGGGTAACACAGGAAATTTTCACCCCGTATCTTTGCAGAAAATTTTTAACCTGATAAAAACAGTCAAACAAATGGAAAACAGAATGAATCACGGAGAACCGGCGCTGGGAGAAGCCCGATACAGCCAATGGACAATAGAAAATGACGAGGTCATTTTTGTCCCGAAGGAATTTATCCGGTCTTTTGAAAACATCATTGATACGGTAAAAATGGCGCAGCAGGAGTTAATCAGAGTCGGAGAAGCGATGAAACCAATGGAGAATTGAGAATGGAGAATGGAAAATTAAAAACAAATATTATAAACCAATAAATTTTAAAACAATGAAAAACGTAGTAAAAATCAGTAGTTTAGTGGCAGCGATACTCTTTGCCACAGTGTATTTCAATGGATGCTCGAAGGACGACGAGTCGCCTGTATCCGGCGGTTTTAACGGCAGGGTTACCGCAGATGTAGAAACGGAAAACTGGGACCTGTCGCCCGTCAAACAGGTGGTAGCGTGGAACGATCCCGGGTTACAATGCAACAACGGCTCTTGCAGTCTTTTGGGCAAACAGATGAATGACCCCGTCAATTTCAACAACAACAGGTTTACCATGAACCTTCCTGATCCTCCGCCGTCAAATGTTGATATGTTCGACATCAAATATTTTTTTGAAAACATTTTGAAGGTAAGCGGAACCCTCAAATACAGCGATTCTAAGGTCTTAGTGACTGACGCTGATTTTTTAGCGCACACCGGCGAATTTTTTGTGGGATATTTTCTCCACATGACGTCCGACAAAAAAACAACTTGCTATTACGTGTATGCTGAAAGTGATGTAACCGTCACGGGCGGTTCTAATGTGACAGTATCGCTGAAGGAAGGCTGGAATCGCCTGTACCGTACTGATGGCGGAAACGGCAAGTGCACTACCAAAGAACCCAAAGATTTGAAGTGGTTTTTTGAAGATTTTGGCGTATAGCCATTGAATTCAATAGTTTTTTTTAACTTCGCACATTATTTAATATTCAAATTTTAAATCATCATGAAACGATTCTTTTTATTATCCGTATTTTTCTTGTCTTTAGTTTCCGTTTACGGACAGGTAGACAAGTTAAAAAAGACTGAGCGGCTACCGGTAGACAGTACTGTCGTTCGCTCGTCATCCAAAGGCACGCATGTAATTGACGGCTCGCAAAACGACGCAGGACTGACGAAGTCGGCTGTGCAGTCAAACCATCTGTATGACCAGCAATCCTTACAAAGATTGCAACTTCCGGCGAATATCCGTAAGGATTCGGCGAAGACCGTAGAAAAGAGGCAGATAGAGCCGCAATCGGTATATATCGAACGCGAGCGCTCTCAAATAAAACGCTCCGGCGTTGGCAGCCATGAAGAAGCAGTATTCGATTTTTTCAAAGAGACGCCCCAACTGCATATCCCGCTACCTGAAAAACAAATTCGTATCCACCACATGGAAACCGATTATTTGGGCATCACCAACATTAGAGGGATACAAGTTTACCGGAATGTTCCCGTTTACGGAATGGACTTCACGATGCACATCTCGGCGCGCAGCGAAAGGTTTATGGGCTGTACGGTAGATACCGCGCAGATTGACGCCAACGGCGTACAATATAATGCCGAAGACGCCATCCGTATCGCCAAACAAGACCTCGGACTGACCACCGAAATAAAAGAGCCGGGCGAGTTAATGACCTCTCTGATGGCGTATACGCAGCCCACGGTTGAAGCCATTTATTATCCTGTACGCACAAAAATCTATCGCTATTGTTACAAGGTAGTTATCCGACCCAACATGCGCGACGAATGGATTTACTACGTCGACGCCAAGACCGGCGATGTAGTGGATAAATTCAACAACACCCCCATCAATGCCACCACCGGTACCGGCAGAGACTTGCACGGCGATACACGCACCGTAAATACTTGGTTTCAAGACAATACGCATTATATGGTCAACACCACCAAGCCGATGTTTAACGCAAACGATTTTTCGGGATTTATCGGAGTATACGATGTGAATCACGATAAAGACTGGGAAGGCAAGTCGTTTTCGCCTGCCGCCTCCTCTTCCACCAACTGGAACAATCCCACTGCCATATCCACCATGTATCACAACACATTGGTTTACGATTATTTGCAAAACACCTTTCAACGTAATTCGTTTGACGGTAAAGGCGCAAACATGTTGGCTTTTGTCAATGTGCCGGAAGAAGACGGCAGCGGGTATGATAACGCATACTGGAACGGTCAGGTGATTGTTCTGGGAAACGGCGGATGGATTTTTAGTAATCTGGCAGGCGGATTAGACGTGGTTGCCCATGAATGGGGTCATGCCGTTGTGACGCACACTGCCAATTTGGAATACAGAAACCAGTCAGGCGCCATTAATGAATCGTATGCCGATATATTCGGGGCGATGGTTGACCGCTCAAACTGGACGATTGGCGAAGTAATCACCAAAGACAGAAGTTATTTCCCAACCGGTACCATGCGCGACATGGCGAATCCGAACAATGGCGGAAATAAGTTTGGCGACAACGGATGGTCGCCTGCGCATGTTTCCGAAATGTATCTGGGAACGTTAGACAACGGCGGCGTTCATTACAACAGCGGTATTCCGAACTTTGCCTATTACACCTATGCCACGGCAACGAGCAAGGAGCGAGCCGAACAGGTATTCTACCGCGCTTTGACCACCTACCTCACGCCCTCGTCAAAGTTCATTGACTTGCGGAAATCAGTTATCGAAGCGGCAAAAGATTTGAACTTCGCCAACGATCTGCAGCTCATCGCTAACGCCTTCGACAGGGTAGGCATCATTGACGACACCGTTCAGGATACACCGCCTCCCGATCTGCCAACAAACCCCGGAGGATGGGGTTTATTGCTTTGTAATACCGACCCTTACGACGGGAACAGTCTGTACAAAACGAACGATTACCAGAATTTAACGGCAATATCTACCACCGTGATGAGTAGCACGCCCAGCGTTACCGACGACGGCAGATATACCATTTTTGCCGATGGCAATAACAACATCCGGCGATTGGATATGAACTCAAACGCGGAAACTATCTTCAATGACGAGGGCGATAACCAAAGCGTAGCCATATCGCGCGACGGAAAACGAATAGCCGTCGTATCTACTTACGAAGACGGACGCATCCATGTTTATGACGTCAATTTAGGATGGACTTCTTTCCGGCTCTATAACCCGACTACCGGACCTACCGGTTCAAAATCCGGAGGACCGCGCTATGCCGACGCCATCGAGTTCGACCACACCGGCGAATACCTCATTTACGACGCTTTTAATGTGGTTGCCTCGTCAATTGACGGTTCGGATCTTAGCCATTGGGACATCGGATTGATACACATATGGGACAACAACAGAAACACGTGGGGAACAGGCGAAATTGTGAAGCTGTTTTCAGACCTCACGCCGGGCGTACATGTGATGAATCCTGTATTCTCAAAAAATTCGCCCCACATCATCGCTTTTGATTTTTATACTGAAGAAGATAATATTTTTGCCACCGTCGGCGTGAACCTCTCAAGCGGCGATTTAGACGTGATCCTCGTCAACAATATCCCTTCATTCCCCAGTTTCAGCATGGACGATAATTATCTTGCCTTCACCACAGCCGATTTTGATTGGTGGGGCGAAATTGAAGAATTGTATATTGGCTATGTCCTTTTGGGCAACGATAAGATTACCTCAATTGAAGATTCTGAGGTAATTTTTGTCATCGGCGCCGCCTATCCTGTATATTACGGGACAGGGACGCGAGTATTAGGTACGAAACCCGTGCCTGCCTTTACGGCGGATACACGTTCGGGTATGGGTCCGTTAGATGTTCAGTTCTTGGATATGTCCGAAGGAAATCCCGCTTCGTGGTCTTGGAATTTTCAGGGAGGCTCGCCGGCAACGTCTTCGCAACAACATCCCAAAGTAACCTATCCAACAGCAGGAACTTATTCTGTGACATTGACGGCAACCAACAGTTACGGCAGCGACCAAATCATCAGGGAAGGCTTCATCACTGTTAGCGCTTCCGGCTCGTTTGTGGCAGTATCAAATATTACAGGCGTACCAACGACAGCAACGGCAGGAACGCCGCTGACGCTCGCCGCTACGGTTGAACCGGCAGACGCTACCAACAAAAATATCGTGTGGAGCGTGGCTTTTACAGGAACCACCGGCGCAACCATCTCCGGCAATACGCTGAACACAAATGCTGCGGGTACGGCGGTGGCGAGGGCTACCATAGCCAACGGCGCAACGGCGTCTACCGCATACATAAAAGACTTTTCTATAACCGTAATCGGAACATATACCGGTTCCGACGAGTTATTTGCACCCGAACTGAAAGCCTATCCCAACCCCTTTACCGGCGCGCTTCGCATCACCGGAGCCGATGGGGCTATGCTACGGATAGCCAACTCCGCAGGCACGATAGTGCATACATGCCTCATCATCTCCCCAGACGAAACGCTCCAATTGGATCGCCTGCCGGAAGACGCCTATTTCCTGATATTTGAAAAGGACGGAAAGATAAAAACGGTGAAAGTGATGAAGAATTGAGAATGGAGAATGGAGAATTGAAAATTGAGAATTGAGAATGGTTAGATTTTCTGAAAACTGAAAACTGAAAACTGAAAACTCAATTCTCAATTCTCCATTCTCCATTCTCAATTAATAAAAGCGTATACACCGAAACAAAATCCGCATATTCCTGTATTTGTTGTTTTTCCCAAGCCTCGTCTTTACCCCGTTCCTGCGCGATGATACGCGCTACTTTTGGCGCCATTTCCATTGAGGCGCGCGCATCAAGATACAACGCTCTGACACGGCGCGCCAACACGTCTTCTACTGTAACAGCCATCTCTTCGCGTACAGCCCAGACGACTTCGGCTACCGTAAAATCAAAGTCAGGATGTAGTTTTTCGGCATATTCCGGATGTTCACGCTCAAGGGCAAGTATCTTGTCGCCGTCGCTGCCATAGACGTATCGCCAGATGGCGTGGTTGGCGGCGGGTAGAAAGCCATGAATTTTTAAATCTTTGGTCACACATTTTTTGTTAGGCAAATCGCATTTCTTGATGCCTAAGTCCACTGTTTCCTGCGCCATCTGGCGGTAGGTAGTCCATTTGCCGCCGGTGATGGTGATCAGACCCGATGGCGCTGCGAACAACTTATGGCTGCGGGATATTTCTTTTGTCTTCTTTGCGTCGGCATGATGTTTTGGAGCGGCTAAAGGTCTTAATCCGGCAAAAACGCAAAGAACATCCTTTCGTTGCGGAGGTCGAACGAGATATTGAGCCGATGTGTTCAGCAGAAAATCAATCTCTTCTTCTAAAGGTTTTGGTTCTAACACAAAGTCATTCACAGGAGTATCGGTCGTGCCAATGATGACCCGGTTGTGCCACGGAACGCAGAACAATACTCTCCCGTCGCTTGTTTTCGGAATCATGATAGCGTCGGCGCCGCCAAGAAAAGATCGATCCACTACTATATGGATACCCTGACTGGGGCGCACCATCGGTGCTTTCTCTTTGTCGTCCATTCGGAGAACTTCATCTACGAAGATACCCGTTGCGTTGATCATACATTTTCCTCTCAATTCAAAAGAGTCGCCGTTGATTTCGTCGCGAACGATAAGTCCTGTCAGTTTTCCGTTATCTTTCAGCAGACCCGTTACTTTTGCATGATTCACCATAGTAGCGCCCATGTCGTTTGCCGTTTGCATCAGGTTGACGGCAAGACGCGAATCGTCAAATTGCCCGTCGTGGTACAGTACGCCGCCGCGTAATCCTTTTTGAACAATTTGCGGAATGGCTTTGACGACTTGCGCTTTGTTCATCGGCAACGAACGTCCCAGTCTCAGCCTTCCGGCTAACAGGTCGTACATTGTTAAACCAATGGTATAAAAGGGTTTTTCCCACCATTTGTAACAGGCAATGATAAAACGCTGGTCTTTCACTAAATGCGGCGCGTTGCGAAAGAGCCGTCCGCGCTCGCGCAAGGCTTCGCGCACTAAAGCCAGATCGCCGTTTTGCAGGTAACGCACCCCGCCATGCACCAATTTGGTGCTTCTGCTCGACGTCAATTTTGCAAAATCCGACTGTTCCAAAAGAACCGTTTTGAATCCTCTGCCGGCAGCATCCACAGCGATACCCAATCCGGTAGCGCCTCCGCCAATGACAATGAAATCCCACAAATGACCGCCTGACTTCAGCATCTGGATATTGTCTTCACGCAACATAACTAATTGAGAATTGAGAATTGAGAATTGAGAATTGAAAATTAACCACTAACCACTATTCACCTGATGGAGGTATCGCGTCTTTGCCTGTTCCCCACGTTTTGTTCGGACGGGCGCCCATGACGAGTTCCAGCGTACCGCCATTGATAATATCGTCGTGGGTGAACCATGTTTTGTTCCAGGGCTGCCCGTTCAATTTTGCCGATTGGATGTATTTGTTGCTCCATGAAGCATTTTGGGCTAGTATGGTGAAATTTTTCCCATTATCCAACTGTATGACGGATTTAGCAAATACTGGACTGCCTATGGTATACACGGGCAAACCGGGCGTCACAGGGTAAAAACCCATAGCCGAAAAGGCATAATATGCCGACATGCCTCCGCCGTCTTCGTCGCCGGGGATACCCATCAGATCGTTGCGAAACCAACTTTCCATGATTTTACGGATATATTTTTGCGCTTTCCACGGTTCGCCAGCATAATTGTACAGATAGGGAATATGGAAACTCGGCTCGTTGCCGGCAACATATTGCCCGATGGGTCCGGTAGCGTCGGGCAACTGGGCATAGTATTCCCATTTGGACTTCGGTATTTCGGTGGCGAATAATCTATCCAACTGGTTGACGAATGGCTGCGCGCCTCCGAAAAGATCAACCAAATCGGCAATGCGGTGATGTACGTCCCAGATGTACGTCCAGCCGTTGTTTTCGTCGTAATAGTCGCGCGCGCCGAGACCTCCGGAGAGCGCGTAGTCAAACGGCTCGATAAATTTGCCTTCCTTATCCTTTGGATGAAAAAAGCCGGTTTCTTTGTTGAACAAATGACGATAATTGAATGAATGTCGCATGAAATAATCGTAATCTTCTGTTTTTCCCAGCGCTTTTGCCAATTGCGCGATACACCAGTCGTCGTATGAAGCGGCTAGTGTAACTGCCACCGACTGCCTTCTTTCCCACGAATGAACGGCGGCTACCGTTTCTGTTTCGCCAGGGTAGAGGGCGGGCAACCATCCGTTTTCACGGTAGAAATCATCAAGTTCGGTCTTTGGTCCGCGTCTCCATGGGAGTATCGTTTCTGTGAGTACTGTGTTTTTCATGCCTTCAAACGCTTTTTCCACGTCAAAGTTCAGGTTTTTGGACAGGGCGTCGGCGAAGATTACAGCGGCATGGTTGCCGTTCATGGCATGACCGTCGCCGGTTACGCCCGGAAAGGTAGGCATCCATCTTTCGGGCGACTGCTCGCACATACGGATATACGAGGCGAGTTTTTCCTCCTGCGCCTTCGGATTGAGGATCGTTTGCAGCGGATGCAAAGCATGGTAGGTATCCCACACCCAGTCGTCCGTCCAGAATGGCAGTCCGCCGTCGTCGTGAATTTGCCCGTCGAAAGCGCTGTAATATTTTCCGTCTTCCGAAATGTGGATCATCCGTTCGTGCGAGCGGTACAGAGCGGTATAGAATGTCGTTTTTTCATCTTCGCTGCCGCCTTCTACTTTGATTTTGCCCAAAACTCTGTTCCATTCGTTGCGGGCGTTCAAGGCAAGCCGGTCGACATCAAAATCCGTCCCGTCATTTTCCATGTTCTTTTTTGCCTGCTCTACGCTGATGTAGGAAATACCGTAGCGGGCTTTGACGGTTTTCACATCAGGGTCGAATTGGGCATAAACTGCCGTTCTTCTGCCTGCTTCTTTGTTGCCGGTTTGCGCGGGAGTTTGGTCAAATTCCAAATAAAAATAATGCGTAGCGCCGCGTAAACTTTCAAATCCACTGAATGCGTATCCATCGACATTAATTTCTCCGCTGCCAACGGTGCGCAGCATAACTGCCCGTTGACCGTTTTTCTCGAAAGTAAAGGAAACAACCGCTGATTTGGCTGCTGGCGCAAAATCGACTGTAATATCGTGATCGTCCAGAAAAACCGAATACCGGTAAGGCGTAGAAATTTCGTGATCGTAGCGGTAGTCCATCGTCGCGTTCAGTTTTTCGATATCGCCGCAGAACGGCATCAGCATCAGCGCATCTCCCGACCGGTGCGTCGGAACGTTCAATGGAAGTCCCCTCATACGGTCGGTCACAAATTCGCGATGAGCGGGAATCATACGCAACATGCTGTTGGGCATGTGCGTAGTGGGGAAGGTGGGAACCAACAGGATGCTGATGTTCCCAATGCGGTTGTTCACATAATCAACAGGCTCTCTGACAGGATTACAGCCTGCTGCACAAGCGAGCGCAACAAGCGCCCAAAAGATATTTTTCATGACAATTCAAATTTTAAATTATCCTGCAAAATAAGGGCTTTTTTTAACAAATCCCAAAAAAAAACCCGCTTGCGGCCAAACAAGCGGGTATAGAGTGAGGATTAATTCCTCGAGAAAAGTAAAGTATGAAAGTGTAATTTTACGATACAAAGATAGTTCTTCAAAATGAGATAATTATATTTATTTGATGAACGTATCATATTTCTTGATGAACGTCAAGTTTTCTTCCTTTTCAAATTGGATAAAGTTTGAAAAATCGGTTTTTTCATCTACTTTTGCGGCAAAAAAAAGACAAAAAATACGTAAGTATGAAGATTATTTTCAAAATTTTTCTTGCGGCAAGCCTGCTTTTTTTTCACTCGTGCCGAAGACAGCCCGAAATACCTGTAAAAATTAGTCGTTTGGAGCAAAGTCTGTTCACCCTTTCGATGGATTCCATACAGGCGTCCATTCCGCGTTTGGAACAGCAATACGGCGAATTGTTCGAGTTGTACAACCAGATGGTCATTTGCATCGGTTCGTCACAAAATCCAGAATACCCGGAAGAATTGAGCAAATTTCTTAGCGACGAACACATGAACCTTACCTACAAAAGAGTCATGGAGGTTTATCCTCGGTTGAATGAGCTTGAAAGGGGCTTGGGTAAGGCATTTTTCAATTACCAAAAAGAATTTCCCGAAAAGGCAATTCCTAAGATTTACACGCTCATATCAGGCTTCAATCAGTCGATGATCACATCCGACGCCATCCTTGCCATCGCCCTTGATAAATATCTCGGCAGAAACGATGATCTGTATTTCAGATTGGATATACCCAAATACATGCAACACGTGATGGATCGCAAATATATCGTTGCCGACTGCATGAAGGCATGGCTGTATACCGAATTTCCCTACAATGATTCCATTGACAATGTGCTTGCCAACATCCTGTACGAAGGAAAAATAATGTACTCCTTGCAACAGCTGCTTCCCCAAACGCCCGACAGCCTGATATTCGGCTACACGCCCGACCAAATGCGCTGGTGTCGCAACAATACCGCCCAAATGTGGACCTTTCTTGTTGAAAGAAAAATGTTGTATCAAACAGATTACTTCACAATCAGTAAACTCACCGGTAATGCGCCGTTCACGTCATTGTTTACGAACGAATCGCCCGGACGCGCCGTTGTTTGGTTGGGATGCAAAATCATCGAATCGTACATGAAAAACAACAAGCTAACGCTCGAAGCGCTGCTTGAGGATAACGATTACCAGCAAATACTGACCAAAGCGAAGTTCAGACCGTAGGCGAAGTCAAATGCGCCCTAAAATGAATATTTTTTGCAGTATTTCAAAAATATGATTTATCTTTGTATTTTATTATAATGAAAAGAATTTTAGTATCCGGCGGGGCTGGTTTTATTGGTTCGCATTTGTGCGAACGATTATTGAACGAAGGGAACGAGGTGATTTGTGTGGACAATTTTTTCACAGGAGCCAAGGAAAACATTGTGCATCTGATGGATAATCCGTATTTTGAATTGGTGCGACACGACGTGGTCACGCCATTTTTTGCGGAGGTAGACGAGATTTACAATCTGGCATGTCCGGCGTCGCCGATACATTACCAGTACAACGGCATCAAAACGATCAAGACGTCGGTCATGGGCGCTATCAATATGCTGGGCTTAGCCAAACGCACGCGCTCCAAGATTTTGCAAGCCTCCACCAGCGAGGTCTACGGCGACCCGCTCGTGCATCCGCAACCCGAAGACTATTGGGGGCATGTGAACCCTATAGGAGTCCGCTCGTGCTACGACGAGGGCAAACGATGCGCCGAATCGCTGTTTATGAACTATCACCAGCAGAACGGCGTTCGCATCAAAATCATCCGCATCTTCAACACCTACGGACCCAAGATGCACCCCAACGACGGACGGGTGGTATCCAACTTCATCGTGCAGGCATTGCAAAATCAAGACATCACCATCTATGGCGATGGCAGCCAAACCCGAAGTTTCCAATATGTAGACGATCTGGTGGAAGGAATGATACGCATGATGGGAATGTCCGATGATTTTATCGGTCCTGTAAATATGGGTAACCCGGGCGAGTTTACCATCAAGCAGTTGGCGGAAATGGTCATACGTCAAACAGGCGCCAAATCAAAATTGGTATACCTCCCTTTGCCACAGGACGACCCCATCCAACGCCAGCCCAACATCGAACTTGCAAAGAAAATGCTCGATTGGGAACCCACAGTGACGTTGGAAGATGGATTGGAAAAAACGATTACCTATTTTAAAGAAAAATTGAGACTGTAAATTTTTAAAATCAAAAATAATGAAGGGTATCATTTTAGCAGGTGGTTCGGGTACGCGCTTGTACCCGATTACCAAGAGCATTTCCAAACAAATCATTCCGGTGTACGACAAGCCGATGATTTACTATCCATTGTCGGTGCTGATGCTGGCGGGTATTCGTGAAGTACTGATTATTTCCACGCCCAAGGACATCCATTTGTACGAAGATTTGCTGGGCGACGGTTCGCAATTGGGGCTGAAACTGTCATACAAAATACAGCCTTCGCCGGATGGTTTGGCACAGGCTTTTATTCTGGGCGACGAATTTATCGGCAACGACAGCGTCTGTTTGGTGCTGGGCGATAACATTTTCTATGGTTACCATTTCGGCGCTACCTTGCTCGAAGCCGCCAAATTGAAAGATGGCGCAATGGTATTCGGCTATTGGGTGAAAGACCCCGAACGCTATGGCGTGGTAGAATTTGACGATAAAGGAAATGTCTTGAGCATAGAAGAAAAACCTGCACAACCCAAATCGAATTTCGCCATTACCGGTCTGTATTTCTACTCGAACGATGTGGTAGCCAAAGCAAAATCGCTGAAACCATCAGCGCGCGGCGAATTGGAAATCACCGACCTGAACGGGCTGTATCTAAAGGAAAACCGTTTGAAAGTTCATCTGCTGGGACGCGGATTTGCTTGGTTAGACACCGGAACGCACGACAGTCTGTTGCAGGCGTCCAATTACATTGCAACCATAGAAGCGCGGCAAGGATTAAAAGTGTCGTGCATTGAAGAAATTGCATACAACCGCAAGTTCATCAACAAGGAACAACTCCTGAAATTAGCCGGCGAGTTCAGAAACAACCCGTATGGCGAATATTTGAGGTCGTTGGTGAACGATTAACGACTGAAAAAATGATTTTTTCAAAAATTTCTTCTATCTTTACTTTTTTTTAATGAAGATATTTTTGAAAGGAAAAATTGCAGTCGGTTTATCGGGCGGCGTTGATTCGAGCGTGGCGGCTTGGCTTTTGAAGCGGCAGGGATTCGATTTGTTGGGATTGTTCATGATCAATTGGCGGGAGACCACAGGTACGCTTTCCGGCGACTGTCCGTGGGAGGACGACGTTATTTTTGCGCAATTGGTGGCGCGAAAGCTCGACATCCCTTTTGAAGTGGTTGACCTAAGCGAATCGTACCGCGAGCGGGTGGTCGATTACATGTTCGGAGAATATCGTTGCGGGCGCACGCCCAACCCCGATGTATTGTGCAACCGCGAAATCAAGTTTGATATGTTTGCGCAGGCGGCTTTTACTCGCGGAGCAAGTTACGTAGCCACAGGGCATTACTGCCGCAAGGAAACCGTTGCCGTTGATGGCGTAGAAACGCACCGGCTACTTGCCGGCGTTGACCCCGGCAAAGACCAGAGTTATTTTTTGTGTCAACTATCGCAGCAACAATTGGCTACTGCGCTGTTTCCCATAGGCGGCATGATGAAATCGGAGGTGCGGCGCATCGCCGAAGAAAACGGATTGGTTACCGCCCGACGGAAAGATTCGCAGGGAATTTGTTTCGTGGGAAAGGTAGATCTTCCGGTATTTCTGCAACAGAAACTCCAAGCAAAAGAAGGCGCGATTATAGAAATTTCGGCAAATTTTCCCGGATTCAATCAAAATAATGTAATTCAGGACAATCATCAAAAATTTGAAAACTGTCTACACGAAAGACTTAAAGCGCTCGCAACGCCCTTTCTTTTCCAACCTGCGGATGGCAGGATGGTCGGGAAACACAACGGCGCGCATTTTTTCACTATCGGACAACGCAAGGGTTTGCATGTTGGCGGTATGGTAGAACCGCTGTTTGTCATCGGCATTGATGTGGAACATAATATTGTATACGTCGGGCAGGGCGATCGTCATCCGGGGCTTTTTCATTCGGCTTTGTTTGTGGATGCAGCAGATATTCATTGGATTCGCCCCGATCTGGAAATGTGCGCAGGCGATGCACGTCGGATGTCGGTGCGGGTGCGTTACCGGCAGCCCTTGCAGGACGCTACATTATACCGTTTTCCCGAAGGCTTGTATATCCTGTTTGACCAAGCGCAACGCGGTATTACGCCCGGGCAATTCGCCGCGTGGTATAGTGAATCGGAGCTGGCGGGATCAGGAGTCATCAGATGAGAATATCCTATAACACTCATAAAATCAAATCATTATGTCAACAAAATCATTTTCCAGACGTGAATTTATCAAAAGAAATTCCTTAACCGGAATGGGCGTTCTATTTGCTTCTTCGGCAGGTTCTAGTTTGTATGCAACCGGCGCCCATCTTTCATTGAAAACCGGCAATATAAATGTTCCCGCTCTTTTGGGAGGTACGCCCGTTCATACAGGTGGCTGGCACAAATGGCCCGCATGGAATCCGGCAACCGACGAAAAAAGAGTACTTGAATCCCTCAGTAGCGGCGTGTGGTCAAGGGCAAAGATCGTAAGCGAATTTGAACAAAAATGGGCGCAAATGATGGGCGCAAAACGATGCTTGGCGGTGGTAAATGGCACCAACGCTTTGATAGCCGCCCTTACCCAAGCCGGTATCGGCGGAGGCGACGAAGTTATCACCACTCCGTATACGTTTATTGCCTCTACACAGGCAATAGTGATGACCGGAGCGATGCCTGTATTCGCCGACGTTGATCCGGAAACATTCCAAATCGATCCCAAAAACATCGAAAAGAAAATCACACCCCGCACACGCGCCATCATGCCTGTACACATACTTGGATTGCCCTGCGATATGGTAGCAATTATGGCTATAGCCCAAAAACACAACCTTGTGGTCATTGAAGACGCTTGTCAGGCATGGATGGCTGAAATCAACCACAAAAAAATCGGCACGTTCGGTCTTGCGGGCTGTTACAGTTTTCAAACTTCAAAAAACATCACCATGGGCGAAGGCGGCGCCATTGTGAGCGACAACGACGAGTTTATGGATAGATGTCACTCGTTCCACAACTATGGCAACCCCTACGGAAGCGCAAGAAGCGATATTGCCGCAGGCGCTGTCATGCTGGGTACTAAAATGCGGCTGGCTGAATATCAGGCGGCAATAGCGCTTGCCCAACTTGTCCGTCTGGAAGACGAAACCACTATACGCAATGAAAATGCGGCGTATTTGAGAGCGAAAATAGAAAAGATACCCGGCATTGTTCCCTACAAACTTTATGATAACGTCACGCGCGCTGCGTTTCACTTTTATCCTTTCCGCTACAAAAAAGAGCAGTTCAAAGGATTGCCGCGCACAACATTCATCAGAGCGCTAATAGCCGAAGGCGTTCCCTGTTGGACGGGATATGCCAATCTCAACAAGATGCCTTACATAGATCATGTTTTTCAAACCAAGAACTTCCAAAAGATGTATCCGAAAGAACTATTGGATATTGATCGCTACAGAGCAGCCAACCAATGCCCCGAAAACGACAGGCTGTGCGAGGAGGAAGCCGTTTGGTTGAATCAGTATCAATTACTTGGCAAAAAATCGGATATGGATGATATTGCCGCAGCAATAGAAAAGATTCAAAAAAATGCCGAACAATTGTTAAGTTGGAATAGATAAGCCTTTTGCCGCATGTTTGAAAATGATAGTACCGACTTGTACGAACACCATCATTGGGTAGTAGATAAAGGGCAGACTCCAATACGTGTTGATAAGTTTTTGACGCACAGAATTGAAGGCGTATCGCGCTCCAAGGTGCAATCTGCCGCAGGAGCAGGGTGTATCTTGGTGAATTGCCGCGCTGTAAAATCGAATTATAAAGTAAAACCGTTGGATGATATTTCGGTGGTTTTGTCGCATCCCAAATACGAATTAACCATTATTCCTCAAAATATCCCTATTCATATCGTATATGAAGACGACGACCTGATAGTGGTTGACAAGGAGGCGGGCATGGTAGTTCATCCCGGACACGGCAACTACAGCGGCACGCTTGTCAACGCGCTGACTTACTATTTGCTTGACTTGCCACTGTTCCAAAGCGGAGAAATGCGTCCCGGATTAGTGCATCGTATCGACAAGGATACATCAGGGCTATTGGTCGTTGCCAAAACCGAACATGCGCTTAACCATCTGGCGCGTCAATTTTTTGAACGCAGCATTGAGCGAAAATATGTAGCATTAGTATGGGGCAACCTGAACGACGATGCAGGCGTCATTACCGGAAATATAGGTCGAAACCCTAAAGACCGGCAACAGATGTGGGTGTTTGAAGATGGCTCCGACGGAAAAAATGCGGTAACGCATTACCAAGTGCTTGAACGCTTGGGATATGTCACCCTCGTGGAATGTAAATTAGAAACCGGACGCACGCATCAGATCAGGGTGCATTTCAAGTACAAGGGGCATCCGCTTTTCAACGACAGCCGCTATGGAGGCGATCAGATACTGCGTGGAACGACCTTTGCCAAATACAAGCAGTTTGTGAACAACTGTTTTGAAATACTTCCGCGTCAAGCGCTTCATGCGCGTTCGTTAGGGTTCGAGCATCCTGCAACCGGAAAACGAATGTATTTCGAATCGGAATTGCCGAATGATATGGCAGAAGTAATTCAAAAATGGAGAATGTATACCCAAAATAAAATTCATAATTCGTAATTCATAATTCATAATTGAAATGAGGTTATTATTGATCAGTAATTCGACCAATGCCGGCGAGGCATACCTTGATTACCCCAAGATGCGTATCAGGGAATTTTTAGGAGAAAAACCGGTAAACGCACTGTTTCTACCGTATGCAGGCATTATGTTTTCCTATGATGCTTACGAGAAGAAAGTAGAGGAGCGTTTTTCGGAAATCGGACACCATGTGACGGGCATCCATCGTTTTGACGACCCGGTACAAGCGGTAGAAGAAGCCGAAGCCATTGTAATAGGCGGCGGAAACACATGGAAGTTGGTACAAATGATGCACCACAACCATTTGATGGAGGTCATCCGCAAAAAAGTATTGAACGGAACGCCCTTCGTGGGCTGGAGCGCCGGCAGCAACGTAGCCTGTCCTACCCTGCGTACCACCAACGATATGCCGATTATCCAACCGGCGAGTTTTGATACCCTTAGCTTGGTTCCGTTCCAAATCAATCCGCATTATTTAGACGCCCACCCCGAAGGTCACGGAGGCGAAACACGCGAAGACCGTATCTGCGAGTTCATCGAAATCAACCCCGATGTGTATGTAGTCGGATTGAGGGAAGGCACCATGTTTTGGCTCGAAAACGGACAAATGCGCCTGATAGGGAACAAGCCGGCGCGAATTTTCAGAAAAGGAACAGAACCAAAAGAATTAGACGAATCGGCAGATTTTTCATTTTTGCTATGAAGGGTTTGTCCACGAATTACACGAATTATCACGTGGATTAGTGGAACCTCGCAATGATATTCGCTCCGAGCGACAGTTGTAATATTTCGGATAAATTTCCCTTGTTTTGGGCTATTTCGAGATAACCTGAAATATTGAATACGGCGAGCAGTTCGCCTTCACTTGTTTCGTGGAAATATTTATTGATGCGGAATATTTTGCGGCGGGTGTTTTGGACTAATATTTCAAATGGGCGTCCTTTGCCTATTCGCTCAAAATCGTAGCGTGTGATGTTGGTGATGAGATTGCCAAAGGTATTGATGTGTATCACTGTACCCGTAATCTGCGCTTCGTCTACGGTTGCCAACGCCGATCCCCTGCGCTGGTATTCGGAGTAGGATCTGCCAAGCGCTGTAATATCCCCGCCATTGGCTAAATGGATAGCAGCCGGCACAAAAACTGAAATGGCAGGATAATTGGGCGATGCATCATCGTCAAATTTTTCGATGCGCACCATCGCTTCGGGAATTGTGTCGAACATCAATCCAAAGACGCCGTTGTCCGTACCCACGAAATAATGTCCGTTGTGGTATGCGGCAACAAAAGGCGCGCTGTCGCTGTACTCGCTGGCTATTGATATGATATGGACTGTGCCCTTGGAAAAGAAGGGATAGCTGTGCTTCACCATATATGCCGCATAGGAAATTCCGGTATTGAATGGCGGCGCCCGGTGCGACATGTCCACCACCTGCACCGAAGGAATAGCCGACAGAAGAAGTCCCTTCACCGCCGCTACATAAAAATCGTCTGACCATCCTGTGGTTAAAGTAATTACTGGCATAATGGTTATTTGTTTCCTTTTAAAAAATCGGCAACAAAAATACATATTTTATGGATACAAAATTGTAAAAATTCGCATCTTTGAAAACAAAACATTATTTTTTGTATTTTTGTCCGAACTTTTTGAACCCTTGAATCAATGTATACCTTTTCAATTTATCTCTATTCTTTTCTGATCCGCGTGGTAGCCATTTTCGGTCATGCCAAGGCAAAACTGCTGGCTCAGGGTCAGAAACAGGTTTGGAAAGATATACAAACCCGTTTGCAGCAGGGCGAGCGGCGTATTTGGGTACATTGTTCATCTTTTGGCGAGTTCGAGCAGGGACGCCCGTTGATAGAGGATATCCGCGCACAGTATCCGCAATATAAAATTCTGCTTACATTTTTTTCGCCGTCGGGCTACGAGTTGAGAAAGGATTATACCGGAGCTGACAACGTGTTTTACCTTCCGCTCGACACCCGCCGTAATGCACGCCGTTTTATACGTTTAGTACGTCCGGAAATCGTCTTTTTTATCAAATACGACTTTTGGCGCAACTATCTGAAAACCATCAAACGTCATCATATCCCACTGTATTTGGTGTCGGCAAACTTTCGTCCCGAACAGCTGTTTTTCAAATGGTATGGAGGCTGGTATCGCAAAATGTTGCCTGCCTTTACCCATTTTTTTGTGCAAAACGAACGTTCAAAAGACTTGCTGGCTAAAATAGGCTATTCCAATGTTACGGTTACCGGCGATACCCGTTTCGACAGGGTTTGTCGTATTTTTGATCAGGCGAAGCAAATTCCCGAAGTAGAACAGTTTGTGAACGGTCAAAGCTGTGTGGTGGCAGGCAGTACATGGCATCCTGACGAAGAACTGCTGATACGTTACATCAATACGGAAAATCGCAACATCAAATGGATAGTAGCGCCCCATGAACTGCACAACAGCCAAATCAACCGCCTCATGGAATCCGTCAACATAAAGGCGGTGCGCTACTCGCAATTATCCGGCAAAAATTCGGCAGATTACCAACTGCTGGTCATTGACAATTTCGGCATGTTGTCGTCTCTGTACCGCTATGCCACAGTGGCGTATATCGGCGGCGGAATGGACAAAAACAGAGGGATACACAATACGCTTGAAGCCGCCGTTTACAGCATACCTGTTATGTTCGGATGGGTATATGGCAAGTTTCAGGAAGCGATTGATTTAATCGCTCTGGGCGGAGCCATTTCCATCAGAAATTACGACGAATTTGCCCTGAAACTTAATCATTTTTTCGATGATCCCGACATGACAAAAAAGATGGGGGGCATCGCAGGCGATTTCGTGGCGTCAGGACGCGGCGCAACAGCAAAAGTTTTGGGCAAACTAAAAATAGAATGAATAGTTTTCAGTTTTCAGTTTTCAGTTTTCAGTTTTCAGTTTTCAGTTTTCAGTTTTTAATATTTTTATTATAATTTTCAATTTTCAATTTTTAATTTTTAATTTATGATGCAGACCATCCAACAATTTATTGAAACCCACCAGCAGCGGTTTTTAGACGAATTATTCGGGTTGATTCGTATTCCTTCTATCAGTTCGGAAGAAAAGCACAAATCCGACATGGTGAAAACAGCGGAATATTGGGCGCAGTTGCTTCTGAAGTCGGGCGCTGATAAGGCTGAAGTGAAGCCCACCATCGGTAATCCCGTCGTTTATGGCGAAAAAATGATTCATCCCGACTTGCCGACGGTATTGGTGTACGGACATTATGACGTAATGCCCGTCGACCCGCTCGACTTATGGGACAGTCCTCCCTTTGAGCCGGAAATCCGCGATGGGAAAATATTTGCCCGTGGCGCCAATGACAACAAAGGACAGTGTTTCATTCATGCCAAAGCCTTTGAATATTTGACCCGTAGCGACGCCTTGCCCTGTAATGTCAAATTTATGATTGAGGGCGAAGAAGAAATCGGTTCCGGACCTTTGACTGTCTGGTGCGCCGAAAATAAAGACTTGCTGAAAGCCGACGTGATTTTAGTGTCGGATACCTCCATGATCGGCAAAGATACGCCGTCAATCACCTGCGGACTACGCGGTATTGCCTATTTGGAGGTGGAAGTTACAGGTCCCAACCGCGATTTACATTCGGGACTTTACGGCGGTGCAGTGGCTAACCCCATCAACGTGTTGTGTCAAATGATCGCTTCGCTGCACGACGAAAAAAAGCGCATTACCGTAAAGGGATTTTACGATGATGTAAACGTGTTGAACGACGCCGAACGCGCCGAACTCAACCAAGCGCCCTTCGATCTTGAAAAATACAAAGAAGCGATCAATATCGACCATCTATACGGCGAAGAAGGTTACACCACGCTCGAACGTACCGGCATAAGACCTACTTTGGATGTTTGCGGTATCTGGGGCGGCTACACCGGCGAAGGATCGAAGACCGTACTCCCTTCAAAAGCATACGCAAAAATATCCATGCGCTTGGTTCCCAATCAGGATCATGAAAAGATTGCCCAATTGTTCATAGAGCATTTTCAGGCTATTGCGCCGGAGGGCGTGAAGGTAAAGACGACCAACCTGCATGGCGGGCAAGCGTATGTTTCGCCAACGGATTCAACGGCTTATCAGGCGGCGGCAAAAGCGTTGGAAACAACCTTTGGCAAACGTCCGATTCCGGTGTACAGCGGCGGAAGTATTCCTGTAATCGCTACTTTCGAAAAAGTCTTAGGCATAAAATCCATCCTGATGGGTTTTGGGTTGGATAGCGACGCAATTCATTCGCCCAACGAAAACTTCCCTGTGGATAATATTTTCAAAGGAATAGAATCTGTTGTTCATTTCTATGAAAATTTCGGCAAACGTTAATGCCCTAACAGGCAATTAATTTACAGAAATTTCCCGTAGGGTCACTATATATGGATGATTAAAGAAAATACACAGTTACCCTACATTCTTCACCATAAAATGCAGTCTGTTCAGGATATTCACTTCGCTCATGCCGCTGTCGAAGTCGAGGAATAATAAATTCATGTTGGGATAGCGGTCGCGGATGCGTTTTTCTACGCCTTTGGATACCACCTGATTGGCAATGCAGCCAAAGGGTTGCACGCTCACCACGTTGTTCACGCCGCTTTCGGCAAAAGCGGCAATCTCGCCGGGAATAAGCCAGCCTTCGCCAAATTGGTTGGCAAGATTAAGTATTTCGGCAGCCTTCTCGGAAATCTCACGAATATTGTGCGATGGCTCGTAACGGCAGTAACGCTTCATGATGCGGTTGGTGCGATTCACAAAGCGACCGGCGTATTGCTCGAAGAAATAGGTCGTCACGTCCGACCATGAGGATGAACGGCTTAAATGCTGCTGTTTGTTCACGCCTATATTCACGAAGGCTTGCAAAAAGAAGTCAATCAGCGGAGGCACTACTACTTCCACGCCCTGCGATATTAACCAATCGACCATGTTCAGATTGCCAAACGAATTGTACTTGATATAAATCTCGCCCACGATACCAATGCGCGGATAATGCAGGCTATCTGTCTGTACGGCGTTAAATTCAGTTACAGCGCGACGAAGCAAATGAAACACATTATTCACATGATTGCGCGATATATGAGGTTGAACTGCTCTCAAATATTTTTCGAGCAGGCGCGCTGCATCGCCTTTGCGGATTTCGCGAACTACTGTAGAATAATACATCGCAGCGAGGCTGTCGGTATAACAAAAAGCGGCAAGCACCGCAGGCGCGAGTTTCATCCAATTGACCTCGAAGCCGGCTTGGCTATTGATGACTTTTCCTTCGGTGCCGATGGCTATCACAGGTATATCCTCGAATCCTGCCGCTATCAGCGCTTTCTTGATGAGCGACAGATAGGTAGACGCTCGGCATTGCCCTCCTGTCTGTGTGATGCCTACTGCTACTTCGTTGCGGCTGTAGCGCCCGCTCTGTAATGCTTTGATGACGTCGCCCACTACGATGGTTGCCGGATAACAGATTTCGTTGTTGGCATATTTCAGTCCGGCTTCCACCGATTCCTTATCGGCAACAGGCAGATTTTCAAATTTGTATCCTGCCAAAGCAAACAATGGAGGCAACATGCGCGAATAGATTTGTGAAAAACAGGGCGCCAGAATGGTTCGGCGACGGTCTTCTTTTTCAAAAAAAGCCCCCTGTATGCGCTCTGTTTGTAATAACGATGTGTTGGATGTTTGGCGTAAAGCAAATGATTCGAGCATCGAACGCAGTCGCAGTCGCAATGAGCCGGTGCCGGTGATTTCATCTACGCGCACCAGCGTATATGCCTTGCCGGCGCTTTTCAGTATTTCGCGCGTTTCGTTGATGGTGATGGCGTCGGGACCGCATCCGAATGAATTGATCTGCACCAATTGTATGTTGTCTGCCTGCGTGCTTACCCATGCAGCGGCGTGATAAATACGGTTGGGGTACGTCCATTGCGGCAAAACTTGCAAGTCCGGCAACGGCGAGAGTTCGCTTACGGAATCTTCCGACAGCACGTCGACGCCCATTTCGGCAAGCATGTCGGGCGCTTTGCTGTTGATGAGCGAATCGGTATGGTAGGGTCTGCCCGTAAGTACAATGACCGTCCGATCTTCGGAATTGGCGCGGGTAATAATGTCGCGGGCGCGGTTGTTCAGTTTTTTTTTGAAAACAGACTGAGCCTCCTTCGCTTCGGCGAAAGCCTTACGGAACATGGTCTTATCAGCGCCCAGCGAGCGCAGATAACGATAACAGGCTTTTTCGAGCAAAAGTTCATCAGCAAACGAAATAACGGGACTGTCTAAGGGTATACCCCAGCGCATTTCAGGATTTATCGAACTGCGAATCACCTCGGCATAACTGCTTACAATAGGACAATTGTAAGCATTTATGGCGTCCTTGTGTTCAAACCGTTCGTAGATGACCATCGGGAAAAAGATACGCTCTACTTTGCGTTCGGCTAAATCGAAAATGTGACCGTGTACAAGTTTGGCGGGAAAACAGATACTGTCGGACATGATGGTGCCCAAACCTTTTTCATACATTTTTGTGGTAGATGGCGCAGACAGTACTATTTCGATATCGCATCCGCGAAGTAGCGCGCTCCAAAACGGCAGGTTTTCGAACATGTTCAACACTCGCGGAATACCGATGACACAACGGGGAGCGGCAGGCTGTTCCATAACGCATGCGTGGAGTAATTCGTTTTTGTATTGATACAGATTTTCGCCGCGCACGGACGCCTTTCCTTTGTTGGTAAAAACATTTTCGCATTTGTTGCCCGAATGGTACGCATTGCCGCCGGCAAACGTAAATTTTGTGACGATGCAGAGGTTTTCGCATCCTTTGCAGCGCAATTGCTTGCTCCGGTATTCGGTCAAACGGTCGAGATTGTCCAATTGCAATCCCGACTGGAGTTCATCATTCATCCTGAATAAATTTGTATTGAGTTTGTTACGAACATTAAAATTAAAAATGACATTTTTCTACTTCTTTGCCGTCACCATCAATCCCGTTCCCGATTGATGCGCTGTACGAACATCCAAACAATTGAGCAACAAACAAAACGGAAATGTAAAGAGGTAATAACATGGCAAAAGGATAAAGAACATTTTCGAAACGCGAAGCATGAGCATGGGATATTTCATGGACAGTAGCCACGAGATATGTCCGGGAGCGCCATACGTGTATCGCGCTGCTACTTCCGAAAAACCGGCATCTGTCAGTTTTTCGCGTATCTCGTTGATATTGTATCCATTGCGGACATGTTCGTCTATGAATGAGCCATGATGATGGTCGGCGTCGGAACCTCCTCTATCCGAAGGTGTGGAAATCAGTAAGATTCCACCCTGCTTAAGCGAATTAAAAATATTGCGAAACACTGCCACATCATTTGTAATATGTTCCATCACGTCTATTGAGAGCGCCAAATGATATTGATTTGGTTCGCAAAATTCGGTCAAATCGGCTGCCTCAAACCGAACCTGATCGGCGCAGCCAATCTGCGCAAAGAAACGGTTGCAATCATCAATTTGTTCGGCTTTTACATCCACAGCCTTGATTTGCCGCTTTGGGTATATTCTTGACATATAATAAACGTATTGTCCGAAACCGGCGCCGGCATCCAATATTTTGGCGTCGTCGGGCAAGGTTTCTCTAATGCTGCGCAATTCTTTTTTGATGTGCCACGCCCGCAGAAGCAACAGGTCGAGCATCAAGTAAAAACACTTTCGCAGAAGCGGATGACGATTGAACAGTTTGCCGAGTGATTGCTTGATGTTGTCGTACTGCATCCGGTTATTTCAAAAGTTCGTCAATATGTTCGGCATAATCTAAACTGTCGTCAATAAAAAAGGCTATTTCGGGAACAATCCGCAATTGATGCCGCACCTTCCTGCCGAGTTCCAGACGGATATGTTTTGCATGATGCTGTAAATTTTCGAGAAATTTGGCAGCGTCGCCTGAAGGAAATAAACTGAGGTATACCTTTGCAAGGCTCAAATCGGGACTCATGCGCACTACCGTTACGGTGATCATCTTGCCTTGAGTTATTGTACGCGAAGCTTGCATGAACAATTCGCTCAAGTCTTTCTGTATCTGTCGCGCTACTTTTTGCTGACGTGTGGTTTCCATATCAAATCAAATTTTTTTGAACCGGCAAAAATACGGATTTTTTGCGAATAAATTGATTTTGATTTGATCCGAACTTTTTGACTTCTCGTTCGTATAATTGACCATGAACAAATCAACCAAAAAGAGACGGCGCTGGCGGGCAGTTACCAGTATTTCAATAGTGTTGAACTTTATTTTTGTCTGCGTATCCTTATTTTTCACTTTCAAATTGTATCCTAAAATAAAATCAAGGCTAAGTTTGAGTGAAATGATAACGAAAGTGATACAGGAGGTAATACCGTATAGCGCAGACGATGCTTTGCCGACTGTTTATTTCGATGCTTCCCAATTTGACGTCATCGGACGAGTTCCCCATACGGAGGGCTACAGCAGGCTTCCTGAAGATGCGAAAAATATAGTCAGACAGCCTGTTTGGAGATTGTCAAAAATTACTGCGGGCATATCTGTTCGATTTGCATCCAACTCGTCTAAAATCATCATTCGCTGGACGTCATTGAACAATGATGCGTTTATGAATATGACGCAAATTGCAGCCAACGGTTTTGATTTATACGCATATACCGACAATAAATGGCAGTTTGTCGGCATTGCAACGCCATCGGGAAACATGCAAACTGAAGCGGCAATCCTTACCGGAATGGAACCTGAAAATCGGGAATATCTGCTGAATTTGCCGTTGTATGATGGCGTGAGTTCTTTAGAAATCGGAATAGATCAGGGGGCTGTCATCAGCAAACCTGTGCAACAAATCATTGACGTATCGCATCCTATTGTTTTTTACGGCACAAGCATCACGCAAGGTTTGTCGGCTTCGCGACCCGGACTGACTTATCCCGCGTTGATAGGAAGATGTTTCAACAAAGAGGTCATTAACCTTGGATTTAGTTCCAATGGCAGATTTGAAAAAGAACTTGCCGTATATATAATGACTGCCCAACCCTCTGTCATTGTGTTGGATTGCGTGCAAAATTCGGTAAGCGAGGTCATACGGGAAAACCTGCCCCAGACCATCGACTACATTAGTTCTGTGAATGACACTGTCCCGATCATACTTGTTGAAAGTACCATCAATGATTATGCTTTTTTCAAGAAAGACGACCCTGCCGTTCTCGGAACCATGTCTTTTATTGAAGAGCAAAACAATGCGTTGAAAGAAGTGTATGAAACAAAATCCAAAACGCGAAAAAACATGTATTATCTTAGTAGCAAAAATCTTATTGGAGAAGACCGCGAAGCAACCATAGACGGCACGCATTTTAACGATTTGGGGCATTTTCGCGCATACGAATATCTTCGACGGGAAATAGCCAAAATTACCGGTTTATAACATCAAAGTCTTCTGTTTGTTCTTTCTGCGTTTTTCGATGAAACGCCCGACAAACACTGCCGCCCATACCTTGAACATAAAACATTGCATCCCGATGAGTATGCCCAGCGTTGCGCCGCAGATGATATCCAACGGATAATGTACGCCCAGATAAATGCGACTGTAGGATACCAGCGTAGCCCATCCGAAAAGAAGCAGATTCCATTTGTAATGTTTGAACTGATGGGTCAGAAAAGATGCCGCCGCGAAAACGTTCGCCGCATGAGACGAAACGAATCCATATCTTCCGCCTCTGTAATTGTTGACGATATGCACCAGATGGGTTATTTCAGAGTTATGCGAAGGACGGGGTCGCTCTACCAGATTTTTTATGATCACGGAAATATAATCGCTCAACCCAACCGCAATAGCCAGAAACAGTATGGTGAAAATAAAACTGTACGGACGTCCCCAATATATGATCATGGACAAAAGAAAAACGTATAACGGTATCCACAGCACGTTACCCGTTATCCACACCATGAAAGTATCCCATTCGGCAGAGTGTATACCGTTGAGGTACAGAAATATTTTTTTGTCAAATTCTAAAAGCCATCGAAACATAATTCAATTCTCCATTCTCAATTCTCAATTATTCAAAGTTTGCCAAATCCTGTCTTTCAATTCTGTTAAACCTGTCTGCGCAACCGACGAAATGAACACATATGGCTGCAAGTCGGTGAGTTCTTCTTTCATTTCGTTAATGAGTTCCTCGTCGAGCATATCGCATTTGGTGATGGCGATTAATCGTTTTTTGTCGAGCAATTCAGGGTTATATTCTTTTAACTCGTTGAGCAGGATACGATATTCTTTTTGTATATCCTTGCTATCGGCAGGAATCATAAACAGCAGCATGGAGTTGCGCTCGATATGTCTTAAAAAGCGTATACCAATTCCTTTACCCAGATGCGCGCCTTCAATGATTCCGGGAATATCAGCCATGACAAATGAGCGGTTTTCTCTGTATTTCACCATACCCAGATTGGGAATCAATGTGGTGAAGGGATAATCGGCTATTTCGGGTTTTGCCGCCGAAATTACAGACAACAGGGTTGACTTTCCGGCATTGGGAAAACCGACCAAGCCGACGTCGGCTAAAACTTTCAATTCGAGAATCTTCCAGCTTTCGTCGCCGGATTCGCCGGGTTGTGCATAACGGGGCGCCTGGTTGGTAGGCGACTTGAAATAGTCGTTACCCAGTCCGCCGCGCCCGCCTTTGGCAAGGACGCGGGTTTCATCGTGTGATGTGATTTCGAACAGAAATTTTCCGGTTTCGGCGTCGCGCACAACCGTCCCCAACGGCGCTTCGATGATTTTGTCTTCTCCGTCGGCGCCTGTTTTGAGGGCGCTGCCGCCGTTTTCGCCATCGCCCGCAAAAACATGTCGCTGGTATTTCAGATGAATCAACGTCCACAAATGGCTGTTGCCCCTCACGATAACATGACCGCCGCGACCGCCGTTGCCGCCGTCGGGTCCGCCCTTCGTCGTGAAGCGGTCGCGGTGGAAATGCGCTGAACCCGCACCGCCATTACCCGAACGGCAACAAATCTTTACGTAATCTACGAAATTATTTTTTTGTCCTGATTCCAATTGTCAACCCTTCAATTGCCCCACAAACTGGCTCAACCGCTCAAAGATTTCCATGATTTCGCCCACGCCGTTGATTGGGTTGTATTTTCCCTGTGCATCGTAGTATCCGATTAAAGGCTTGGTTTTCTGATGATACACGTCAATGCGGTTGCTGATCACGTCTAACGACTGGTCGTCGGCTCTGCCCGAAACTTCGCCGCGTTTCATCAGACGATTGACCAATTCTTCGTTTTCAACTTCCAAGGCGATCATGGAGGTTATCGCCATAGTTTTTTCGCTCAACATCTTGTCGAGCGCTTCGGCTTGCGCTGTGGTACGCGGGAATCCATCGAAAATAAACCCTTTGGCGTTGGGGTTTTGTTCAATCTGCGAACGAATCATACCGATCACTACCTCGTCGGGTACAAATTCGCCTTTTTCCATGAATTGTTGTGCCTGTTTGCCTAAATCCGTACCGGAGGACAACTCCTTACGGAGTATATCGCCTGTTGACAAATGCACCAACTCGTGCTTTTCGGCAAGCATTACCGCCTGCGTTCCTTTTCCCGCTCCGGGAGCTCCAAATAATACTATATTCAACATGATAAAAAAAATTATTTATTCTACAATTACATAAATATCTTCAAAATTACGTCCGTAGCCATTGTAATCCAATCCCCAGCCTACAACAAAATCATTGGGAATTTCGATTCCTATATAATCAATGGCAATGCTCTTGCGATACGATTGCGGTTTGAACAGCAAGCTCGCCATGGCGACGCTCGCCGGCTTGTAGTTGTTTTTGACCTGATTCATGATATGCTCCAGCGTGAAGCCGGTGTCAACGATATCGTCCACCAGAACTACATGTTTCCCGTTGAGGTCTTCGGTCAAGCCAATCAACTCCCTGACTATTCCTTCGGAAGTATCGCCTTTATAGGAAGCCACTTTCACAAACGAGATGCGGCACAACGGTTTTATTTTGCGCACCAACTCGGTGGCAAACATGAACGCGCCGTTCAGTATCGCGATAAAAAGTATTTCCTTGTCGGCATAGTCGCTGTTGATGCGATCGGCAATCTGATCAACGCTGGCGCGCACCTGCTGACGGCTGATGGACAGCCTGAATTTTTTGTCGAGTAACGAAATTGTTTTCAATATCAAAAATCCTTATTAAATTCGCGCCAAAATTAATAATAAAATTTATATGGAAGCAAAAGTAAGTATTATTATGGGCAGCACCTCCGATTTGCCCATCATGGAAAAGGCGGCAAAAGTTTTGAACGGGTTCTGTATACCGTTTGAACTGAACGCATTATCAGCTCACCGCACGCCGCAGCAGGCTATGGATTTTGCGCGCGGCGCTCATGGTCGCGGCGTCCGCGTGATTATTGCGGGGGCTGGCGGCGCGGCGCATTTGCCCGGCGTGGTCGCAGCCCTCACGCCCCTACCGGTGATAGGCGTACCCGTCAAAGCATCCATCTCGATTGACGGATGGGATTCGATCCTTTCCATCCTGCAAATGCCTCCGGGCATACCGGTAGCAACCGTAGGACTGGACGGCGCCCAGAACGCAGGAATCCTTGCCGCTCAAATATTGGCTACATCAGACGACAGCCTGATGAAAAAAATCATCGAATACAAAGCCGACCTCGCAAAAAAAATAGTGCAGGCGAACCAAGAATTGGCAGCAGTGAAGTATGAATTTAAAACAAATTAGGATATTTAACAGAATCGTATTACCTTTGCGGGCAATTTTGTAATTATTCAAAACCATACGTAATTAAATGAACATCAACAAAGAACAGATCGACGATCTAAACATAATCGTATCCGTACAAGTCGGGAAAGATGATTATGGAGAAAAAGTGGGCGAAGTCATGCGCGACCTTCGCCGTAAAGCAAATATGCCCGGCTTCCGACCGGGAAAAGTCCCCGAAGGCTTATTACGCAAGATGTATGGAAAAGGCGTCTTGATTGAAGAAATCAATAAATTATTGCCCGAAGCGTTGCAAAAATTCATTACGGAACAAGAACTGAAGTTGCTGGGCGAACCGTTGCCGATGGTAAAAGCCGACGAAATGGATTGGGAAATCGGCAACGATTTTACTTTCGAGTTCGAAATGGGATTGACTCCCCCAATTGAAGTCAATCTCTCGAAAGATGATCAGCTGACAAAATATCAAATTGTTATTGAACAGGATATTGTCAATACAAATATTGAAAATTATGCCAAACGTTTCGGACAATTTGTTGAAACAGACGCCGTTGTTGCGTTCAATGAAAAACTCACGGGCGATATCGTTCAATTGGGCGACGACGGGCAACCCCTGCAAGACGGGCTTCTTGCCGAAGATACGACCATGTCGTTAACGATAGTCAAAAACGAAGAACGAAAAAAGCCCTTTGAAAACGCCAAAGCGGGAGATGAGATCGTTTTCAATCTTTCGGAGACTGTCTCAAACGAATGGGAAATTGTTTCCATCCTGAAAAAGAATACAAAGGAAGAAGTCGGCGACCTCGGTAATGCTCTTTTCAGGTATACGGTAAAATCCATCCAAAAGTATGTCGAAGCCGAAGTCAATCAGGAATTGTTCGACAAGGTTTTTGGTGAAGGCAAGGTGGCTAATTTTGAAGAATTTGAGGACTTGATCAAGAAAAATATCGAATTTGGATTCAATGAAAATTGCATGTCAAAATTTAGCGGCGACGCGCTCGAATATTTTTTGGAAAAGATCAATCCGCCATTGCCCGAAGCGTTTCTCCGCAAATGGTTGCAAGCGTCCAACAAGGAACTCGACGAGGAAACGCTTGAGAAGGAATTTCCCGGGTTTCTGAAGGCAATGAAAATAGAAATTATTACCAACGCTATATCCACTGAAAACAGCCTGAAAGTAGAGGAACAGGAAATTATCGACTTTGCAAAAGGAGTAACCCAAAGGCAACTTGCCATGTATGGCGTCAACAACTTTTCGGAACAGGATTTGACCACCTACGCCATGAATCGCCTCAAGGATGAAAAGAACGTGCGCGATATGGCGTCGCAAGTACTTCAAAATAAGGTTATCCATCTCATTCACGAAACTGTAGATGTTGTTATTCAGGAAATAAGCCTTGATGAATTTAATAAATTGACAAATAAAACATGAATGAATTTCAAAAATACGCGGTGAAACATGCCGGTATCAACAGCATGACATTGCACCGTTATCAGGCGTTCACCAACGGTTACATTTCGCCCACCATCATTGAGGAGCGTCAACTGAACGTTGCGTCGATGGACGTTTTTTCGCGTTTGATGATGGACCGTATCATCTTCCTTGGTGCAGCCATCGACGACGATGTGGCAAATATTTTGCAGGCGCAGTTGCTGTTCCTCGATTCGAGCGATCCCCACAAAGATATACAGATTTACCTCAACTCGCCGGGCGGCGTCATACAGTCGGGCTTGGGTATTTACGACACGATGCAGTGGGTCACCTCCGACGTGGCTACCATCTGCACGGGGATGGCAGCTTCTATGGCAGCCGTCATTCTGGCGTCGGGCGCCAAAGGCAAACGCTCGGCGTTGAGACATTCGCGCGTGATGCTCCACCAGCCTTCGGGCGGTATGCAAGGACAATCCATAGATATGGAAATCACCGTCAAGGAAATCATCAAACTGAGAAAAGAATTGTACGCCATTCTTGCCGATCATACCGGACAACCTTACGAAACTATCGAAAAGGATTCTGACCGAGATTACTGGATGTCGGCTACCGAAGCCAAAGAATACGGGCTTTTGGATGAAATCTTAATCAGACAGAAAAAATGAGCAGAAACAATATTGATCGCTGTTCGTTTTGCGGTAGAGACCGGCGAAGCGTGAACGTCTTGATAGCCGGAATATCAGGTTTTATCTGCGAAAATTGCGTGGATCAGGCTACCCAGATCATCAGCGAAGAATTAAAGAAACAGGGCAAGGTTGACCTCGGTAAAATGAAGGTGATGAAGCCGGTTGAGATCAAGGAATTTCTCGACCAGTACGTCATCGGGCAGGACGAGGCTAAAAAATATATTGCCGTTGCCGTGTACAACCACTACAAACGGTTGATGCAGCCCAAACACGCCAAAACGGACGATGATGTGGAGATAGAAAAATCGAACATCATTCTGGTAGGCGAAACAGGAACGGGTAAAACCTTACTTGCCCGCACCATCGCCCGAATGTTGCATGTGCCGTTCTGCATCGTTGATGCGACGGTACTCACCGAAGCCGGTTACGTAGGCGAAGACGTAGAAAGCATCCTCACGCGCCTCTTACAGGCAGCCGACTACAATGTGGATTCAGCCGAAAAAGGCATCGTGTTCATCGACGAGTTGGACAAGATTGCCCGCAAGGGCGACAACCCCTCCATCACCCGCGACGTGTCGGGTGAAGGCGTGCAGCAGGGATTGCTCAAACTGCTCGAAGGAGCCGTAGTAAATGTTCCTCCGCAAGGCGGGCGCAAACATCCCGAACAAAAAATGATTGCCATCGACACCAAAAATATCCTCTTTATCTGCGGCGGCGCTTTCGACGGCATCAACCGAAAAATAGCGCAACGGCTCAACACCCGCGTTGTGGGATACAACAGCGCAAAAGAAACAGAGCTAATAGACCGAGATAATCTGATGCAATATATTGCGCCGCAAGACCTAAAATCATTCGGACTGATACCCGAAATCATCGGACGCTTGCCGGTATTGACTTACCTTAATCCGCTCGACCGCAACGCGTTGCGCAGTATTCTCACCGATCCGAAAAACGCGCTTGTCAAGCAATACGAAAAACTTTTCCAAGTTGACGGCGTCAAACTTCATTTCGATGCCGATGTGCTCGACCTGATTGTGGACAAAGCCATTGAGTTTAAACTTGGCGCGCGCGGTCTCCGCTCCATCTGCGAAGTGATCATGACCGACGTCATGTTCGATGTTCCGTCTACCGGTGAAAAAGAAATCACGATTACCCGAGATTATGCCTGTGAAAAACTCGACAGGGTAACGGCAAATAAACTGAAGGCGGCATAGGGTTTCGCGCCCCTGAGATTCGCTAGTTTCCCGTCCAGACCGTCAGTTCGGTCATGGTCGGATTCTTCAACCCCAACTTATTTTTCTTGTTGTAACCGCACAAGTCGTTAAATAATTTTCCCGGCGATGCGCTTTTGAGGCTTTCAATGGTTTGGAAGCCAAGTTTTTGCAATGGTTCTACCCATTCGGCGGGGATGCCCCATTCGATGTAAGCGTCCGCCGTATCGCGTTTTGCCTTCTGTTCCGGTCGCATTTGCGGAAAAAACAACACATCCTGAATAGACGCGCTGTTGGTCATCAGCATCACCAAACGGTCGACGCCGATACCCATACCCGATGTGGGCGGCATACCGTATTCGAGGGCGCGAACAAAATCCATGTCGATAAACATTGCCTCGTCATCGCCTTTTTCGCTCAATTTGAGTTGTTCCTGAAAACGCTCCAATTGGTCGATAGGGTCGTTGAGTTCCGAATAGGCGTTGCAAAGTTCCTTGCCGTTGACAAATAATTCAAAACGCTCGGTCAGTGCGGGATTCGCGCGGTGGCGTTTGCACAGGGGCGACATCTCGATGGGATAATCTATAATGAACGTAGGTTGGATCAGGTGTTTCTCGCAGTATTCGCCGAAAATGGCATCAATCAATTTGCCTTTGCCCATCGTGTCATTGACGGGGATATTCATTGTCCGGCAAGTATCCCGCAGTTGCGCCTCGTCCATGCCTGAAACATCCACGCCGGCGTATTCCCTGATGGCTTCGAGCATCGGCAGTCGACGGAATGGACGTTTGAAATCAATACCCTTGTCCCCTAGTTGAATTTTTGTGGTTTCGTGTAGCGACAACGCCACGCAGACCATCAATTCCTCAGTGAAATCCATCATCCAGTTGTAATCCTTATAAGCCACGTAAATTTCCAACACTGTAAATTCAGGGTTGTGCGTTCTGTCCATTCCTTCGTTGCGGAAGTTGCGCGAAAATTCGTATACGCCGTCAAATCCGCCTACAATCAGTCGTTTCAGGTACAGTTCGTTGGCTATGCGCAGGTACAGCGGAATATCAAGCGCGTTGTGGTGCGTAGTGAACGGACGCGCAGCCGCGCCGCCGGGGATAGGCTGCAACACGGGCGTATCCACCTCAATATACCCTTTGGAATTAAAAAAATTGCGCATCGCATTAATCGCCTGTGTTCGTTTTATAAATGTATCCTTCACATGCGGATTCACTATCAAGTCGACATAGCGCATCCGGTACCGCTGTTCGGGGTCGGTGAAGGCGTCGAATATCTGTCCGTCTTTTTCCTTCACAATCGGCAACACGCGCAAGGATTTGCTCAGTACGGTCAGTTCCTTTACGTGTATGGATGTTTCGCCCATTTGCGTGATGAACACGAACCCCTTCACGCCGATGACGTCGCCGATGTCCAACAACCGTTTGAATACGGTGTTATACATCGTTTTGTCTTCGTCAGGGCAAAGGTCGTCGCGCTTGACGTATATCTGTATCCGTCCCGATGCGTCCATCAATTCCATGAACGACGCGCTGCCCATGATACGGCGGCTCATGATGCGCCCGGCGATGCTTACGGACTGATAATTACCGGCTTCGGGACTGTAATTTTCCAAAATCTCTTTTGCCGTTACGTTTACCGGATATTCGGCTGCGGGATACGGCTCAACTCCCAATTTCCGCATTTCGGCGCGCGCATTTCGGCGCGCTAACTCTTGTTCGTTTAATTCGTGCATACTAACATTACTTCATTATTGACGCCAACAATTGACAACGATTGGCAATAAAACTGCAAAAGTATGTAAAAATTTTCGTGTTAATTTATTTTTTTCTACTTTTGCATCTTAAATCATTTTATTGAATCCTCAAAACAATGAACGTAGAAATAGCCAATCCGATATATGACGTGGTGTTCAAATACATGATGGAAGATAATGCCGTTGCCAAATTGCTGGTATCGTCAATCATTGGCGAAGAAGTCATTAGTTTGGATCCCAAACCGCAGGAGCATACCACCGAAATAGCCGCCGCTGTAGACGATAAACCGTCGCTGACGGTGTATCGTCTTGATTTTTCGGCAAAAATCAAGACGCCCGATGGTCACAAACTGATCATCATTGAGATGCAAAAAGCGAGCGTTCCTGCCGACATCAAGCGTTTTCGCAACTATCTGGGCGAGCAGTATTCCGATACCGGCAACAGTACCACGCTGGAAAATGGGAGACTTGAACCCTTACGGATTTACAGTATTTACTTTCTGGGCGATGACCTGAAAATATGCGACACCCCTGTATTAAGCGTGTTTCCGGAAGTTCGTGACGTAGCCACCCAAAAGATCATCAAAGAAAGAAGCAGGTTTATCGAATTGTTGAATCACAAGTGCTGGATTGTGCAGATCAGTTGTTTGAAAATGGCGGCAAGCAACAAAGAGGTGAAAAAACAAATGAAGGACGAGGACGAGGTTTGGAGTTATCTTCAGGACATTGAACGTGGCGCGCGCTTTGAAGGCGAAGCCAAAGGACGCAAAGAAGGCGAAGCCAAAGGACGCAAAGAAGGACGAGCCGAAGGACGAGCCGAAGGACGAGCCGAAGGACGCAAAGAAGGCGAAGCCAAAGGACGAGCCGAAGTACAGGAAAACGTAGTGCTCAACTGTCATCGATCGGGCTTACCGGCAGAAACCATATCCACCATTACCGGATTAACGCCCGAACAAATCATCGAAATTTTGAAACAAATAGAATAAAAAAAGACAGGACTTTACGTCCTGTCTAAAGTTTATGAATGAAAAGCTGTTTTCTTAATACGAGCCCGGATTTTGAACCAATGTTGGATTAGCAAGCATATCAGTTCTGTGGATGGGCGCAAAATACAATTTGTTATCCCATCTTCTTCTTTCATTTCCAAGAAGATTAACATAATAATGATATTCCCATACTTCTTCATTGTGTACATAGGGTCTTTCAGCGGTTTGTCCCGGTTTGAGGCGGGCAAATACCCTGATGCCTGTCAGCGGTTTGCTGTTGGTTTGAGGTGCAATCATCCAGCGACGTACATCGAAGTAGCGTGTGCTTTCGTAAGCAAATTCTACGCGACGTTCGTGGCGAATGATTGAGCGCATGCCGACTACATCAAAACTTAAACCTCTCGCAACAAGCGCATCTTTGCTCGGCACATTACCCACGCGTCCGCGAAGGATGTCGATATATTTTGCTGCATCTTCAAGGTTTTTGGCAGCATCAACGCCCAGAGCGGCTAATTCAACGCTGGCTTCGGCGGCAATGGTATACATTTCCGCCAGACGCATAAAGGTCCAGGGTACTGCCTGCGGATTATACTGTGCGTCTACGGCACAGTCAATCAACTTTCTTTCGTAGTATCCTGTCCATGAGCCGTTCCAGTCTTCGATAGGACCCTGACGGGTATCAACGCCCCAGACGCCAAAGAAATCAATATCTATAAGACCTGCCGGAGCGGTAGGATTATCTAATGAGAATTGAGGAGTTTGTACGGCGAATGAAATGTTGTCGGGTGTTGCTGCAGTGGGACGGGTCAATTCGTAAGCGCCAGCCTGCAATCTACCCATCGGAGAGGGATCCCATACTCTACCAGCGGAGTTGCGCGGACGTCCCCACTCGTTTCCGTCGGTAGCCACAGTGGCATAGAAACGCGGTTCGCGTCCGTTGTAAGGATTGCCTATTCTAAAGTCGCCGGCATTGAACAGGTTATCCGGATCGTCGGGGTCGTTGATGGCAAGGCTGCCGTCTTCAAACTCGAACGCCATCACCAAATCGTGCGTAGGCGTGGTGCCTGACCAGTTGAAATAACCGTTGGGACCATGCCATAGACCCATGCGGTTGCGGTCGCCGGCGTCGAGACCGAAGTTGCGCACAAACATCTGTTCGCTGTTCGTCTGGTCGGTGATAATGGCTTTAAACAATTCCGACCTTTCATATACATTGCCGGCGCTGCAATCAATTAATGCATACGGACCGTCGTCTATTACCTTAATTGCATTGGCTTTAGCCTGTGCATACAAGGCGGCGCGGTCGCCGTGATATTGGTTTACGCGCAACGTATTCACGGTGCGGTCGGCATACAGTTCGCTGGCAATATGCAGTTGAATTCGGGCTTTTAAGCCGGTGGCAACATATTGTGTAGCGCGTCCCAGCACGGCGACGGGGCGCGTTGCCGGCAAAAGTTCTTCTGCCGCTGTCAGGTCTTTAAGTATGTAAGCCAACACATCATCCACATTATCGCGTGGCGCCCGCATTTTGTCTATATCGAGCAATCCGTGTATTTCATCAACGATAGGTACTCCGCCATAACCGCGCAGCAGTTCGTGGTACATATGCGCCCGTAGATAGTGCGCCTCGCCTTTCATTTGGTTGAGGGAAGCTCTGCTGTAATTCGGCGTAGCCTCTACTTCGTCAATACGCGAGAGCACAAAATTTGCATTTCTGATTCCCGTATATCGGTCTTGCCAGCGGAAAGGATTGTTTCCGTTGTCAAACCATTCCGGCGCAGCGGCGGTTATTACTGCTTCGTTGGTGGGTCGTTGCCCGTAATTGTGGGTGAAATAGGCGTCGTCGGTAAGCCCGTCGAGCGTATGCTCCAAAGCGCCGTGACGGATGTTGTTGTACAATTGGATAACAAGAGCCTCAACAAGTCTGGGTTCTGCAAATACGTCATCTTCCGTATATTCCTGAAATGGAACCACATCCATGAAACCATCGCAACGCGTGAACATCAACAATGGTAAACATGCTAAAATAATGATTACTGAAAATTTACTTATATTTTTCATATTCTTAATGATTTAGAAGGTTAATGTTACGCCAAAATTAAAATAACGTCTCTGGAAATAATCCTTACTTGCATTATTTTGTTCGGGGTCTTGAAATTTAATCTTATCGATGGTGATCAGATTTGAACCCTGAGCAAAAATACGCAGATTTTCAATATTGAGATCTCTAAACAAGGCTATGGTTTTGAAATTATAACCTACTTCAATATTTTTCAGACGGATATAGTCGGTAGACCTCAGGAAATGCGTATTTCTACGGTCTCCTTCATGCGCCCAGTATGGTTCTTCGCGATTGTATATACGCGGATACTTGCTGGTTGAGCCTGGTCCTGTCCATCTTTCGTCATACATCCATTTGAAGAAGTTTCCTGATTCGCCTGCACGTTCGCGGTACACGTATGTGTGTCCGCCGGCAGCGCCCTGAATCAAGACTGATATGTCGAATCCGTTCCATGCGCCTCCTAATGAAAGACCTGCTACAAACAGAGGTTCTTTACGCTTGTTGATACGCACCTGGTCTGCGCCGGTAATCCTGTCAGGGTTTTCCGAGTCCACTTTTTTGAATATCAGGTCTCCCGGTCTGACAGCATTGCTCCACAGGGCATATTTCCCTGAGTTGATTTCTTCCATGCTTTGGAATACGCCAATCGCCTCGTAGAACAGTTGGGTTCCGTCCATTTTGCCCGTTGCTTTTTGCCATTCGGGTAATCCTGCAACTTCGTCAACAAAATCTAATCTGTCCTTGCTATAGGTCATATTGAAAGCGGCAAAATAACTAAAGTTGCCTTTTCTTTCATCCCATCTTAAGAGCGCTTCGACGCCTCGGTTGCTCATTTCTCCGATGTTTTCACGCGGAGCCGAAATACCTGATTGACGCGGTAGCGATGCCGAGCGGTTGCGCAACATGTTAGAGCGTTTTCTCAAGAAAATGTCTCCTTCGAAAGACAGACGGTTGCCGAGCATCCTGAGTTCAATACCTAAGTCGTATTCAGTTTGCTGTTCCCAGGTAATATTTGGGTTAGGTACGCGGCTGGGCTGTAATGTACGGTAGAACGTGCTCCCCAGCAGATATTCGGTACCCCATCTGTAGGTGGGCAGGTATTGAACGCTGCGGTCGAGGTTGCCGTCGGCGTCAACTAAATAGTCCATACCTGTTTGCGCCCATGAAGCGCGTATTTTGAAGAAATTAATTGCGCGCACGTTCCAGAAATCTTCTTCCGACACGCGCCATGCAGCGCTGGCTCCGGGGAAAAATCCAAAACGGTTTTCTGTCGGAAAACGCCACGAACCGTCGTAACGACCTACCAATTCGAATAAGTAACGTTCCTGATAGTTATACGTAATCCTTCCGAAGTAATTCAAACGCGCTTCTTTCCAACCGTTTCCAGCTGCTTCGCGTTCATCTAACGGAGCATTATCAATCTGGTCTAACGCATCTGAAAGGAAATCAAGCCTGTAGGCTCTTATCCACTGGTGCGTTCTCTGCTGTGCTTCCATACCTGCCATAATACCGAAATTGTGGAAGGACGAAACAGTAAAATCGTAGTTCACAATGGTACTGTTCGACCAACTTGTCCTGTCGGTAGTTTCCTGTCTTAAATCTATCAAACCTCTGGTACCGCCGCCTTTTAATACAGGATTAGTGGTATATTGTCCTGAACCGGGCTGAGTTTCTTCAATAGCATACAGATAGAATGGCGTGCGCCATCTTTTATCCATTCTGAAGAATTTATCATACGAAAATTGTGTGATAACCGACAAACCTTGTACTCCCGGTATTTTGATGACAGCCTTAAGGTCGTTGTTGAGATGATAAAATTTCTGCTCTTCCAATCCTGCACTTTTTTTAGCCATCACTGCCGGCTGGTGCCCGTACTCGAGGTCAAGTCCCGGGTCGCCGTTGGGAAGCCATCCATGGTCTGTTGGCTTGCTTCTTACAGTGGACGTAAAGATATCACCGGCGCTAAAAGGCGGATAATTAGTTACTTCCATACGACCGTGGTTACCGAAAGCCAAAGAGATGTAATCGTTGATTCTGATGTCGAGATTGGTACGAACGCCATAATTATCGAAGCGGTTCGCCGAATCATAGTACAAGCCGTCTTCGCCTGTGGCATAAATACTTGTATAGTATCTCATGCGTTCTGATCCTCCGCTAACCGACAAATCGTGTCTGTATGTGGGAGAAACGGGTTTGATCAAAATATCAAAATAATTGGTATTCGGATGCGTCCAGGGTGAAGAACCGTCTTTATACTTTTGCAAGTCATCAGCAGAATAACGACCGGGAGTACTCTTATAATACTCGTCTATTTCGTTAACCAGCGTAGCATACTCAAATGCGTTACACATTTCGGGAATGCGCGTGGGTTGTGTGAACCCCCAGTTGCCTGAGTAGGTTATCTTTGCTCTGCCTTCGGTTCCGCGCTTGGTAGTGATCAGCACTACGCCGTTAGCGGCGCGTGATCCGTAGATAGCCGCCGAAGCGTCTTTCA
>Ga0099364_10001160_pt1 | contig 43948 bp, 39 predicted proteins | sample TergutTh196P3_FD_73070 | JGI IMG/M metagenome (GOLD analysis project Ga0099364, IMG submission 73070) | Microcerotermes parvus P3 segment gut microbial communities from Pointe-Noire, Republic of the Congo - Th196 P3 | ecosystem: Host-associated > Arthropoda: Insects > Digestive system > Gut ...
GCAGCCGATTATAAACCTTGCAAACATATACAACACCTTTGTTACTGCCATGTCCTACCTGGACAGGATCTTTGACACCATTGCAGAGCCTGTAACAATAAAAGATGCGCCTAACGCAGTGGAATTCCCCTTTGTACGCGGCCATGTGGACTTTAAGGACGTGAGTTTCAGCTATGACGGTACCAGGAAGATCCTCAAAAACGTAAGTTTTGATGTTGAGCCCGGTGACAGCGTTGCCATAGTAGGTCCCACTGGCGCCGGAAAAACCACCATCGTGAACCTTCTTTCACGTTTCTACAATATAGAAGAAGGCCAGGTTTTAATCGACGGCACCGACATAATGCAGATAAAACTCCAGTCCCTCCGCAGCCAGATGGGCATTATGCTTCAGGACAGCTTCCTTTTTTCCGGCACCATAGCAGATAATATCCGCTACGGTAAGTTAGACGCGACAGATGAGGAGATACGCGCCGCCGCTAAACTTATCGGGGCTGACGCCTTTATAGAAAAACTCCCCAACGGTTATGATACCCCGATCACAGAACGCGGCGGCGGCATTTCACAGGGTGAGAGGCAGCTGCTCGCCTTTACACGCACGTTGATCTCCGACCCGATGATACTGATCCTGGACGAGGCAACCAGCAGCATAGACACCAGTACCGAGCAGCTGGTTCAGGCGGGGATCCGCACGCTGATGAAGAACAGAACGAGTTTTATTATCGCCCACAGGCTTTCTACCATAAGGGACTGCACCAGGATCATGGTTATAGATGACGGGAGAATTATAGAAACAGGCACTCATGATGAATTAATGGCTCTGGAAGGTTTCTACCATAAAATGACCCTGGCACAGGACGAAAATATAATATAGACGAGCAGTATAACCGAGCTGTGAAAAAGAGGAGTTAAAATTGAAAAAGATCATTATACCTGCAGTTTCTGCATTAATAGCAGTACTGTTTATAATTGGCTGTACCAGTTTAAGAACAGGAGTGGATTCTGCACCTGTAAGTTTTGACAGCGATCTTATGGACAGCTATTTTAATCTTCTCCTGGAAAATGACAGGGCAATGGGAAGCTTATCTGTGTTTGTCCAGGGCAGCGAAGTATATTCAAACCAGATAGGTTACAGGGATCTTTCAAATAATCTTGCGCATGACAGAAACACTCAGTTCAGAATAGGTTCCATTTCCAAAACATATTTGACAGTTATCATAATGCAGATGGTGGAAGAAGGCCGCTTAACTCTGGAAACCAGGCTTAGTGAATTTTTCCCGCAAGTTACAAATGCGCATAACATTACAATAAGGCATTTACTGCAGCACAGAAGCGGTGTATTTAACTATACAGATGATGAAAGCTTTGTTAACTGGATGTTTGATGATGTAAGTAAAGCTGAACTATTGGGTATAATTTCATCTTACGAAAGTAATTTTGAACCGGGAACGGAGGAAAGCTATTCTAACTCAGCTTTTTATATTCTCGCTCTTATTACAGAGATCATTGACGGCATCCCTTACAGTGATATATTGCAAAGGCGCATAGTAAACCCTTTGGGATTAACAATTACACATTTGGGAGACGAGGTTAACCCTTTAAGAAACGAAGCTCTGCCCTATATATATGCCAGAGAATGGCAGGAGATTGTTACATTTCATCCGTCTGTAATATTGGGCGCAGGTGATATAGTTTCTACACCTTATGAACTTAATGTTTTTATGCATAACTTATTCAGCGGTAACCTGGTTTCAAATGAATCGTTAAACGAAATGCAAAATAGAATTGACATGTTTGGCCTGGGGCTTATTCCCGTTCCTTTTTACAATAGAATGGGTTATGGTCACACCGGAGGAATGCCAGGTTTCCAGGCTATATCGGTCTATTTCCCGGATGACGGGATATCTGTTTCCTATACTACAAACGGGGTAAGACTGCCCCAGAATGATATTTTGGTTGCTGTTTTAAGTATTTTATATAACGAAAACTTTACTCTGCCCGAATTCACAGACACAATTATACTCCCCCTGGAAATTCTGGAACAGCATACCGGCGTATATGAAAGTGATGATATCCCCCTGGCAATAACTGTCTTTATTATAGAAGGATCATTATTCGCCCAGGCAACAGGGCAGAGCGCCTTCCCCCTGGACGCCCTGGACGAAAACAACTTTGTCTTTGACACTGCTATGATACACATGGAATTTTTCCCCGAAACCGGTGAAATGATCATGACCCAGGCAGGCATGGAATTTAGGTTTAGGGTGGTGGAATTATAATTTTATGAGTAAAGATAAAGAATATATTAAAGAATTTTCATCTCATATGTTTTGGGATGTAGATATTAGTAAACTGGATGTAAAAAGAGACTTTGAATATATAATAGAAAGAATATGTGTATATGGATTGGAAAAAGATGAAATTTTAATGTATAAATTATACCCAATCAGAAAAATAAAAAAAGTCGTTATGAACATGGATTTTATACCCAGTAATTCTTTGAATTATATATCTTATGTTTTAGGTATTAAAAAGGAAAAGTTTAAATGCTACGGAAAGAAGCCGTTACATCTGATTTGTTAAATTTAGTAAAAGATTTACAAAACATAGATGTATTAAATAATTTTGTTTTAACAGGCGGTACTGCTCTTGCTTTACAATTAGGTCATAGAAAATCAATTGATATTGATTTATTTTCTTCAGAAATAAAAGATTATAATTTTATTCATAATTTACTAATTGATAAATATCCAAATTTAGAATTGTTTCATAAGAATGATAGTATGTTGATGTTAAAAATTAATAGTATAAATGTAGATTTTGTTAGTGTAAAGGGTAAAGTACTTGAAAAGCCTTTAACTGAAGATGGAATAAAATATTTTGGTTTAAATGATATCTCCGCTATGAAATTACTGGCAATACAAAACAGGAAAGAGCCCAAAGACTATATTGATATTATGTTTATAAAAAAAATAATTGGCATGGAAAAAATGTTTGAAAATTATCAAGAAAAATATGAAATGAAGGATCTTATTAATGTTAAAAAAGCAATTACAGATGTAAAAGAAATTAATCCGTTTAAATTAAATAATATCCAAATGCTTGATAATAATTTTAATTTACTGGATATATATAACATTAATAATTATGGAATTAAAGAACACAATGGAAGTATTGATGTAGGTAAAAGAGAAAATTTTTTAAAAAAACTTTTTAAAAGAAAATGAAGGGTATCATACCCCTCAATAACCACCCCCGCCTACCTGTCTATCCTCCTCAAAATAGCCAATAGTTCTGCGCCGCGGATTAGCTCTGCCGGGGCGAAGCTGCGGCCGTCGATAAGGTGGAGGAGTTCTGTTTCTACGCTGCCCAGGATGGAGTCGAAGAAAGGGGAGAGGGGCGGTACATCGGCAATGGGGCTGCGTGGGTTGGGGCCGGTAGAGAAGCGGGAGGAGTAGCGGGTGAGCATGGATCTGTCGGCGCGGGCCTCTGCGTAAAGGTGCCAGATAAACCAGGCGGCTCCTGCGCGCGTTACAGGATCGTTTGCATTAGGTGCAATGGAAGGCCAGTCTGTTAAATTAATGTCCTGGGTGTAGGGGATAAAGCCGCGCTCCAGGAGCCGGGTGAAAAACTCGCTGTTGGTCATTGCTCTGCCGCCGCTAATGAAACGGAGGAGCTGTGTTTCGTTTAACGCAATTGTAATGCTGTCGTTCCAGGTGATGGCATCGCCTCCCAGGACGCCGATGGTTCCGGCGGAGGCGGTATCTGCATTGCGCATTTCCCAGGCTATATTTCTGTGCTGGATATAACTTTCCCTGTATATGTCTTTTATGTCAGAAGTAAATGCTGCATCAAAGGCGGCAGTGGCTTCTGCAAAGCGGTTTAGTTCCAGGAGGGTTCTTCCCCTTTCTATCTGGAGTTCTGTAAATCCTGGTGCATTGGGGGAAGTAATGGAAAGTTCTCTTTCTATCACAAGGAGCTGGCTTGCCGGGCTTCCTGCCAGGCGGATGCCCAGGATTATACCGGGGATGTTTCCGGGTGCTGCAGATTGTGACTGGGTATGCATCCGCACCGCTTCATTTATTCTACCTTCCAGAACGGCAAGCCTGCCTGACCAGGCTGTAAGAATTCCGGACAGGTTCAGGTCTCCGTGTGCATCATTTTCCAGATCCCGGATCATGTTACGTGCCATATCTGCATCTACGCGGGGTACCTGTGTATTTGTGCCTGCCAGAAGAAGGGCATTTGCTTCCATAAGGACTATCATTGCTTCCAGTTCAAGCAGCCTATTGTCTTCATGTATAATAACAGGTCTTTCTACAATTACATTGCTTTGGGTGGTTGTACAGGAAACAAAAAAGATCAGCAGGATTAAAGTTAATGAAATTAACCGTGAATGAAAAGGAAATATTTTTTTCATAATATCCTCTCTTGAAAAAATTACGCCTAACGGAACTGCCAGCGGTAAAGAACGCTGTCCATGCCCATACCGTAGATCTCTGTCCGCCCTCCCCTTGTTTCTATATAAGGTCTTCCCCACATGGGAAGGGGAAAGGTTTCAAGCGAGCGGAAGTGACGGGTAAAACCATGGAGGGCGTTCCCCTCTCCTGTTACAAAGATCTCAGGCACTCCGTCCCTGTCATAATCGTAGAAACTTATGTGCCCCTCTTCCATTACAGAGAATCCCCTTATTGTATGCTGAAGTATTTCGCCTTCCATGCTTACCCTGAACAACACTCCTTCTGCCGAAACAAGCCAGAGGAATTCTCCGTCAAAGACAGGCTGCTGGTAAAATACCCCTTCCAGCACTATTGGGAAGGGCCCTACAACAGAGGCATATTCATCAAAGATAAAGAGGTCTCCAGCCTGGCTTATAAATGCCAATAAAAGGCGGCCGTTATGTGCAAATAAAAGGGGAGAGCCGAATCCCAGGCCGGAATCAAAGCTAAAGTAATCGCTGCCGCCCCTGTCTGTAATAAGAGAGGCAGGCCAGCCGGGCAAGGCTCTGCCGTCAGTGTCCAGGAGCCAGATTTCGCCGAAGAAACCCTTTGGATATGCCGCAGCAAAATGCCTTGCATTGCCACCCCTGGGAGGCAGGCTAAAGAAGGACGGAGGCGATCTGAGGGCGGTAAAAAAAGAAGTTTCCCAAACCCTGATATTCCCGTCCTGGTCTACAGCATGAACCCTCCCGTCCTCACAGGCAAGGTACAGCATTCCGTTATATGCAACAGGGGGTGAAGAAATCCTAAGCCCTGTTACTAGGGGGAAGCCGCGTACAGCTTCCATTTCGCTGTCCACAAGCGTTACCCTGCCCCTGTCGCTTACAACCCAGGCGTATAGTTCTGCACTTACGGCTGTTCCGGCACCTGCAGCCGCTCCGGCATCAGCAAAACCGGATACCCCTTCTGCAGGGATTATCCACTGCTCGCCCTGACCGGTGAGTTCCCTGATGCTGTTGTCCAGGGGGTTTACAGAAAAGACAGTTTCTCCTGCACTAATGTAAATGCGGCTGAGACCGCCCTGAGCGGCTGGGAGGGAGGCACCGTAGATCTGATTGGATGGCCTCTGTCTGTAATTTATTGCAATGGAGTTTAACAGCGTTATGCCGCTGCCTGAGCCGGGTATGAGATTTAACGAAAGTGATACCTGTCCCCTGTCTATATTAAGGTTTAATAGACCCTGGCGGTATACTCGTAAAAAGCTGCTTAAAGCGGTACTTTCCCTAAGGAAAAAGGGGACAGAAACATCCAGTGAATAGTAAAGAGTGAACGCAGATGCAGCGGAGCTCCCTGTGCCCCTTAAACTGCGCCACTCAGAAGTCCTGGGCAGTACTTCATTTCTTTGAATGGCACGCATTGCGGCAAGAAGGGTTTCTGCAGATTCGCTGATGAGTAAGTAACCGTCATGTACGGTATAGTAAGGTGAAGGCAGGCTGATTCCCCATAATCTCAGTAAAGATTGAAGGAAGCCCGGGACTTCTATCTGCGGAATCCTTGTGCCGTCCAGGTTAAGCCTCACATTTTCGCTTAGTACTATTGACCTGAAGGCTCTGTTAAAAACATCCTGCCTTATCTCCTCATGGGAAACCTGAATTGCATAAACAGGATGAGGCCGCCCTTCCATTCCAAAGACCGCAAACTCATTCCCCGACCAGGAGAAAAGAAGTTCCTCCAATGGCATTCTTAGAATTGTGCGGGACATATTGTGCGCCTGCCTCAAAGTTTCACTTAGTTCAGGACCGGAGAAGACCATTGCCGCCTGGAGGAGATCGTCCAAAGTGCCTGCCGAAAGTACTGTTGCATACTGGGAGCTGTCCGGAAAACGTTCAATTATATTTGGGACACTTCCCCTTTGCCCCAGTATGCTCTGTAAACTTGCATTGGCGGAAGAAAGATCTGCTGCCAGATTAAATTCCAGTTTCTGACTGTAGACCGAAAGCCCTGCTTCCACCGGGGAATTAAAGTTAATAAGGCTCATGATGGCAGCAATCTCATCTGTCTGTGCCGCCAGCAGGCTGCTTATAAGTTCCGGAGATAAAAGAAATGCCGCATCAAAGGAAGAGGGGTTAATCTGGGTATATTCCCTTCCCTGGGCAGAAGAATGTGTGCGGTTGGAAAACTCCCTTGAATTATTTGTTACAAATAACAGGTTTCTGTAATGACCTATAAACAGGGTCATATCGTCCAGGCGGTATTCAAAACGTGAGTTTCCCCCTGCCTGTACATAATATAGATCCGGAACGCTGATAAAGCGTGTAAACCAGGGAAGTATACGCAAAAGGGGAGACAAAAAGCCCATATCCCAGACTGCTATCACAGTAGGAATCTGTGCTGTACTTTGAGCGGCTCCTCCAGTGTCCCCCTGTGGGAGGATAAGGGCAAGTTCCAGGGTTCCTCGGCCTGCCATGCGGATAAGGCCGTTTTCGAGGAGGGGATTTTCCCTTAGCATATCGATAACAGGAGCCGCCGCCGCAAGTTCCGGAACCGAAGCAATTTCCCTTAGCGATTCATGGGAGAGCACCCCGTCAATTAAACTCATAGGGTTATGTACTGTGAGCCTGAGATCTGCGGTTCCGGGTATCACAGAGCCGGGTCTTACCCTGCCAATAAAGGCAATTCCCGTCCATATTAGAGCCAGCAAAACGATAATACCAAGTGGTATAAAAATTAATTTTTTTGCTCGTTTTGATAATCCCATGTTATAGATGATATAGTACAGAAAGGAAAAAAGAAAGGGTTTTTAATAAATAAGCAGGTTTGGGTTCACCTGTTTTTCCATGCTGTAATTTGCATAGATTGCGAACTGCGGTACAGATACCAGCTCTTCGTTCTGATAATAAAGGAGCGATGCAGAATGAATTTCCCTCGATAAAAAACCCAGGCTGTCAAAGTATTCCAGGGTGCTTTCATCAGGGAGGTAAAGGAAAACCGCTGCTTCCCTTTGCTTTCTTTTAAGGGAATCTTTAATATTTGCCATTACCCTTTTGAATATATCCAGGCTAAAGGGTTCAAAAAAGAAAAACTTGTTTATGCCATCGTCTATTTTTACATCCTGTACGTCAATTAATTTAATATTGAAGCTGGATTTGTCCCCATGCTTCTTTTTGAATGCTTCTATATTATTTTGTAAAGTATTAAACCTTTCCTGATTATTTTCATAGCCAAAAAGATTCTTGCAGGAGAAATGCGATGCCATAAAAAGCACCCGTCCCTTGCCGCAGCCAAAGTCTGCAAGTACATCATCCTCTTTAAAGGGGAATGCCATAAATAAACGTTCCAGAAAAAAGTACGAAGTTACTTCATAAATATTGTCTTCTTCGTTCTGCTTAATATCGTCATCATCATCTTTTAGGGTATTTATATTTAAGTATGAATCGTATAGTTCGTCGATTGTCGTTTTATCTGTCATTCAATTTATTTCCTGCCGCCCATCCTGCCGCCGCCGCTGTACTTGCCGCCTCCGGTGGTTTGGGTTTGCCGCCTTATTTTGGTGATCGTACTGTAAAGAAAGCGATCCCTTTTTATTTTTAGATTAAAGCTCCCCGGCACTATATAGGTATCTGCCTGGGTTTTCAATCTGGCTGTGTTCATTTCCTTTATCCAGGTGTGCACGCAGTAAAGCCCCAGTGCAAATCCAACAACAAATAAGCCGATGGCAATAAAAAGGTGGTACTCATGAATATTGTACATTATATCACTTGCGTCAGCCGGTATAAAATAACGCAGCAAATAAAGTATGGAGCATAACACTGCCCCTATTATGCCCGTAAACCTTAACCTGTACTTCCATGCCTTGCCGGTATCTACTGGGAGACTCCCTGCAAGCAGGCCGGTCTGCCCGTTCATTAAAAACTGATGGTTTGTGTCTTTGTGCTTTGTGTTTAAAACCCAGACAGGAAACATTGCATAATTAACCCTGCCGCTCCGGATATTAACCTGCGAACTCTCCGTCCTCACAGAAGTATAGCCTGTAACGGTTCTTGTAAGTTCGCCTTCCAGGGAATTTTTAATGCGGCGGCTGGCTCTGTCTTTACAGCTGTCAGCATCCATATCATATTTTTCTGCCAGGTAGCCTGAAAGAAACGCCGTCTGAAATTCCTTTTTCTCATCATAATTAAAAGGTTCAATGGAATCCATGTGGGCATCGTCCATTTTTTCCGAGCCGTCAACGGGAATCTTTTCAAACGCCATGCTGCCGTCCCTGATTACAGAATAATGATCTGTTTTTGTATAATTGTAATTTGCATCGCTCCACATTCTCGTCCGCGTCGCTCTGTAACAGACGTGAGCCTGCGCCGAGGCATCGTAAAGCCAGAAGGGGAGATAGACCCCCTGTATCTCGTTTATATGATTTTCTTCTTTAAAAGATTCCGGCAAGAGCCGCTTCCCGTTGTAAAAATTTCTCAGGGCTTCGGCAGCGGAATTTTTGTCAAGTTTAAAGGGGATAACGTAATCCGGCTTTAGAATTCCATCCAGCCTGCGCATAACGATCTGCGTATTTCCGCAGCTTGGGCAGACCATTGCCGCTGTGTTTTCATCTCCCATGAGCTCTGCACCGCATGAGGGACAGGAGCCGGTGGTAAGGCAGTCAAGTTCTCCCTCCTGCCATTCGTTTGCCCTATAATCCGCTGCCCAGGAATCGTAGTTTTCCGCGGTCGGCACTGCGAGTTCTTTCTGGTATTCTTCCAGGGCTTCTATTTCAAACTCGGTATCGCAGTAGGGGCATTTCATCATCTGGCTGGAACTGTCAAACTGTACCGCACCCCCGCAATTCGGGCACTTATATTCCTTTATATCCATTATCTTGCTTTCCCGCATTCGGCACAGAATTTCCCAGTATTGCCGATATGACCGCAGGAGCAGTTCCATGCGGCGGCACCGGCAGGGGCAGGCTTACCGCATTCTGCGCAAAACTTTCCCGTATTGACGATATGGCCGCAGGAACATGCCCAGCTCCCCGCCGCTGCCGCTGCCTGCGTGGGCTGCGTTTGCTGTGCCGCCTGCTGCTGTGCGCCCATCTGAAACAGTGTCTGCGGGTTCATTCCGCCTGCCTGGTTTGCCATTCCCATGCCCATAAAGCCGGTCATTGCACCGGAAGTATTGCCGGCGGCTGTACGCATTGCCTCTCCCTGTGCAGTGACCAAAGAAGCAGCAGCCATTGTTGGATCGCGCATAACGGCGGCTGTCTGAAGCTGCTTGATCCTGTCTTCATCTTCCTTTGACGCAGTGCACGTTATGCCAAAGTTTACTATCTCTATGCCGCGGTGATCCCTCCACTTTGCGCTTAACGCATCGTTTAGAATTTCTGCCAGGCGGGCTGTGTGAAACGAAATTTCGTGATACTCTCCCAGCCCCAGTTTACCCAGAGAAGGGCCCAGAACGGTGATAATTTCACTCTTTAACTGGCTGTCCAGGTTTTCCCTTGTATAGTTCTGCTGTACATTGCCGCATACATTGGCATAAAAAAGAGCCGGGTTGATCATCCGGTAAGAGTACTCGCCGTTAGCCCTAAGGCTTACAGTTAGGCGCAAGTTTATGTTTGGATCGAAGACAAGGTAGGGAATGGGATTCGGCGTGCCGTATTTATTCCCCATTATTTCTTTTGTGTTAAAATAATACACCCTCTGATCCTTTCCGGGGCTTCCGCCGTACTTAAAACGCTCTGCCATATTCTTAATGGCTCCCACTATCCCCTGGTCGAGGCCTCCGTGAAACAGGCTGGATTCTGATGACTGGTCGTAGGTATAACGCCCCTCTTCCGCACAGAACTCTGCAATGCGTCCGTCATCTATAATTATTGCCGCCTGCCCTGCATTTACCACAATGCCCGAGCCGTTGGAGATTATATTGTCTTCACCCCTTGTATTACTGCTTCTCCTTGACGTCCTCTTCTGCCCCTTTGCAGCCAGCACATTTGCATCCATGCTCTCACAGACAAAAAATTCCAGCCATTGATCGGCAAGTACTCCGCCTACAGCTCCCGTTAGTGCTTTTATAAGTCCCATGATGCCCCCGCTATTTAAAACTTACTACAATAGTCTTAATCTCAAAAGGCAGGAATTCCAGATCAATCTCCCTGCCCTTTTTCTCCAGTTCCAGTTCCAGATGATCTGCCCTCGTTCTCTGTTCCAGCATATTTGTATTATATGCCCATGAGAGTTCCTGGTTAAACGCTATCGTACATTTCACGCCGGCTCCCAGGCTCTCGTAAAGCCGGATGGCAACGATCTTTTCCGAACCAGTACCAATAAGTTCCCCTACCTCCATTTGGTTTCCCGGTTCGGCGGCTTTAATTGTTTCTGCAATAATATTTTCGCTGGAAAGGTGGAAAAGGGAGTATTCCAAATTCCCCGCAAGTACGGTATCCGCAAAGTCCGGAATCCCTGTCGCCGCTGCCTTCGCAGGAATGTTAAATTCGTAGGCCTTCTTTTCGATCTCCGGATTGCCAAAGTCATCTGTATATGGATAAACTGCGTAATTAAAACTATGCTCCCCAATATCAGCTTCCTCGTCCGGAGCCTGCGGCGAACGCAGCAGGGTCAGCCTCACCGTGCCGCCCTCGGCATCATGACCGTATTTGCAGTCGTTAAAGAGGGCAATGCCGCTGCCCGGCTCTCCCAGGCTCACCCACTTATGGGCGCAGAATTCAAAACAGGCTCTGTCGCTGGGAAGGTTTTTGTGGGTGTTGCGCGTAATGCTCCCAAACTGGACATCGCAGTTAATCCTGTCAGTTTCAAAGGCAGTATCAAACTGCACTTTAAGGAGCTTCTGTTTTTCCTGCCAGTTTATATGCGTTTCAAAATCTATGCGGTTATTTTCCGCATAAAAAACCATGTCCTGCGTTAATTGAGAAGCCTCGCCGATCTTATACTTCCGTCTTATCTTAAAACAGACAGGTCCCGATGCGCTTACCTCTGTGGAGATAAGTTCGGTTTCCTCCGTATAGTACCTCTCCCAGTCTGATTCAATATCCCAGGCCTCCCATAGCACCGGCACATCCCTTGCTGTAATAAAGCCGTTAAAATATCCGCCAGGACCCACAAGCTCCCTGTCTCCGTCTTTGTAAAAAAGACTCATTATTCTCCCGTCTTCTTCAAACTCTACTTCGTAAAAGGGGGTGGATAAGTACTCTCCCTTAAATGTAAAAAGGGGTGTTTTTTGAACAAAATCCGCCGGCACAAAAGTATTCCAGCCCAGGGGGGGAAGCACCGGACAGAACACTGCCATCTCCCTGCCGTCCAGATCTACATACCTCTGAATGGGAAATACTTTGTTATCGTCATCTTCGTCATAGTCATCTTCATCATCTTCCAGGCCAATCTCCACAATCACGGGTTCAACCTTTTCTTCCATGTAAACCCTCAGGGCTTTTACTCCCTTAAGGAGTTCCGCCGGAAAGACAACAGGATCATCCCTGTGCCAGGACAGATCGTTAAACACCCTCAGAGCACCTGTGTTTTTCTCCGATGAAGATGCTGCAAAGATCCTGATTATTTCATCTCTAAGGTCACCAAGATCCGTTTCAATTTCTTTGTATGTTTCTTTAGCCTCATCATTCACCCGCTTAATCGAAGAGCCGGGAATTATATCGTGAAACTGGTTTGTGAGGAGTTTCTTCCAGTTACTCAAAAGTCTCTCATGCGGATAAGCCTTCCCCGTTTCCAGGAGGGCAATGGTATAAAGAAACTCAATATTTCTTAGGGCATACTCAAGCTTTCTATTGTACTTCTTTAATGCAGCCTGGGTCGTATAAGTCCCCCGGTGCAGCTCCAGGTAGAGTTCCCCCTTCCATTCTGGCAGTTTGGATTCCCAGCTATAAGAATGTCCAAAAATCTCATCCAGCGCGGCAGTTACCTTTTTCCAGTTTGCCTTGGGAAGCCCTTCCAGGTCTGACATACGCCTCGCCATTTCCAGATCTCCCCTCGCAGTCCCGCCGCCGCCGTCTCCCTCACCTATGGGTTTAATCACAGCGGACTGCAGCTCCTTGTGCTGAACATGATCCCAGGCATCAAATATATCCGCCGGGTAAGCCCTGCCGTTATAGCCCTGCTTCCGTGATGTGATAAAAAGTGTTTTCACCCCCACTTCATAAAGCCCGCGCCAATAAAATTTGTCGTAGGGAAAACGGGTTGTATCATTCCAGTTGATCTTGCTTGTAATGAAATATGTCACTCCGCAGCCCACGAGGATCTGCGGCAGGGCAGCGGCATAACCGAATACATCCGGCAGCCAGAGGACATCCTTTCTCTCTGGCTTTTCATTCGCAGTTCCCAGTAGTTCATTAAAAGCCCTCTTCCCCACCAGGAACTGCCGTATCAGTGACTCGCCACCCGTCACATTGCAGTCAGCCTCCACCCACATTCCGCCATTGGCTTCCCAGTTGCCGTTCTTATAAGCTTCTTTCACCGCCTCAAAAATTTCCGGGTACTCATTCTTGATCATTTCCAAATGTGCGCTCTGGCTCTGGAAAAATACGAATTCCGGGTACTCTTTTGCGAGCTGGCACATGTTTATATAGGTTCTGGCTGCCTTTCTTTCAGTTTCCCCTATATGCCAGAGCCAGGCATGGTCTATATGTGCATGCCCTGCAAGGTGCACCTCCGGAACTGTCGAGCCGTTTTTCGCATCCAAAAGAGGGGCGATTTTCTTCCTCGCCTTTTCTGCTTCTTCTTCAAGAAGAGTTTTTTTATGGGAATTTGCATTTCCCGCAGACTTTTTATGCCCGTCAAAATCTATGTCCATTAGTGCATGGTAAAGGTGTCCAATTATTTTTGCCTTTCTTAAAGAATTATCGCCGAGGTTCTTTGCCAGTTCATACAAACAGAGCGTGTCATAAAAGAGCCCGTAAACGGGCTCCACCCTTTCAGCCAGCACCGCCTCTTCAAAAGTATTCGGGTAATCATCGATATTCCTCCCCAGCGTTAACATCACCCTCTTATTGCTGAAAGGGTGCATCCCCGGAAAGTAATGCCCCGCGTATGCTTCGATATGTAAGCTGTGTTTCTTACCGTCCGCCTCCACTTTAATCTTCCTGTGCATGGGGTTAAATGCACCGGCAGGTTTCCTGTCTATAAAAACAAGGGAGTCTGCATTCGGCACTGCCCTAAGGTAAAGCGGATAATTGCTCTTTGCCGGAGCTGTAAAGGATGAACGGAACCAGGAGCAGTGCCAGGGTTTGCCGTAATTATAAGGGGTTTCTATTTTTTCCCAGTTTACCCCTGTATCATTTGGGGGGTATCTATGGGTTTCTTCGGTTTCATAATATTCAAACTCTAGTTTTGATACTTCCCTGTAACGGTGTTTCTTTATATATGAGATTATCTGTTCTATGCGTTTCTCTGCCTTAGGAATTAACATGATGTCCTCCAAATCAACTATACACAAAATCACACAAATAAAGTATCATGGCTAATGAGTATAAAATTTTATTCCCTTGGCGCGGCTGAGGAAGTTACCGGTTCCAAGCACATTCTGGAAATTGACGGAAAATCCTACCTTATCGACTGCGGCGCCTTTCAGGGCAGCCGTGCAGAATCAGACAAGAAAAACCGCGATTTTGGCATCCCCGTAGACAGAGTGGAAGCAGCCATTCTTACCCACGGCCATCTGGATCATTCCGGGCTTTTCCCCCTGCTCGTAAAAAACGGCTATAAGGGAAATATCTACACCACCCCTGCCAGCCGCGACATCGCCAGCTTAATAATGATGGACTCTGCCAATATACAGGCAAGGGACGCACAGTACCTAAAGAAGCAGGCGGCAAAGAAGGGCGAGAAGTTTAACTGGACGCCCCTCTACGATGAATCCGATGCCATCCAGGCAACCTGCCAGATGCTGGGAATTTCCTATAACCGCCCCATCTTTATCGATGACGGCATTAAGTTAGAGTTCTACGATGCCGGACATATATTGGGATCAGCCATGCCCTTCATCACCGTAAACAGGGGCGGTAAGGAGATCAAGATCCTTGCAACAGGCGACCTCGGCCGCCCCAACAAGCCCATAATCCGCGATCCCGACATTCCCCCTGCCCCGGATTATATAATCCTGGAAAGCACCTACGGAGACAGGCTACATGGAGATACTGATGAGGCTCTGGATAAACTTGCAGAAATCACAAAGAGGGTAGTGGAAAAAAAGGGAAGGATAATTATCCCCGCCTTTGCCATAGAGAGAACCCAGGAACTAATTTATAACTTTCATCTCTTAACCGATGACGGCATAATCCCCGAAATCCCCATATATGTAGACTCCCCCATGGCGACTAACGCAACCACGATTTTCCAGGTTCACCCGGAATGTTATGATGAGGAAACAAAGGCAGCCTTTATTAAGCATCACAAGAACCCCTTTGGCTTTAACTCCCTTCACTTTACAACCAGTGTGCAGGAGTCCAAGGCGCTTAACGATCACAAGGGACCCCTTATCATAATCTCCGCCGACGGCATGTGCGAGGCAGGGCGCATACAGCACCACCTCATCCACAATATCGGCGATCCCAACACCACCATCCTCGTCGTCGGCTATATGGCAGAAAACACCCTTGGACGCCGTATCGTAGAAAAGCAGGAAGACCTTAAGATCCACGGCATGTGGTTTAAACGCAAAGCACAGGTCGCCAAGATCAATGCTTTTTCCGGCCATGCCGACTACGGCGAAACCATCGCCTGGTTAAAACGCATAGACACCTCCCGCCTCAAAAAAATCTTCATGGTACACGGCGAACCCAAGGGCATGGCAGCCTTCAAACAGCACCTCGCCAACGCCGGCTATCCCAATGTGGAGATTGTTAAATACGGCGGGGTCTACGATATGGATTGATGTACATTTATTTTACTTCAGCGCTGAAGTAAAATACTTGACACGATGACAAGAAAAAATTATCATATAAGTTATGAATTCATTGAGTGTTGCCGAATTTAAAGCGAATTTTTCTCATGTTTTAACCAGGGTCATGGAAGGTGAAAACATTAAAATCTTGTATGGAAAATCAAAAAAACCTGTTGCCATGATAGTCCCTATCAAAGATATTAACAGCCCCAGGAAGATAGGAATTTTAGATGGAAAGGCTGGCTTTACAGTATCCGGAAACGGGAAAATTTCGGAAGAAGAATTTTTGGGATTATGATTTACCTGCTGGATACCCATACATTTATTTGGTCAGTATTGGATACAAAAAAACTTGGTAATAAGGGCAAGGAAATAATTTTCAATAAAAAAAATGAAATATGTGTCAGTACTGTTTCATTCTGGGAAATTTCTTTAAAAACTAAAATGAAAAAATTTTCTTTTGATAAAGTTAATATCAATGATTTTCCTCAATATGCCAGAGATATGGATTTTACAATAATTAATATGGGAGAAAACGAGAGCATAACCTTCCACAAGCTGCCGGTTAAGGAAAACCATAAGGATCCATTTGATAGAATGCTTATATGGCAGGCAATATGCAATAAAATGACCATTATTAGTAAAGATAAGTTATTCAAACAGTATACCAAAGACAATTTAATGTTAATTTGGTAATTCTTTGGAGGAAAAAATGAAAAACCCTGTAGATTTTGACGGTTTTATTCAAATTGCAATTATTGTGAAAGACATAGAAGCCAGTGCCAGAGCCTGGTGCGAGCTATTCGATGTTCCCATGCCTGAAATCAGGGGAACCGGCGAAATTAAACCCCAGCCCAATACTACCTACAGGGGCAGGGAAACCGAATACGGCTTACGGCTCTGTAATATTAAAGCAAAAAACCATGGCTTTGTAATTGAGCTGCATGAGATAAACGGAGACAATAATACCTACAGGGAGTATCTGGATAAGCATGGCTACGGGGTTCATCACCTGGGCTTTGCCATGGGGGACAAAACAGAAACAGTTATTAATGAAATGGAAGGCATGGGTTACCAAATCCGCCATCAGGGCGTAGGCGGCAATACCTGGACCATAATGGACACAGAAGATGCCCTGGGTGTTAACTTAAACATTAAACCCAGGGGCGGATGAGCCCCAGGGAAGTGAGCATTTTACTTCAGCGCTGAAGTAAATCATATTGACTGAACAGTCTTTTTATGATACCATATTAATACTGGAGGCAGGTTATGGCTGTTATCAAAACATACCATGAAACCCAGGACGCATTTACATTAATTAAGTTATTGAATATCGCAGAAAAAGAAATACAAAATGGAAATTTTGAATCATCCGAGGAAGTCTTTTCTGAGTTAAGAAAGGAATTACTTGATAATGGCAGCGAAAAATAATCTATAAAATTGAAAAAGATACTGTTAATGTCCTCATAATTATTGATTCCAGAAGAAACACACAGGATATACTACTGGAGAGACTGACAAGGTGATTCCGTTTGGCTGGTTGTAGGCAGGATACTAGAATTGTATTCTTTTCTTTCTCATATGTCTAAGCATAAAGTGAGCGGTAAATGCTAAAGCTGTCATTATACAGACTAGAATGAATTGAAACATATTATTTCCTTTTTATATGGAAACTTCCAGAACCTCATGATGCTGTGGTTCTGTTTCAAGCTCTCCGCTTTGAATCATATGGTATATGTCGAGTAAATTTTCTTCCAGCTCGGCTATGTCTAAAGCTTGAGTTGGATGTGCCGGATAATCTACTAAGCGTCCTATAAGGAATTTCCCGTCTTGCTGGTATGCATACTTTAATTTCACCGGTTTCCTCTCGTTGTATTATAGTCCAGTTTTCTCCTATGTCAAGATTACGAGTAAATTTTTCTAGTAGATAAGTTGATGGGGAGAATTTCATTACATGGGTGTAGCAGCACTGTGTTTTTTTTCGCTTTTCTTCTCAAATCTTAATTTTCTATAAACCATTTCCAAGACAAGAAGCGGTCCAATAAACAGAGGAAAAGTATAACTATCTATATCAGTTTTTAGAAAAATGCTTATAATGCCAAATAAAATTGTTGCGATACAGGAAAATAAATGATGTGAATATTCCAGTTTTCTTAATTTCGCATAATTATTTCTTTTTTCTATACAGTATATTGTTATTGAAATTACGATTGATAAAGCAAAAAAGAAAAACAATGAGCATTTAATCGATAAGAAATTATGTAAATAAATCATAACAAAAGGCATTAGGACATAAAAAAAGTGTAAATAGTGATAGTATTTTTTTTCCAAATTTTTACTTGTAAGTAATGATGCGAAAACAGTTGTAATTATTAATAATACTAATAATGTTGAAAAAATAATATTTAGAATAATTACTATTTTTAAATCACCTTCCAATAAAATTATTATCCAAGTTATGATTATCCCAAATAAAAGCAGAACTGATATAAGAGATAAAAAATCTTTCTTTGTTTTCATATAAACCTTGCTTGCAGAGGCAAGAAACCTCACCTCTGCATTCTCCTCCTAAGGTATAAAAATTTGCACAGGGGTGTTTTTGTTTATATAAGTACCATCACCAAGCCATCCACCTGTTATAAATCCATCTCTATTAGCTCCCCATGCCCAGAGACAATTATCTTCTGTAATGGCAAAACTGAAAAAATTCCCTAAAGAAACAGATATCCAATTTGTAGCTGTGCCAATCCTTGTGGAGACATTTCTGTCAGTAGTAGTTCCATCACCTAGTTGACCAGCACTATTAGACCCCCATGCCCAAAGACTACCATCACTTTTTATTGCAGAGCTGTGGAAGTAGTAACCTGCAGAAATATATACCCAGTCATTGTCTATACCAATCCTTGTAGGGACATATCTGTCAGTGTTTGTACCATCTCCAAGTTGACCATTATCATTCCTTCCCCATGCCCAGAGGCTGCCATCATTTTTTAATGCAAGGCTGTACTGTAATCCTGCAGAAATATATGTCCAATTTGCTTCTGTACCAACTCTGGTAGGTATATTTCTGTAGTTAGTGTTTGTACCATCTCCAAGTTGTCCATAATTATTCCTTCCCCATGCCCAGAGACTGCCATCTTTCTTTAATGCCAGACAGTATTGACCTCCTGCAGAGATATATGCCCAGTTTGTATCTGCACCAATCCTTGTAGGAATATTTCTATCAGTAAAAGTACCATCACCAAGGCTACCCACATAATTACTTCCCCAAGCCCAGAGACTGCCATCCTCTTTTATTGCAAGACTGCGGCTACTACCTGCAGAAATATATGTCCAATCTGTATCTGTACTAACTCTGGTAGGTATATTTCTGTTAGTGTTTGTACCATCTCCAAGTTGTCCACTATCATTTAACCCCCAAGCCCAGAGACTGCCATCCTCTTTTAAAGCAAGACTGTGTCCATCACCTGCAGAAATATTTATCCAGTCTGTATCTGTGCCAACTCTAGTAGGTATATTTCTGTTAGTGTTTGTACCATCTCCAAGTTGTCCACTATTATTTAACCCCCAAGCCCAGAGACTGCCATCCTCTTTTATTGCAAGACTATGGTTGTAACCTGCAGAAATGGAAATTATATTAGAGCTTGATGTTGTAACACCATTATTCCCCCCAGTTCCCGGGCAGCCAACAAATGCCATCACCAGCAGCATAGCCAGAGCTATCCTGCCTATAAATTCAAATTTCTTCATAAAGATCTCCTTCTTTGTTTTCTTTTTATTGAGAAAAATAACTTTGATTGATTATTAACCTTGGTATAGTCTTTTCTTATTGTTAGATGGTTGACACGGAGCTTATATAGTTCTAAATATAATGGGGATCTAGTGCCGGGGTGCCGGGGTGCCTAATGGAGAGCTATGTCTTTGGTAGCTGCTTACCATGAGATTAATATAGTGCAAAAAATGGCTTTTGTACAGATTATTACGTAAAATTATTTTGTGAACGATTGATTTTTTCTCATATGCCTAAGCATGAAGAAACAAGTAAAACCAAGAACCGTAATTAATATACCAATAATTAACTGTAAAATCATTTTAGCCTCCTATCCATCTTAGGACTACATCGATCAAAATTATTATACCTAAAACACCAATAAAAAGCGTTGCTGTTTCAAGAAATTTTTGAATTTTTCCTTTTGGCTTCGGCACAATCTCTCAATGTGATTTAATCCATTTCAGCAGCCAAAGCTTTAAATGCTTCAATATGCTTGTCCAGAATACTTTCCCCTGCTGAAATTACCTCTTCTCTAGAAGCTTCTGAAAGCACAATTTGATCTGGGACAGGAAACTCAATTATTATGTTTGCCTTTCCCGTAGGACATTCATTTGGAATATTAATGGTAAGTTGGCGGTTTTCCGGTATCTCAACGGTCTGCATAATGGTCATATTTTGATTGTACTATAATATCAGACTATATTCAATTTACTTCAGCGCTGAAGTAAAATTTTTTCATTGCATTTTTTTAATAAATAATGATACACTAGTGATACACTTTTTGGAGGTTTTATGGCAGCCGTAAATCCCAGGATTAATATTACTGTGAGTAATGATATTGCAAATTTTTTAGAGAAAACAGCTAAATTAAAGAAAAAATCGATTTCCAAAGTAGCATTGGAATTAATTGAATGGGCAATCGAAGAAAGGGAGGATCTGTATTTTTCCCAAATTGGAGATGCACGTGTAAATTCAGATCCTCAGTTTGTATCAGACAATGAAGAAATTTGGAAATGACATATCGCATTGTTTTTGATAAGAGGGTAATTGATGAAGATCTCCCTGATATTCCTATGCTTTATAAAGAACAAATTAAACGTGTAATTAAAGAGAGATTATCGAAAGAGCCTATAAAGCTTGGGAAACCCTTAAAATATTCGCTTAATGGATTGCGCCGTTTAAAAGTAGGGGACTTGAGAATAATTTATAGAATTAATGATGATACAGTAGAGATAATCAAAATTAGGAGTGTGTGAACTACACCCAAAAGGGTGGGTTTCGCGACGAAAGTTTTTGGTTTTTAGGTGTTCCGTTTTATGGTTCCCGAAGCGATTATTAGGGATATCTATAAAACCACCTGATTATTAGTTTAGTAGTCAGGTGTAAGGAGTATGTATGAAAACTAAACAGTTAGGTTTTTACAGTCACCACTTTCATAATCTGGATCATAGGAATGATTATATTAAGTGGAGCAGTACTTATTCTCTGGGTATCAAACTGATTGATGATCAGCACATGGAGATCCTGGATTTTGTAAATGAGTTACTAAACAACCCGGGTGAAAGTAATATTGAAGAACATATCTATTTTAAGAAGGCAATTGAAAAGGCTGTAAAGTACATTAAAGACCATTTTACAACTGAAGAAAGGGTAATGCTTGCCTTAAACTACCCTGGCTACCATGAGCACAAAAGGGATCATAATAACTTTATCCTTAATGTAATCAAGAGTGCCAAGGATTTTGAAGCGGGGAAGAGGCTGGTCTTAACAAACTTCACGCATTATTTACGGAACTGGGTTTTTACCCATATTGCCGTAATGGACGTGCAGTACATGGAGTATTTCAGGGAGATCTCCACCTGCTGTAAATTGTTTCCGGATAGGGAAAACCAGAGAAGTGTGGGTATGGATTTTCACAGTAATTATCTGCTTGATTGTACGAATTGCAGTTGTCTATTGTGCAATAACCTGTATTAAAGTTATGAATCAATGTTCCTTCTCGAACGGGCGAGGCCGTCTATGGCTTCGCGGTATGCCGGGTCCAGGTTTATTGCCCTTTCATAGGCAGAGATTGCTTCATTAAAATTGCCGCCTGCCTCCCTCACCGAAGCCAGGCGGTACCACCAGAGCGCATTGTTCGGATAAAGGTTAATTGCTGTCGTATAGGCTATGTCTGCATGCTGGAAGGATCGCCTAAAGCGGTATATTTCTCCCATGAAGAAATATGCAACAGAAGCCCTTCCTCCCTGGGGTACCTCGTTTACATAACGCTGCATAAACCTCAGTGAAGTATCGTGATCGTTAAGGTAGAAATACGCCTCCCCCATAATCTCTACGAGTCTGTGTTCGTCGGAATATGTTCGTAAACCCCGTTCACCCCAGCTGATTACCTCTGCATATCTTAACTGTCTTCTAAGTGAGTAGGTGAGAGCTACATAACTGTCCCTGTTTGCATTGTTTAGATTGATCTCTGCCGTTGACAAGCGTATTGCTTCATTATAATAGGCATTTGCTTCGGTCATGCGGTTTTGGGTTTCCAGGTTCCTCCCGGTATTATAGTTCCACATGGCGTTCTGGTTCTGCTGAGCATTAACCGGTAGTGTGAGCTGTAAAAGTATGGAAAGAAATATATAAATCACCGATTTTAATATAGTATTACTGCCTTATTTTGTCAAATTTCCGGTTTTACAAAGAAATTCCTGTTGAACCTGTGTTAAACTGATACCAGGAGATCCCTATGTTATCTAAACAAATTATTGAAAAAGCCCATGAGATGGGTTTTCTGGGCTGCGGAATAATTCCCGTAGACAGTTTTAAGGAATACACCGATGAGCTTCAGAAAAGAGCAAAACTATTCCCGGATTCTGCTCCCCTGTATGAGTCAATGCACGGAGCAGTTAATTTTCCCGAGAATGCCAAATCAATAATAATCAGCACCCAAAGGTTTAATCATTATAAGGTGCCGGAAAATCTGAAAGGTCTTTATGGTAAGGTATACCTCTTCGATCCCAGGATTTCATATTCAAGGGAAAACAGGACAAACCTCGAATTTGAAACCTGGCTTAAGTTAAAGGGAGTTAATATAGTAAGCCGTTATGTCCCTGCAAGGCTCGCCGCAGAAAAGGCGGGGCTTGGCAGGTTTGCCAGAAATAACTTTATTTACGATGAAAAACATGGCTCCAGTTTATGGATTAATACCTGGGTTGTTTCCGAGGATTTACCTGCAACAGCAAACCCGGGCGGGGAAAAAACTGCCGCATCAGGCACGGAACCTGCTTCTGACACCTGGCTTGCCTGTAATGACGGCTGCCGTATGTGTATAGAGGCATGCCCCACAAAGGCGCTTTCCGGCGATTTCACCATGGACAGGGGGAGGTGCATTACCCACCTGATTTGCTTTGGAAAGACCCTTCCCGATGAAAAGACCCTCTCCGCCATGGGAACCTGGATTTACGGCTGTGATGTCTGCCAGGATGCCTGCCCCATGAATAAAGACAAGTATCTTGCGCCTAACGGCAGTCAGCCGGAGGGCTTCCCCCTCTTATACGATTTTGACGGATACCTTTTGCCAGAGCAAATTCTCCAAATGGATGAAAATACCTATAAAAACATTTTGAATCCGCGCTTCTGGTATATCGGAGAGGAAGGTTTCTGGCTCTGGAAAATAAATGCGATACGAAGCCTTGCCAATTCAGGTGATAAAAAACATATACCCCTGATTAAAACTTATACTTCACACGAAGATGAGCGTATTAATAAAATTGCACTTTGGGCACTGGAGAAACTGGGATGATTGAGTACAGAGGTTTTCCGGAAGTTTATGAAGATTCCATTAATGAAGGTGATCTCACTGTATTTATGGCAAGGGATGATTCCGGAGACTTTCTGGTTTTTATTGAAAAGGGTGAAACCCGTAAAGTTCCCTTAAACCATGAAAGTGCAGAAATCCTGAGAAAGCTATTTCCCTTTACCCGTCCTTCCAGGGTGCTTGGAAAGGAGAGGAGCTTTGGCACGGGTGACCGGCTGGGTATTGCAACTCCCGGCCATGCGAAGCTCTTTAAGAAATATGACGCCTACCCTGTTTTTGCCCAGCAGTCTATGAGGGAACTCAACCTCACCAACCGCTCCTACAGTGATGTTCTGGACGCCGCATCATTTGCCGTTTTTCGCGAAGGTTTTAAAAAGGAGTGGGGAGCGGACGGGGATCATCTGAAAAAGGCGGAAGATATAAGGGACGCCCTCTCGCTGGGCTATACCATGATCACCCTGGACTGCTCTGAGCATATTAAAAATGACATAACGGAAAGCAATGCTCCTCCGCTTCCGCAGCACTATGTGGATAAATACCTGGGTAAAAAGTTTGATGCAGGGGAAGGCCTTGTTCTTTCGTTTAACGAAGATGAACTAAGAAAGACAGCTGCAATTTACGGAGAAGCAATTTCATTTGCGGCTGGTATTTTTAAGGAGTTTTTTGATGACGGGAAATATGATGCGGATTTTGAAATTTCCATAGATGAAACACTTACCCCCACAACTCCCTTGCAGCATTTTTTCACTGCAAAAGAACTTATTGATGCCGGTGTTGCGCTTAACACCCTTGCACCCCGCTTCTGCGGAGATTTTCAGAAGGGGATTGATTATATAGGAGACATAAAACAGTTTGAAAGCGAAATAAAGGCTCATGCAATCATAGCAAGGCATTTCGGTTATAAACTTTCCATACATTCCGGCTCTGACAAATTTGCTGTTTTTCCGCTTATTGCCCAGGCAACAGGCGGCAGTTTTCATGTAAAGACAGCCGGGACAAACTGGCTGGAAGCCATGCGCGTAATTGCTGCCAAAGACCCTGCCCTGTACAGGGAGGTGCATAAATATGCCCTTGCCTCTTTTGAAGAAGCGTGTAAGTATTACACCGTATCCTGTGATCTCAGCAAGATCCGGGATATTGATACATTAAAAGATGAAGAACTTCCGGGGCTTTTTGATCTGGATGACAGCCGGCAGTTAACTCACATTACTTACGGTTTGATTTTAAGCAAAAGAAATGAAACTGCTTCATCTTCTTACAGGGACAGGTTGTATAGAGTACTGAGAGAAAATTCTGAAGAGTATGCGCTTGCACTGGAAAAACATATTGGCAGGCATCTGGATCTATTGGGGGTAAAAAAACTGTGAAAAATAAATTTAACGGAACATTGATTGTTCTTTTATTATTAATTGCGTCTAACGTATTTATATCCTGCGACTTTCTCTTTGACGGCGTGGGTAAGTCAAACAGGCCGGTTACTGTACATACCATTGATAACCTGAGCAATAACTCTGTATACATGGTAAAAATAAACAGAACTGAATATGTTATTAACCCCGGCGACTCGGGAAGGGCTGTGGGCTTCTCCCGGAATGCGGCTGAGTACCAGGAGACATCATCCCTTGCCGGCATCATTGGTCTGCATGGCAGCAATGAACGTTATGCGCCATTAACAGGCAGCTCACGCCCTGTAATAGGTCATCCTGCAGCAACGGCGTTAAGTGCAAATCCTCCGCCTGTTTCAGAAAGTGAACTGCAATCTGCCAGATCGCTTTCCAGAGCGCCTTTTATTCCCCCTGCGCTCTACAGTACTAGGAATTTCTGGGTGGAAACGTATTACGACAGTGATGAATTTGTACAGAAACAGGCAAACTTACTCGCAATAGGAAACCATGCAAATATCTGGGTAATGAGCGGTAATTCTGTTGCATTTTCAGTCACTGATGCAAAAAAACTTGCTGATATCTTTGATCAAGTTTACCCTGCCGCTGCAAATATACTGGGTTATGAATACGGCGGCGGACCTGGAGGAAATGGGGGAAGGGACGGCGATCCCAGGATACAGATACTTGTATATGATATACGGTTTGCAAACAATCAGGTCGCTGCATCCGGTTATTTCTGGCCCAAGGACTGGTATATAGATTCTCCAACAAGTTCACAGCGTTCTAACCAGGCAGAAATGTTTTACCTGGATGTATCTACACTTCTGGAATATGAAGATTTTATTCCCTACCTTCTGGTGCATGAACTCCAGCACATGATCAACTGGAACGAAAAATCTGTTAAGCAGGGGCAGGCCTCCGGCGGATCTCCCGCTGGAACTATGGCTTGGTACAATGAAATGCTTTCCATGATGGCGGAGGATATTATACTTTCCGCAATTGGTATAGCGCCTAACAATTATCATCCTGTGAGGGATATGGATATATTTCTTGTTTCATATGTCCGCAATGGTTTCATTGACTGGCTTGATCTGGGACATGAATCATATGCGAAAGCTTATGCCTTCGGCGCGTATCTTTTAAGAAATTACGGCGGGATAGATCTATTCACAGAAATTATGACTAATGACAGCATAAATCTGGATTCTGTTTCATCGGCAATTTCTTCATTAAATCCCGGTGAAGATTTTAATTCTGCCCTTGAAGATTTTGCGGAAGCACTTCTTTTTTACGGGAATTCTGTTCCCCCTGAACGTAATACATTTAACAGGGAAGTCATAAATACCAGCGGAAGTTTTACATATACAGCTCATGCATTTGATATAGGGACTATATCCAATATTCTTCAAAACCCCACCAGAGAAATTTTTGGTCCGGTTATATATACTTCCGGCACCATGATACAGCTTAGGCCATACTCGGTAACATTGTATTCAGAAAATTCCTGGCGGAATATTTCAGGCAGCATCAGTATTAGTGTGGAAGAACCTTTTAATTCAAATACAGAGATATTCTTTCTGGTGAGGTAGAGTTTTATATGAATCCCCGGCTGAAATATATTTTTATATTTGTCTTTGTTCTGTTTATTGCAGTTAACGCCTCAGCATTCGGAAGAAGGCAGGCAGCAGCACCGCAGGCGGACACTGTGATAATCACGGGAAGAATCGTCGTATATGGAAGTGAACCCCGCACTTTCATAGGAATTGCAAACACAGAAGGAGGTGAATATTTTGTTTATTCACCGGAACACGAAGCCGAACTGCGAAGCCTGCAGGGGCATCTAATCGAATTCACCGTAGAAATTATTGACACCGAGAACAATCCCACAGCAGCCCCAAGCTACGGCGCAGGACTTTTACGCAGCGGCACTGTCCGCCCTATCTCCTGGCAGATAGTAAACTAAATGTACATTTAATTTGTGAAGTCGTTGTAGATGTAAAAGTTTAGTTCCAGTTCGTTTGCCCTTAATAGGAGGTAACTTAGTCTCTCTGGTGTTATTCCCCAGTCTGCCTCATCAGAAATAATATGGGTAGTAAGGGGCAGGATAGTATTGCCGCCGATCAGCTTTACTGTGATAAGCATTACACTTACTGCTCTGTAAAATGCTTCGTCCTCCCTAAAGAGGATGCTGTCGATTGCTCTGGAGGAAATAAAATTGTTACTGATTTCTGAAGGGGAGTAAAGCCTGAATGTTACGCCGTAGCCTCTGAGTATATCGAAGGCGGAATAGAGTTCATCGTGCATCCAGTCTTCAAAGAAGCCGTAGGGATATGCGAAGGAGCTCAGCAGTATGCCGGCATCAGCGAAATGCGGTACCTGGCCGATTGTTTCATCGCGGAAGTCTTCGATGGAAAGCCAGCGGAGATCCGGGTGGCTTACTGAATGAAAGCCGATATCATGTCCCCTTTCCAATGCTGCCTGTGCAAAATTATACAGTTCTACCGAACGCTGTTCGAATTCACCCGAACGGTGTTCGGGTGGGGAGAGGCTGCCCTGGATAAAAAAGGTGACCCTGGCTCTGTGAAAGTCAAAGAGATAAAAGTAGTACTCCCAGTTATCAAAGTAATCGTCATCAAAAGAGAGGAGGATACCTGAGGCGTCCCTCTCTGGCCGCCAAAGCAAGAGATCCTGTCGTGAATGTCCTGTATTAACCGATCTGAGCGTGAAGGGAATTATGAACGCCCCTCGAAAGCCTTCTATACCAAGTGTCTGAAAATGCTCTATGTGATAATGTACTTCGAAAATCTCACTTTCCAAAAGACCGTCTTCTGAAATTCCTGACAGCTCAAAAAGTTCTGACATTATAACAATTTCACGGTTGGCATCCAGGAAAAAATATTTTTCCAGTTCCGGGGGGTTCCGCCTGACAAGGGTCACTGCCGCATCGAAGAGGGTGGGAATGGGGAGCTCTGCTTCAATAATATGGGGTGCAGGTTCGATGGGTGCGTGAGGCAGCTCTGCGTGAGGGGGTTCTGCAGGAGGGGCTATGGGCGGAGCGACCGGCGTCTGGGTTGTGGCACAGGAGAAAAGGAGCAGCAAGGCTGCGCCGGGCAGCAGGTTTTTTAATTTCATCTAACTTAATTATATTATAAGAATCTGCTTTTTTCCCAGCTCTGAATAAATTTTAATGCGATCGTTTATGTCTTTTGCAGATAGGGGATTGTCCTGAGAGAAAAGGCCTTTGCTTTCATCCTGCGAGGCGAGCCTTTGGTGGGCGATGAGAGCCCAGGTGCTGTCGAGGAGGTGGCGGAAGTCTTTGTGGAGAACCTCTGGGCAGTTGAAGGATTGGCGCGGGCTGTTAATGTCTACGCCGGAGATTTCCATGAAGCCATACTCTCTGCATAAGCGGCTGACCCTCAGTAACTGGCTGCGAGTATTGCGGGGGGGCATATAGCTTATTGCCCTGAAGCCAAGCAGCTTTAACTCAGTGAAAAGTTCCTCCAAAAAATCATCCTCAAACTTTTCCGCCTTCTTGTCGCCTGTGGGGGAGTCGCCTACATCGCCAAGATATGCATAGGAGGAAACGGCAGAAATGGAATCTGCGAAGGCGGTGAGAGCCGGGGCAGGAATACATTCGTCCTCATTGGGCTCGATATAGATTTGGGGGAGGAGTTCTGATTTTAATAACCCCAGGAGATCGTAAAGATAGTGGGGGTTTTGCGGATTGGACAATAGGGGGTATAGGGAAGCCGGCACTGTGATATTCAACTTTGATTTTAACTCATCGATTAATGTCTTTCTATCTGGTTCATTTTCGGGGGAAAACTTTTCCATAATTTTTTTTGCCGCTGCGGCAAGGAGATGGCGTTCTGTAATGCTCCCGCCCTCGGAGTACTTTGATTGTTGAAAAATGTCATTATCAAAATTAATTTCGGAAAAGCCTGCATTGGAGAGAATTGTATTTGTCAGGTCTGTCATCTCCCTTGTACGCTTTAGCCGCTCTCTCCTTATGGGCAAAAGAAATTCCTCCGCCCTGGAGATATGTTGTTCCGGTATCCCTTGAACTGTCACATAGGCATTTCCGGCAGAGTCGGGGTTGTTGAGCTTTTTATCTGAGAAGCGGGAGTGCGAGCCGTTCTTTTGGGTTTTGAAACTCACCCTCAGCTCAAAACCTGCACAGCCGCCTATGCCAAGTATACTGCAGGCACTTAGCATCTCACCTGCTGCGGCAATGGAATCATGATCTACAGAACCTGCGGCACTAAGCCCGGCATCCCTTGCAAGGAGAGCTGCCATGCTGGGTGTATATGGGCTGAAGCTATATATGGTGTGAATGTGGTTATTCACTTCATCTGTTGCGTTTATTTTACCGGCGGATAAGCCGGCATGGGTTTTTAATGCTTCAAGGCGTTCGGCAGTGGACAGGGCGGGGTTGTTGATGGCTGGGGGGTGAGTTTGCATTTGAAATTATACTCCTTAAATTGTGCTTTGGCAATTTATACTACTTATGCTATTTATGCCAGTTGACATTTTTCCTATGCAGTCATAGAATTTAAAAATGAACCTCGCGAAGGCTTATAATGCCATCAGCGGTTATTTAAAAAAATCCACCTTTCATAAGGGTCTTGTGATCCCCTGTATTTTTTTATTTGTCTTTTTAAACACTCTCACTGGCTGTCCCAGTCCTGCGGGTCCGGGAAGCGGGACTGGAGAAGTGACGGGTGGGCCTGCTGAGGGGAGGATTACATTTAGTTTTTCATCCAGTGCAAACCTTAATACGGGGACGGAAAAAGCTACTTTAAATAAGGGGCAAAATATCACCATTACAGTTACGAATGCTAATCTTTTTTCCGGGATTAATTTTTCATGGTTTTTAAATAACACTTTAATACCTGGTGAATCAGGGCATTTTCTTGTTGTAAACACCAATGACTATCCTTTTGATATTTCTCCAACTGCTGAAGAAAATGTTGTATATAGAATTTCTATTTTAGCGATTACTGCAAACGGGATGCCTTATTCTGCCAATGCTGAAATCACTGTTATACCATAGAATTTAATAAGGAAGGAATAAAAAATGAAAAAAAGCAGGAAAATTTCTATAATAATTTTTTCTATTCTGATTACGCTGGTTTTTATTACCGGCTGTATAGATCCCATATTTAATCCTGAAAATATAATCACAGAAAATACAGATGTGCAGCTCCCGGAAGATACCGGTTTTGTACAATTAAATTTTGACGATCCGGCAAGAACCATACTGCCAAACACTAGCCTGGACAGCTTTGCAGCTTTCGAACTTGTCTTTACCGGCATAGAAGGTTCATCTCAGCTTGGTACCCTGCCTTCTATTGATCTGACTCTTGCAGAAGTAAAAAGCGGGAACCTCATCCCAATAACTGCCGGCCGTTTTTCGCTTGCAGTCAGAGCCTTCATGGATGACAACAAAGCCCAGCCCGCGGCATCTGCTGTTATACCAAATGTGCTTATTACCAGCGGAAGTACTACAAATATAGATATTAAACTTGAACCCATTTCGATTAACGCACAGATAGAAGGCAGGTTTTCCTGGAATATAACATTTTCCAACCTTGCTGATCTAACAACTGCAGTTATGAATATTACACCGGTTTTCCAGGGGAGCGGCACTGCCGGTACTTCACCGGTTAATTTGCTGAGCAGCCAGAGCGGCAGTTTGAATCTTTTGGCCGGTTATTATTATGTTGATATAAGCCTTGAAAGGCCGGGCAGAATGGTACTGGGCTGGCGGCAGGTGCTTCATGTTTATCAGTATCAGGAGAGCAATTTTTCGCATACTTTTAATCCCGCAAATTTTACTATCAGCCCAGTAAATGTTGTATTTAATTTCAATGACGGATCCGGCCAGACACGGAACAGGCGAACCCTGCCGGGCGGTACTGTTATACCGCCTAACGATCTTCCTGACAGAACGGGTGTAAATCTCACATTTGGCGGCTTTTGGACTCTAAACGGCGGATCAAGCACGAATGACAGCGACTGGGGAACAGAGTTTAATGCTCAAACAATAGCGAATGATGATATAATTGTCTATGCAAGATGGATTCCTATGCCTGGCGGCCAGGGCGGGCTTAATATTGAACTGCTTCCTTTTATTGATGGCGCGCCGGAATTGCAGCATACCATAAATATAATTTGGGGAGAAACAGCACCTGTTAATATTTCGAATGCCGGAGATTTTGAGTTAATACAATGGTATCTGGATGATGATTTCAACAACTCAAGGAATTATGATCCCAGCATGCCGTTAGTTGACACAACAGAGGAGCCGTTCGATCTTTATCCTTCCGAAGTTGTTAATTTTATAATGACATACCGAATATCAATTATTGGGTTCATGACAACCAGCAACACCCCGTACAGTACCAGTGTTATTGTCAATATTATTTCACCTGATGCTGCCGCTGGGCAAGCGCAGTTTAGTGTCGGGAGCGAAGAAGAATTTAACAGAATAATGTATGCAATAAGGCATGTACCCGGAAACTATACGGTTAATCTAACAACAGACCTCACAAATTATCATGGAATGGCAATAGGTGAACCTGATGTATACATAACCATTAATGGAAATGGAAAAAATATAAGCTGGAGGCATATAGAAACAAACAGATTTCCGCTTTTTTATGTGTTTGGCGAAGGGAATCTTGTGCTGGAGAATATCAATCTAAGCAGAGGTACAGGTAATACATTAGATTGGCCGTTAATTGTTTTAAGAGGCGGAAACCTTGAAATGAAGGCAGGAACCACTATAAACGGAGGAGGATATGCTGCTGTAGGTCTGGAGCGTAATGGTTCGTTTATAATGTCAGGCGGAACAATTGAAGGTTCTGACATAGGTATAGGTGTTTGGGGTGAAGACAATAATATTGCAAATTGTGCTTCTGTTACTATAACAGGCGGTACGATCAAAGGTAATTCAGATCATGGTATTTTATTTGCTGAACAGTCAATGAATAGTACACTGACAGTAAGCGGCGCAAATATCACTGACAATGGAAGTGGGATTAATATAGAAGGAACTAGGCATGAAATTACCATTTCTGGAAATACAGAGATCAGCGAAAACAACAACAATGGTATAAGAATAGATGGCACTAAGCATGAAGTCACCATGACTGGTGGAACAATCGATAGCAATGAGGGAAAAGGGATTGAGTTTGCACAAAACTCGGAAAACATTACCCTTAACATTACAGGTGGAAGCATAGAAAATAATAATTCCCATGGCATAGTTATTTCGGGACAAAACCACACTCTAAGCTTTAGCAGCGGAAGTATCCAGGGGAATAAGAATTCAGGCATTGACATATGGGAGAGTTCAGAGCTCACTATAAATATAAGCGGTAATGCACAAATTTCTGGTAATGCTCGCGGCATGCTAATTAAAGGTCCGGGACATGAGATTAACATATCAGGTTCTGCACAAATTATTAACAATACTAACCAGGAAAATAATCAAGGGCGAGGCATAATTTTCACTGAAGAAAGTTCAAACAGCACGTTTAACATGAGCGGCGGAACCATTTCTGGTCAGCTTAATGGAGCGGGACTTTCAATAGAGGGAACAAATAACAATGTTATTTTAAGCGGCACTGCTCAAATTATTAACAATCAACAGGGAATTACAATTTCTTCTTCTGCTATAAATAGTTCTTTCAATATGACAGGGGGAAGTATAAGCAATATTAGTAATGGCAATGGTTTAAGTGTTAATGGCGAAGGACATAACATCACTATATCTGGCGGTACAATAATTGGTAATGACGATAATGGTGTTTCAATAAACGGTACTGAACATGATATTACAATAAGCGGAGGAACAATCGGTAGTAATACTAACCATGGAGTATATCTAGGCGGTTCTGATTATGTTGTCCATATCACTGGCAATGCTCTTATAGATAATAATGATAGTTGCGGTGTGGGGATCGGCGGAAGTAATATTACTTTAAATATGGATGGCGGTACAATCAGTAATAATCATCATGGTATACACTCATGGGCAGTTGCCAGAAATACAATTGAAGTTACTGGCGGAATAATTATCAGCAATGATGGACGCGGTGTTAGTACCGGCGGCGGCAATGATCCAAGCCAAAACCATATAATTAAAATAGGCGGTGATGTTGTTATTACAAAAAATGGTGAAGGTCTTGGTTTTGATGGTGCTGGGCATGAGATCAGTATTACTGGTGGTAGCATAAGCGGCAGTGAAGTGTGGGGAGTCTATTTAAGCGCACGGGAAAGTACATTAACAAAGACAGGAGGTGTAATTTATGGAAATAATGCACCTGAACCTGATAGAAATTTTAATGGAGCTGTTAACATCCGGCTTAACGATTCTGATATTGCTACATGGTTCTTCATAGCAGATGAAAACATGAACCTGGGTGTGACGATTAGTGAAGATGGGACAAGTATTATGCCAGGATCGCTTGTAGGTGATGGCTGGCAGTAGGTATATTTATATAAGTCAAATTGCTTTACAGAAAAATGGAGATAATGTATTAAACAGAGGAAATAGGGGGAGGAAACCAAGTGATTGAAAACTCGAAGAGAACACCCATATTTCCTCTGAATATTTTTTTATCATTTTCTCAACCAATAAAATTAGCCGGATTTCTCTATTCGTATGAGAAATGCCGGCTTTCTTAAATTTTGTTTAAAGGAGTTTATATGGAAAAAAGTTTTTTGTTGATTTGCTTTTTGGGATTTATTTTGACTTTATCCCATGAGTGAGTGTTAAACCTTCATTTAGCCTAATCTTTTTTTTATAAGTTCGCAGTAGTTTTTATCTATCTCTATCCCGATAAAGTACCGGTCGTTAAAACAACTGCAGGCCACTCCGGTGGTGCCGCTGCCGCAGAAGGGATCCAGGACTATATCATTTTCTTTTGTGGAAGAAAGCACTATGCGTTTTAATAGGTCAAGCGGTTTTTGGGTGGGGTGTTTTCCATTTTCTTTTTCAATATTTTTTGGTGTTGGCATAGACCAGACTGATCTCATTTGTGTGTTTTCTTTTTTGAGTTTGTCCTCGGGGAAAAGTCCGTTTTTTATTGCATCATAGTTGAATGTATGTTTAGCTTTTTTATCCTTGCGTGCCCAGATTAGAGTTTCGTGAGAGGCAGTAAAAAAGCGGCAGCTTAAATTTGGCGAGGCGTTTGGTTTATACCAGGCAATGTCGTTTAAGATGTGAAAATTATTTTTTTGTAAAAGATAGCCGCACTGGTATATGCTGTGATAGGTGCCGGAAACCCAGATTGTACCTTCAGGTTTTAAAATACGGCGGCAGGCGGAAATCCACTCATTGTGAAAGATCAGGTCCTCTTCCAGCCCCCTGCTCTTATCCCACTTTCCCTTGTTTACGCTGACCATTCTTCCGTTTTGGCAGGAAAAACCGTTATTCGAAAGCATATAAGGCGGATCAGAAAAAATCATGTCTATTGAATCCTCAGGAATTGAGCGGAGTAAATTTAAACAATCTTCATTATATATTACAGCATTATTTGTTTTATGGTATGGATTAAAATCTTTTAGGTAGGACGATATTATTTCCATTTTACTTTGCATTTTCTGTTCTGCCCCTGTGAAGTGCGGCCTTGGGATGCCTGGCGTTAATCGCAAGAATTGCTTCCTCTAGGTGCCTTTCTTTTTCACTTTTTTGATTAAAGAGATCTCCCTGCCTGGCAGAATCTTCATCTTCGAGGTTCATTAACCCTGCTCCAATCAGCCTTATCCCCATACCATTGTCTTTTTTATACTTTCTGCGAAAGAGATCGAGGACATGTGCATAAAAGACATTCAATGTCCGCACCGGCTCCTTAAAAGTCTCCCGGAAGGTTTCGGTAGTAAAATCACTGTAACGGATTTTCAAAGAAATGGTAGCACTTTGCTCGCGGCTGGAAAGGAGCCGGAAGAGGAGGGTCTGGCAAATATCCAGGAGGGCAGTTTCGATCTCAAACTCATCATAAAGATCGTAGGTAAAAGTGCGTTCGCTGCTCATGGAGTGCGAACCTGTTTCCCTGTCAAAGGATTCTGTGTTTATTCCCCTGACTGCCTTGTAAAGAAATACGCCCAAGGCTTTGCCGAAAATGGCAGTTAAGGTTTCTTTGGACAGTTTAAAAATATCATCGCAGGTTTTTAGGTTATGTTCGGAAAAGATCTCCTGGGTCTTTTTGCCCGCTCCCCAGATTTTATCTACAGGGAGGGAGCGCATGAACTTTTCTTCATCTCCTGGGAGAATAACAGAAAGCCCGTCCGGCTTTGACATCCCTGAAGCAATTTTAGCAATATACTTATTGGACGCAACCCCGACAGACACAGTGAGTCCGGTATTGTCCTTTACTCTCTGTTTTAATTTTCTTGCAGCTTCTTCCGGTTTGCCTAAAATCCTCTGAGTTCCAGAGATGTCTAAAAATGCTTCGTCAATGGAAAGCTGTTCTATCCTGGGGCAGAAACCATCAAAGATGGACATTATTTCGCTGGATTTTTCCTGATACCGCCCCATGCGGCCTCTTACAAAAATCCCTCTGGGGCAGAGTTTATAAGCCTGGGCGATGGGCATGGCAGAGTGAACACCGAATTTCCTTGCCTCGTAAGATGCCGCCGACACAACGCCGCGTCTGGCGGAGGGAAGTCCGCCTACTATAAGAGGTTTTCCCCTGTAATCGGGATTATCAAGCTGTTCTACAGAGGCGTAGAAGGCATCGAGGTCGGCGTGAATGTAGGAGGTCATTATACGGGAAATTATATCATAATCTCCCGTATAATTCTGGAATTATTGTTTACTGAGAAACTGAAACCATTACGGCGCTGTCGCGATCTGAAGTAACAACCACTGCAACATTATGCCCGGTTGATGTAGTGAACCCAATTGAAGTACCGTCCCTGTTTGTTGATTCTGCTACTACTTCTGTGACACCGCTCATTCCGCGAATCTGGGTTACGAGGTTATCATATTCTGCTCTGGCTCCTGCCATGGCGACCATATATGTTCCCATAAAAGTACTTACAGAATAACCATCTCTGCCTGGAGGGGGCTGGAGGCCGGAAAGTCCATAACCTGCCCAGACATCATTGCCTGGCCAGGCGGCAGAATAAGCACCATATGCTCCGCCATCATCGCCATCACTGCCGCCAAAAAGCGGGATTGATGCACAGGATGCCATTGAGAAAACGATTAAGGCTGTTAAAGCAATAATCCCAAAATTCCTGGAAATCTTTTTCATAATTATCTCCTTTGAAAAGTTTGATAATACTATTGAATAAAATTCCTGGAATTTTTGAATCTGTCAGAATTGTTAGCTTTTCTCGAAGGCATAACCCTGCATGCGATAGGCTGTGATGGTATACCCTGTTTCTTCTATTTTTGTCCGCAGGCGTGATATAGTCATTTGAAGGGCATTTTTATCGTGCAGTTCTGAATAGCCCCATACATTCTCCCAGATCTCCTCTGCTGAATAAATTTTCCCCTCACTTTGTGCCAGGAGTAATAGCACTGCAAACTCTTTTTGTGTTAGGAGGAGATCTTCATTGTCAGCAAAAGCCTGGGAGGAAACTATATTCAGGGAAAAGGGACCGCGGGTAATAAACTGCGGTGTCTTACGTGCTTTTTTAAGTGATCTTTTTACCCTTGCACGCAGCAGTTTAATGCCATAGGGTTTTCTTAGGTAGTCATCCCCTCCGGCAACAAGACCCTCAAGTTCACTTTCTGTCTCTGTTACCGATGTAAGAAATATAATTGCTGCTGAACTTCTTTCGCGGATTTCACGGCAAAAATCAAAGCCGCTTCCGTCGGGCATTTTTACATCCAGGAGGATCACATCAGGGTCTTGGTCTTCCAGCAAGAAACGTGCTTCTTTTAGTGTGAATGCACATTTAATCCCGTAACCCTCTGTTTCAAGAGCCTGGCTGTTAATTTCCATCAGCCGTTTGTCATCTTCTACGATTAATATTAAGGGTGTATCATTATTCATTTTTATCCATAATTACAGGCAGAGTAAAAGTAACAATGGTACCTTTGCCAGGTTTACTCTGTATGCCTATTTCGCCGTCATGGGCATTAATTATATCCCTGCAGATTGCAAGGCCGTATCCGGAACCGCCCTCTGTACCATGAAACCCATGCTCAAAAACTTTTGAAATAATGTTAGGCGCAATTCCTGAGCCGGAGTCATATACTTTAACTCTGACAAAACTGCCTAAATTTTCTGCAAGTACTGCGATGGTACCCCCTTCTGTATGGGTTTCGGCATTTCTTAGAATATTAAAAAGCACTTGCGTAAGTTCATTTTCGTTTGCGTAAATTGGCGGCAGCTTTCCTGCGATTTTTAGTTTTAATGCTATGCCTTTGCGTTCTAGAACCTTTGCGTATAAATTCGCAATTTGTGTTATTACGGCACCTGGATCAAGGGGATGACGATCCTTCGGCGAATCTTTTGCAAGTGAGAGCTGCCGCATCTCTTCCATCATGTCTGCCATGCGTTTCGCCTCACCTGCAATTGTTTCCAGGTTCTGTGCGGTATGATTTTCAATCATTTGGTTTGAAGTAATATTTTCACGTACTGCCTCGGCAGTAATTTCTGCAAAACCGGAGATTACTGCAAGAGGTGTACGCATTTCATGGGAGATTGTCTGCATAAAATCACTTTTTAGGCGGTTTACCCTGTCCAGGGAGGCATTCTCCATGGCAAGCCCATGAACACGCATTTTTTCCCTGTAAATTAAATTAAAAATTACAGCAATAATAATTACCCCAAAGCTTATTATTAAGACCCATATAATGGGATATTCAAGCAGTTTTAGTTCCTTGTAAAAATGTATCTCACTGAAGCTTCCAATATTGCCGCTTAAATCTTCTGTCCAGGTTATAAATGTATAGTTCCCGCCGTCCAGGTTTGTATAGGAAACTTCGCTGCTGTCTCCCCTCAATAAGAGCTGCTTTTCCGTATCCTGTCCTTCCAGCATATAGTACATTAATGCATTGTCCAGTAAGCCAAATGAAAGATAAGCCAGTTCCAGTGTCAGACGGAAGGCGTTAGGCGGAATATTTATTGTGCCGGAGAAAGCTTCGTAAGACAGATCGTCTACCTCAATTTTGGTAATTGCAGAACGGGGAATTGCGGCGGACATGGTTCTTTCAAAATCGTAAATAAATATTCCGCTTTCTACGCATAAATAAAGATCGCTGCCGGCAATCCAGTTCCAGGCGTTAGGCGTTATAGGAGATGAAAGCCCGGATGTTCTTCCTATCTGTACAGGTGTAAATGGTATATCCGGATCCAGGAGAGTAAGGGGATTAGTGCGTATTAAAAATAAGCTGGTGGTAAGAATTAGCTCTTCATTGTAATGAATAATATCCAAAAATGCATGAGGCGGAATTTTTTCGATAACATGAACCTGGCGGTCTGTATCAATATAGTAAAGGCCGCCGGAAGGCGACACCCAGACACCCTTAGTTTCCGGATTTACTGCCATGCGTAAAATAACCCCGCTTGAAAGACCGTCCTCTTCCCTAAGCCTTGTAATTCCCTCAGAGTTTACGATGTATATGCCGCTGCCGTCTGTGCCTATGAATAAAGTTTTGTCGGGAGTAACGCATAGGGAGAGTATCATTGTGGCAGGAAGGTTTTGCAGTTCCGGCACGTTGGAACCAAAGGCTTCCATTGCAGAAATTACTCTGTCACCTTGTATAAAACTCACACCTGCGGCAGTGCCAATTACAACAACCCCATTGGGGAGTTCTGTAAAACTCCGGCTTCTGTCAGACGCAAGACCATTATCAGGGGTGAATGAAATAAACTCTCCTGTCTGCGGAGTAAAACGAACAGTCCCAAGATCTGAGTATGTACAGATCCAGATATCATTGCGGGAATCTCTGAATATACCGCGTACACGCCTTCCATTAAAAAGATCGCTGAAGCTTGTAAATGCAGGTCTTCCTTCTGTATCAAGTATATATAGATTATTGTCTGTCCCTATATAAGTGATGCCATTGTGAATTACTACTGCATTGGCAGAACCGGTGGGATAATTGTGAAGTACATTAAGGTCTGTAAAGGCACTTACAGAAAATTTAACAACACCGCCTCTTAATGCTGTTATCCAATAGCCGTTTTGATAATCTTCGATAATGCCGGAATAAAAACCTGCACCGTTGGGATCACCTATATGATGATATTCAAGTGACGCATCCAGAAATCCAATTCCTGTTTCTGATGTAATCCAGATTAAACCTCTTGAATCTTCGTAAAATGAAGATATGTACAAATTTGCTGTCTGCCTGGTAAACTCAGTTATAAATCTGTCTTCGTTAAACGAAAAAATAATTGCGTCTCCGCTCTGCGTACCAGCAAAGATAAGGCTGCCAAAAACACGTACTGTTGTAAAGCGGCTGCCGTAAGGGTACTGCACTGTCTTTCCGTCTTTTGTATAGACTAAAAGTTCTCCGCTGTTCTTTACAAGAAATATATTATTTTCTGCATCTGCACTAACAGAAACAATGAAGGGATATAGATCGGTGTCCAGCTCTGCTATAATAATTTTGCCTTCTGGATCAATATAAAAAAGACCATCGGAAGTTCCGCAGAAAATCATTCCGTCAGCTCTCATCGTGATGCTCCGGATCATGCTGGATGGAGCACCCATGCTCATATCGTAAACTGTGAATAAACCATTCCTATAGGAAAAAAGCCCCTTGTCATTTGTGCCAATCCAAAGGGTGCTTATACCTTCTTCGTCAATAGACTCATAAAGGCTGCGGACGCTGGAACTGGTGAAGTTGTCGGGTGTTACAGCGTTCCACTGGGTGAACCTTCTGCCGTCATAACGAATAAGACCGTCAAAGCCGCCAAACCAAACAAAGCCGTCCTGGGTCTGAAGCACGGTATTTGCTTCATTTCTTGGGAAACCGTTACTGCTGGTATTGTAGAATGTAGTTACATAATTTGCCAAAAAACTGTTAACAATGCTATTACCGTTAAATTGTATAGAATTATCATCAGCAAAGACATGTAAAAAACATATTGAAAATAAAACTAAAAAACCAAGTCTTTTCATTTTTAAAACCATGCTAATAGGGTGATATTAGGCTCTTTTTTCTGCTTTGTCAATACAAATAGCATTGATTTTCCATGTGAGGAGTATATACATGAAGATAATTACAGTGTAATATTATAAGTAATGAACCTGGTTTTTTTCTGGATCAAGATTTTTATTAAAAGATTAATTAACGCAATTAAAGAACAGCCGATTATATTTATTTTTCCGGTGATTCTTATTGCAGCTATAATTATTGGCAATGTTGATATTGTAATTGAATTAAATTCACGGGTAATTATGATAATGCTTGTATCCCTTGTCACTTTATCCATAATTACTTCTTTTAAGAATTACAGAACAATATCTTCCTTAATTTTATTTTCAAAGAGCAATAAAACAAATAAATATATAAAATTCCGTTTTTTCCTGAGAAATGCTATACTTAATAATATATTTTTAATACTGATAATATTATTTAGCTTTAATAAAAATGTAAGTACAGAAAATTATGCAATAATGCCCATAACAGCAGTTTTTTCAATAATAGTTTCTTTTTTAGTAATGTATACAAAAGATAGTTATCTTAACAAGAAAGTTGCGCGTAATAATATAGAGATCGTTAAACTAAAACCCCGCTTAAAAGGTTTAATATACGATTATTTAACATCAGAGTTTGTGCTATTGTTTCTTTTTTCCATTTCCCTTTTGGTCTTTTTTATTTTGGAGATTCTGCCGGAAATAGAATTACTGCATGGTATGGAAAATAAGAGCTCTATTTTAACTGGAACAATTATTATTCTGGCAATAAGCTCATTGTCTATTAATGGTTCGATTGAACAGATAAACTGGAAATTTTATGCAATTATAAACCCCTGCAGTTTTTCTTACCATGTAAAAAGAAGTCTGTTATTTATATTTACGATAGGCGGGATATTAATTATTACATTGGGATTAATTGTTTTACAGCTTGGGCTGGAAATGTTTATAAAATATCTCTTTTGCATGGTTGTGCTTTTTTATTTTTCCATATATAATTCTTTTGCATATGGAAATGTAATAGCAAAAATAGTTAAACCTGCATTGTTTACTATACTGATAATATTTTTTGCAAATATCCACATTGTATTGCTGTTGGTTATATTGGCACCTCTTTATATGATTTCAAATTCTGCTAAAAATGATTTTAAGGATAAGATTTTGTTATGATAGTATGTGAAAATTTGTCAAAAATGTTTAATGAAAATTCCGGCATTAGAGATATTGATTTGACCTTTGAACCGGGTATAATTTACGGTATTATTGGATATAACGGCTCAGGGAAAACTACCCTCCTTAACTGCATTGAAGGTTTATATACTCCCACCAGCGGTTTTGTTTTTCATGGAAATATAAAAACTACCAACGAAAGTGATTTCCTTCCCTATCGCAGAAAAATTTCATTTCTCCCCTCAAATGATTATTTGTACCCAAGGTTAACTTGTTCGGAAAATATTGAATTGGCAGCCATTTTGAGAACAGGTAAGGGTAAATTACCTGATGAAACTGTAAAATTGATAGAATATCTGGAAGCGGATAGTTTCCTTTATAAACGTTTTGAAGAGTGCTCAACGGGAATGAAGAAAAAAATTCAAATTATAGTTTCATTAATTGGTGATATTGATACAATAATCTGGGACGAGCCAAATAACGGACTTGATATACTTTCAAACATCAAAATAAAGGACCTTTTAAGGTACTTTAAGAAAAGTGGAAAAATTATTATTTTTTCATCACACATTATAGAAGCCATGGAAGGCTTTATTGACCACTGCATTATGCTTCAGGAAGGCAGAGTTGCGGAAGATACCCCTATGCGTAATATTGAATCCCTTGAGAAACTCTACCGCGGTCATATTCCGGAAGACATTATATCCCTGCCTTTTGAATTATGAATTACGATTCACAATTAATTCAATATTATTAATTTCATATGAATTTAATTGCAGGCTTTTCACGTTATGGAAGAGAAAAAAACCACTGCCAGTTGATATACCGCCATGAAAGAATACTGTAGTGTTCATATATGATTTGGGTATAGAAAATTTCCATTCTATTATTTGACCGCTTTGAATTACAGTATATTCTCCTATTTCATTACTCCAACTTAAAATGGAAGAGGTTTGTAATGAAATAAAACTACTTACATTAATTGAACCAGGCTGCCCATAAAAATTGTACTGTAAAGTTCCGCTTAATATGATATATTCTGTTACTTCTGTATTAACAGCCACAATGGCTTCGGCATATTTTTCTGAGTCAAAGGCAGATCTCGCCTCCACTATAAGAGTTTCTTCAGTTTCATATACACCTATAATCAAATTGCCATCTTGGTCTATGTATGTATCATGGTTACTGGGAAAAACAGTCCAGATAAGTTCCATGTGTTCCTTTTTTAATCCAGTGCCGTTTACAACGGCCGAAAATTCATAAGTACCGCCGGGGCTTAGAGTTATTGTTTGGGGATTTACTTTAATACTAGTTATTACCGGCTGTACTGTTCCCTCAGCCCAAATCCTGCTTACATTGCTGCTTAGAGTCCCCATATAATCTTCACGGCTTACTATAACTTTTAAATAATAATCTACGTCCGATTCAACCGGAATATAGTAATGATCGGAAGCACCTGGAATCACTTCAAAATTACCATCTTCACTATCGCCTAACATCCATGTATATATGCTATCGATGGAGTTTCCCCATGACTGCGTTACTTCAACAGTATCTCCTGCACAAATGAACGAGGGTATGGAAACAGTTCCTGAAAGTCTTAAAATTCCATCACCGCAACCAGTAAATAATATGCAGAGTGAAAATAGCAAGATTGTAATTTTTATTGAATACAGTTTAATCATTCCCAAAAACCTCTTTTTAACTTTTTTCACAATAGATTATTTTCCATCCAATCTCAAATCTGTGTATGATATTTTATACACTTCTTCTCCTGATCCAATTATTTTTATCTGAACATCGTTGATCATAAATGGTAAACCATGCTATACTAAAAAACAACCTTAAGGTTGCTTATATGGTTGCTTATATGGAGCGGTGCGAGAGCGGTTGAATCGGGCTCCCTGCTAAGGAGTTGTGCCCCGAAAGGGCACCGGGGGTTCGAATCCCCCCTGCTCCGTTGCTCAAAAATCCTACGGATTTTTGAGCTTAGGAGTTTAGTGCTATCCTTTGGATAGCACTAAACTCCACACTTGAATGAATTGGGGATTCGAAACGGAGCGTTCCTGGCGAAGTGCCAAGGCGCAAGCCTTGACCAGCAATGCAGCGCATGGATGCGCCGGGAACGCGCAGGCGGCCTGGAAGCCCGAGACAGGATGTCGAGGGCTGGAAGGCGAATCCCCCCTGCTCCACACTTGAATGAATTGGGGATCCTAATCCCCGGTGCTTTGACTGGAGCCCTGAACTTGAGGCTGTAGCTCAGATGGATAGAGCATCAGATTGCGGATCTGAAGGTCGCACGTTCGAATCGTGTCAGCCTCATTAAAAACAACTAAAAACTCCAGTTTTAAGATATTCTATATTATCTCCTCTTTCTGCCTGGAGGGCGTTTTGCTTGGGCAAATTTTGCCCCAGGCATTGACATATTTTCCAAGACAATGTATACTATTTTAGACTTATAATATATATCGGTAAGGGGATAAGAATGGAGTGGATATTTTTGATTATCCTTCCTCTTGCCGGGTTAACCTTAGGCTGGACTATTAGATGGCTGTTTGCCAGATTTCAACTTACGGCATCGGAGCAACGCGCCGAACGTATAAAACAGGATGCTATAAAAGAAGCTGAAGCTAAAAAGAAGGAGATTCTTCTTGAGGCAAAAGATCAGGTTATCCGAGAACGAAACCAGCAGGAAAGGGAGTCCCGGGAGCGCAAGGCTGAATTACAGCGGTATGAGCGCCGAGTTTTTCAGAAAGAAGAAAGCATAGACAAAAAAACGGCTCAGATTGAACGGACAGAAGAAGCCCTGGCGGAAAAGGAAAGGAATTTACAGAAGCGGGATGAAGCTCTGGGCAGGGAAGAGGAGCGGTACCGGGCGGAGCTGGAACGCATTTCCGGCCTCAGCTCGGAGGAAGCCAAGGCCCTCATCATTCAAAGCCTGGAAAATGAGGCCAAGCACGATGCTCAAGTCATATTGAACAAGATTGAGCAGGAAGCGAACCTAGCGGGGGAGAAGAAGGCCAGGGATATACTCCTGACTATCATCCAGCGGCTGGCTACGGAAGTTACCGGAGAGGTAACGGTTGCCACCGTCACCCTGCCGAATGATGAAATGAAGGGGCGGATCATAGGCCGGGAAGGCCGGAACATCCGGACCCTGGAAACCCTTACCGGGGTGGACATCATCATCGACGACACGCCCGAAGCGGTGGTTATCTCCTGCTTCGATCCGGTCCGCCGGGAAATCGCCAAGGTAAGCCTGGAACGGCTGATTACCGACGGGCGCATACACCCTGCCAGGATTGAGGAGATAGTTACCAAGGTAACCAAGGACATTTCCCAGAAGATTTTCGAGGAAGGGGAAAAGATACTC
>Ga0099364_10001161_pt1 | contig 43947 bp, 36 predicted proteins | sample TergutTh196P3_FD_73070 | JGI IMG/M metagenome (GOLD analysis project Ga0099364, IMG submission 73070) | Microcerotermes parvus P3 segment gut microbial communities from Pointe-Noire, Republic of the Congo - Th196 P3 | ecosystem: Host-associated > Arthropoda: Insects > Digestive system > Gut ...
TGCGCGTGGGGAAGTATTTTTCGATGTAATAGCCTGTATCAATCGCATTGCGTCCAAGGCGGGATAAATCTTTCGTAGCGCAACAATTTATTTTCCCGCTGTCCAAGTCGGCGAGCATCTGTTGAAATGCAGGTCTTTCAAAGGTTTGCCCGGTCAGCCCATTGTCGATGTAAACCTCCGTAAGTTCAAGTTCCGGCTTTTCCGCGATGAACGCGCTAATGATTGCCTGTTGGTTCTCAATCGAGTCGCCCTTATGCTTCTTGTCAACAGCCGAGAGCCGCACATACGCGCCTACGCGGAATGACGGCATGACTGTTTTCGGAGCGGCGTCCTCTATGCCTTTTCTGCTTTTTCGTGCCATTTACGCCGCCTCCTTTCGCACCAGCGCAAGCGCGGCTTCGTATTCGGCCTTATAGTTGAACTCAATGTTTATCTTCTTTTTGCCGTTTATATGGATGCACTTTATCAGTGTAGCAGCCGTCTTTCGGTCAAGGGCGCTCAGCCTTGCGAAGTCTTTGAAATGCTCCATCCACATGAGCCGCTCATGCTTGCAGGAGAGCGCGTCGTCGATTTCCCGTTTTAACCGCTCATTCGCGGCGGCGAGAATGTCGGCATCCTCGTTGTACTTTCCTTTGAGCGACTTGTATTCTTCTTTTGAGAGATTGCCGCTCATCATGTTTTCGTACAGACCTGCCTTAAACTCGCGAATTCTGTCAAGCCGCCGCTCATTCTCGGACAACTGCCCTGACAAGGTTTCTGCAAGCTCACGCCCGATCATTGCTGCGTTAGTGTTGGCGAGCAGGGCTTCGAGGGACGCTACGTTGGTGATATGCGCTTTCGTTATTTCGAGGACGCATTTCATCAGGTCATCTTCCTTCACCATGACCGAATCTGCGCAGCCTTTTTTGGTCGTCGGACACCAGTAGTAGTAATACCGCTTGCCGTTTCCCGGCGCTGATTTGCGTATCATGCGGTTTCCGCAGCACCCGCAGATGAGCAGCCCGCTGAAAACGTAGACCTTGTCGTCAGCGGGCGAAGTCCGTGTATCGAGCCGCATCAACCGCTGCACCAATACAAAATCGTTCTTCTTTACGAGCGGCTCATGGGCGTTTTCGTGCCTGTGCCACTCGCTCATCGGCTTTTGCCGAAGTTCTTTCAGCTTGTAATTCGGCGTTTCGCTCTTGCCCTGAATCAGCGTACCCGCATAGGTTTCGTCCTGCAAGATGCGGATTATCGTCTGCGCCGACCATTTCGCGCCATCCCTGTCCGCGAAGCCATTTTTCGGATGGGGAAGCCCACGGTCTTTTTTGTATTGGTACGGAGAAAGGACGCCGCGCCCATTCAGCGTTTCGGCAATCTTCGCCGCCGCCATGCCATCCATCTTCATGCGGAAAATCTCTCGGACGATATTTGCGGCGTAGTCGTCGGGTTCGAGCCTATGGCGGTCATCTTCAGATTTCTTGTAGCCATATACGCAACACGCTCCGATATAATCGCCGCTTGCCCGCTTCACGTCGAGGGCGGAACGGGTCTTTATGGAAATGTCGCGGCAGTAAGCGTCGTTTATGATGCTTTTCAGGCTGACGGTGAGGTCGTCCCCGCTGTCGTTGAGGGTGTCGATATTGTCGTTGATTGCGATGAACCTGACCCCATAGGCGGGGAAGATACGGCGCAGATAGCGCCCGGTTTCAATGTACTCGCGTCCAAGGCGGGATAAATCTTTCGTGACGCAACAATTAACAACGCCCTTTTCGATGTCCTCCATCATTTCCTTGAACGCCGGGCGGTCGAACAGCAAGCCCGACCACCCATCGTCGATTTTTTCGCATACCACTTCGATTTCGGGATGGTTTTTGAGCCATTCGTCAATCAATTTGCGCTGGTTCGCCACGCTGTCGCTTTCGCCGGGTTTGTCGTCCGCTATAGAAAGTCGGATATACTTCACGGCCTTGTATTTGATTTCGCTCATTTGGCACACTCCTTGATTTTTATTCCCGAAAATCAAGGGCGGCGGGGTTTGCTATCTTTTCCAATAACCATAATGCCACGCCTGACCGGGAAAGTCGATTCTGCCGTCAGGTATTACGACACGCTCACGCCTGCTATGCTTTGCAGGCAATCCTCTATCGAGGGGCCATCGTCGGGGTGTCCTTCCGTGACTTCCCAGCCGATGCACATATAATGCTTGGGGTTTTTTATTTGGCACACGTATTCGGCAATGCGCTCCCATTTTGGCAGCCTGCTATTGACCCGGACAGTGCTTATATCTATCAATTCGTTATTGTTCTGTTGTTCACGCATAGCTACCTCCGTTCTCGCGTACCTTTTCCACACTTTGGAAAAGGTAGATAACCGTTGTATTTGTAGTATTCAGGCGGTTTCTTTTCTCTAATGAACCGCTCTATATCGGCTATGTCAGCCGTCACGCGGCACTCCGGCAAAGCGCCGAGCGACCGCTCACGATGCGTTCCGTTGAGGTTGGCGCGGCTGTCGAGGATCGCGACGCAGCCGGTGTCCTTTTCGGTGCGTATAAGCCGCCCGAAACCCTGTTTGAGCTTAATGAGCATTTCAGGCACGACAACGAGTGTTTTGTATTCGTCCATATCTTTATATAATGTCTGTTCGTATTCGTCGATTGGGTCAGGGACGGCGAACGGCAGCTTGACGATTATTAGCATGGAGAGGGTGTCACCGGGTATGTCGATGCCCTCCCACAACGCGCCGCTCGCGAACAGTACGCCGCCGTCCGATTGCTTGAAGCGTTCAATCTCCTTGACGCCGCCCTTGTCGAGCCGGAACAGAGGGAACGGAAGACCGCGTTTGGCAAGCTGCTCCCATACCATGTCCATTACCTTGTAGCTAGTAAAAAGGACAGCGGCATGGCCGTGTGAAGCGATGACGAGTTTTTCAACCTCGCTTGCGGTTTGGGCGATGTATTCTTTATTGCGCCTGTCGGGGAACGGCATGGTTTCGCTGATGTAGAGCATGGCGTTGTCGAGGTGGTTGAATGGCGACGGCTTGCTCGTTTCGCTTACGCGGTTTCCGAGCATATCCAGTCCGAGCGTCCGCTTGACGTGGGAGAAGTCGCCGCCCGCCGAGAGCGTCCCCGATGTCAGGATCGTCGAAACGCCTTTGCTCCACTGGTCGGTAAACAGCCGCTTGCCGAGGTCTTTCGGTATGGCGCACAAGCGGTTCTCGTCGCCAGAGGTTTCGAGCCAGCAGATGAGTTCGCTATGCTTTGTGAGCGCGGCAGCTTGGTCGCGGGTTCGCTCCAAATCCCATATAAGCAGCACAAGCCATTCGCCGCCCTTGCCTGTCATGCTTTCGACGGGCAACAGGCGGCGCGCTTTCTGCCATATAGCTTCCCTGACTGCGGATTTGTCAATGCGTATCATCTGGTGCGCGGGCGCGTATTCGCTGTGCCGCGCTTTCCGGTTCGCTCTTTCGATTTCCACGCCGCGCTTGATTTCGGGCAGTTCGCATATTGCGTTATGGAGCGCACTAAGTTGGGAGCGCATTCTTTCTTTCTGAATCTCCCGCGTTTCGCTGTCGTCGGTAGGCGCAAGTATTTTATGCAGATTGATCTGCGATGTGTTCACATTGTACTTATGGCGCACCCACGCGAGCAGGTCAACGGCTTTTACCCAAAACGCTTCATCCCGCATGGTGAACGTGAGCCGTTCGGCTATGTCGCGAATATTCCGCAGATGCCGCGAGTTGTCCTTGTCTATGTCGGCGGCGAAGCGGTCGGCATCGTCCTCGTCGTCGCTTGGCTTTGAGTTTTCAATCAGGCTGTGAAACAGCTTGGCGCTCTCGTCGTAGAGCTTCTTTGCCGCCCGCCGCGCTTTTTTCTGATAACCATCGCGCTTGAACGCCAGTTTGTCTATGGTTTCCAGAATGTACGGCGCGGACGCGCTTGATAGCTCCGTGCCGTACATCGACCGCGCCGCCTGTAGGAACTTGTGCGCTTCGTCAACGATTAGGGTCTGGTAATTCGGTATAAGCGGCTCTTTGCCGTCTGCGCGGAGCAACGTGTCGGCGAGAAGGTAATTGTGGTTGCAGACCTGTATATCTATTTCCGGTGATTGTGCCTGCGCCCGGAACTTTGTGTACTCGCACGTCCCGCGATACGGGCAGGTGTCGAAGCACCGCCCCGAAACGCAGATTTTCTTCTTTATATTAGTTGATATGTCCACTTCCGCTAAGTCAATCGTATCGGACGGCGGGAGTAGGAGTTCCAGCACATGCCTTGTCGCCGGGTTTCCCTCATAAGCAAGGTGCGCCCGGAGGTTGCGTTCGCAGACGTAGTGTTCCTTGCCCTTGCGGAGAACTGCGGTCAGCGGGGTCTTGATAATGCCGCTTTCAAGCAATATCCGCGAGAGTTCCGGGATGTACTCGGTCAGAATCGCTCTTTGAAGCGCAATAGAGGACGTCGCAATTACAATCGGCATCTTCGGCATGTCTGCGTACTGCATTTTCGGGTACAATCCCATATTCCAGAAATCATTGAGCCGACCGCGCTTGGCGATAATCGCCGGGACAAGGTACGCAAGAGTCTTGCCTGTGCCGACCTCCGCTTCCGCGAGTGTGACGCCACGCCGGAACATTTCACTTAATATGTGTACTGCGAGGGCTATCTGCCCCTTGCGGATCGTGTAGCCATGCTTCGGCAGGACTTTCTTGAATACGGTATACAGTATCTCGCGGGCTTTGTTCAAGTCGATATGCTCGTTGGCCGGCCTGTCGGCTTGGAGCCTGCCCGCTCCAGCGACGCGCGAACGGCGCAATCTGTCCACCATCGCCTCGACATTGGATGTCGTCAACGGGCTTACCATGCGGCTCAACACTTCGGCTTTGCCGGTTATGAGGTTGACTGCCGTATAGACGTATGTTCGCCCCGTGTCGCGCTCAAACAGGGCGCACTCAAAGGCGTACAGTATAGGTTCGTCGCCTCTATATTTTCGCAAGCGCATCCCTTTGGGAAGCTCGCGGGAGATTTCATCTTTCAAGTCAAGCATTTTAGCGTGTCTCCTTAATCCGCTTGGCGGCTCTGTGGTGCGCCGCCGCCGATGGAGACGACGGCGCAGTAGCAGAACCGCCAAACTTTTGAATGACGGTAAGAAATAATCAAAATCTGCTGTGGCTGCATCCTATTTGTTCCCAACACCCCGGACGCAAAGCGTTTGTAATCAGCTTCGCTGACTTTTCATGCTTGGGGAAACAACGGGCTGTAGCGGTTCCCCGCCACACTCGAAGGCCCCCACGGTTCTATCCCAAACCGCACGATGCCTCCCCGGTCTGCCCCTTTGGGCTATCCGGCTCCGGTTTTTCGGAGGGAGTATCATTATCGCCGTCGTGCCTTGTGTCTGACCTTCGCCGCTACGCCTAGCCAACGTGAAGCCCAACGAAGTGGGTTCTCGTTGGAGAGGAGCGACTGTGTGAAGGGCGCAGTTTTCGGCGTAGCCGGAAACGGAGCAGAGTCACACAGGTAGCGACGAAGGTGCGCTCGCGCCCATTACAGGCGGTCGTGGCGCTCGGCACGGCGGTTTTGCTGTACCCGGTGTTCCGATATGACCGGAGCGGACGCCCGATGTTTGTCAAGGTTCAGCGAGAAGGAAAATCCCTCTCACTTACTTCGCCGTTGAAACCCGTGGCTGTCCCGCTAGTTTTCCAAGAAATTTTTAAGCATGGATAAAATCTTTTGTTTGCGCCTTACAATGCTTGACCTTGATGTTCCGATAAGAGCCGCATACTCGCGTATCGTCAGTTCGTCGTAAAACAGCGCGTCAATCAGGGCGCGTTCGTCCTCGTCAAGACTGTCAAGGCATAAACGCAACTTATCCAGCAAAATGCTTTTGATGACGGCATCCTCGACGCTCTCGCCATCTGACGCAAATTGCTTATCTTCATCGGCAAGGCGCTCAAAAGAGTCCTCGCGGCTCGGTATGCAGACGGCAGTCTGCGCCTCTTGGTCGATCTCCCATTTTTCGCTTTTGCGGTCGTACTCCTGATATTTAATTTTGCGGTCGCTTTGTTTAAGTACCGCCATGACTTCCGCGCTGATTTGAGTGTTAGGATAGAGCATGGAATAATTGTGGTCGTATGTTGTTTTTGGCATTTGCCTTTCCTCCATTCGATTTTTTGGTTGAGCGAAATCGAACGGGTCAAGGCGGCGCGCGCGGCGGGCATCTATATCGCAAGCGTGTAAGCACGGCTTCCTATCCTTCCCCGGATGCGGAACCCTCAAAAACCGTGCGGACGTAATAAAAGACGGCAGGCGAGGATTCCTTTTCAGGTTCCTCCGCGCTGCCGTCGTGCGTTCTGGCGGGGAGTGTTCTACGGTTCTTTTCTTATGCGGCTTCTGTTTTGGTGTTGATGACTTCTATTGTGCCGTCCAGTCTTAGGCGCAGTTTCGTGATGCAGCCTCTTTGAAGAATAATGACCGTGCTATCAGCTTCGTCTATAATGGCAACGAGTTTGCCATTTGCGTTCCTAATCTCTTTCATATCTGTTCTCTGCTCCTATCGCCATTAGCGTCGTTGGTCTGTGCGGAGGGGAGCAAAACTGCCCTCAATATAAATCCTAATCCGCAGGTCGTTTGATAACCAAAAAAGCACAAATATTTTCCAAAGCGGAGAATAAAAAAGAAAAGCGGCGCTTTACATTAGCGACCGCTTCTACGATTGATTATATTGATTGCTTGGCGTGGGGATTGTTAAGGCGTATAGACTGAGACTTCCGCTGTTTCAGGGTGGATGCAGGTTATGTGCAGATTGTTTTTGACCGCATAGTTTACAGCCTGCACCAAGCCGCTCCGCTCGCTTTTGTCCTGATCGTAGACGGCTATTAGGTACTGCGACTTGTCAATCAAATAATAGTTGAGCCGTTTATAGGCGACCTGAGAATAGCTCCTGCTTATAATTTCCTTGTTGTCGCATTGGCTCATTATCCTCTGATGACGTTTCTTTTGCCCCTCTGTAAACTTCGCCGCGTGGTCGGGGAACGGTATCGCGCAGAATAGCTCCATGCCGGAAAAATTTGCCTGCCGTCTAAGTTCAAGCACGATCTCTGCTGCCCATGTGTCCACGCCGACAGCGCAGCCGACATAAAAGCGGTTCACACCCTTTGAGTGCAGCGTTTTTACCTGTTCCGCAATCGCCGCCTTAATCGAAAAACACAGAGGGGCTTGTTCGTTATACTTAAATTTGAACCTTTGCGGATTATGCCCCGCAATGGCGCAAGACAATCCATCCATAAAATATTATATCCCTTCCTATGCCTCATTAGTCTGTTTGCATATTGATGTCATTATAGCATGGTCGGATTGCATATACAATTATACAAGACCGTCGCATATGGAAAATGAGGTAACGCTATGCAAATTGATTATTTGGACATTGGGAACCGCATACGCGCCGAGCGCACACGCCAGAATATCTCGCAGGAAAAACTAGCGGAAATGGTTGGCGTTGGCACGACGCATATCAGCCATATTGAAACGGGCAATACCGTACCGAGCATAAAGACTTTTATTGCCGTCATCAACGCCCTCAACATTTCCTCTGACGAACTGCTCCGCAACCACTTGTACAAGGCAAAGCACGTCCTTGAAGGTGAGTTGGCCGAAGCTGTTAAAGACTGCAACGACGATGAAACCCGCATCATTGCTGATACCGTCATAACACTTGCAGCAAGTTTACGCAGGTGCAACAGGGATTGAACAAAGGCGATATTACATAAAGTGAGAGGGAACCGCAGAAGGTTTAACTAAAAGCGGTTCCTCTCTTTTTGCTACCAACAAGCAAGCCGCCGTAATGTAGTTTACAACCAGTCAATCAGGATGTCCCGAAGTTTTTGTATAATTTTATGTTTCCGCTTAGTAACAGCGGGCTGCGAGATTCCGAAAATTGCCGCAGTTTCCCGTTCGGTCAGTTCATCGTAGTAGAGATGTTCTACCAACCGGCGTTCCGGCTCGCTCAGCATCTTCAACGCTTCGCGCAAGCGCTCCAAAAGCAGCGATTCCTCGCAGGCTTCCGCGACGTCCGCATTTATGTCGGCAAGTATGATTCCGTCAAGCGGGACATGCCGCGATATGCTTTTCGAGCGCAGATATTCCTCGCGGCTGTCCGCTTTGTACAGTTCATCGTCGGCGGGAACGTCAACCAACCGCCTTTCCCCAAGCACATTTACAAGTTGTTTCCTATGTTTTATCATAGGGCGTGTCCTCCTTTCTCTAAAATTCCAAAGAAAGAAGGCATCATGGGTACTTGGCGATGCAGCATTGCCAAGCCGATAGCCAAATCACCCGGCAGTCGTCAGCGGAGCCGTTGAAACGACAGACGGATAAATCGTATGAAAAAGAAAAAAGGCGGTCGGTTTCACGACAATTCGTAAAATCGACCGCCATAAGGTAATCATCAAGAAGTCCGCAGAGAGCGGGTAATCTCATGGGCGGGGGTTTTACAGCCCTGTACGATTCCCGTCCGCGCTTTATACGCGGCGCTCTCGTTGTCTTATGTTTTGTGTGCCGTTTAGGAGCGGAAACAAGACCCGCGAACGTCTCAATGTTGTGGACGTTACTATCCATAACATTTCAACTCCATGCCCGCCTTCGCGGGCAACACACAGGCGGCGCATGGCCGCCGTGCCGATATTTTTATTCAGTTATCACCGTGGCTACTGTTGAGTGCGTCACGATGAATCAATACCGGCTTCCTTGTTTCCATAAATCTCCATATGACCCTCCCGCAATAAAAAAGGCAAACAGAAGCATCCCCGGTTTGAGCGATTTTTTTTGCGGTAATCCGGGTGTCTCTATTTGCCTTATAAGGTGAGGGTATTTTAACCTGCCTGCCTATCAGCCACTTGTCAGAAACCTGTCATCTGCATATCATTTTTGCTGTACAACGAAAAAACGCCCTGAAACTAATCAAGGCGCTTTGGTTTAGCTTTTCTTTATTCGTATAATTGCTACTTTTTGTTTGTAGGTTTAATAACAAAGCGGTATCCAACTTCACGCTTGGATTCAATATAGTCAAAGGAATCCTGAGAAGCGTTCAATTTCTCCCGCAGCCGTTTTATGGCGTTCCATATGACGTCGCGGGATGCTTCCTCGTACTCGTCACCCCATACCATGCTTAATATTTGGTCATGCGTCAAGAACTGCCCTTTATTGGTCATGAGGTATACCAATATGTCGAACTCCTTTTTTGTTAGGGCTACCTCTGTGTCTTTAATGAGTACGCATCGGCATGACGACGATAGGATAATGTCGCCGCCGACCAATAAGGGTAAAGGCACGGGTTGGCGGTTAGCCCACTTGTTCTGCAATTTCAATAGCTCCAGCGCACCGAGAACATCGCCCTTCGCATTTTCGCTGAAAGGATCGTAAACGTCTGCGCCCAAACTAATGGCGCGTGTCCTTTTTTGGTTTGTATAGCTGCTTGTCATCACAAAAATCGGTATATTGGTGGCATCGCGCATTACCGGGATCTGCGCTATAAAATCAGGAATGGTATCCTCGTTAATGGCGACGAAAAGATATTCATCTCCACGGGTAAGGCGTATAATGGCCTCGTGCATTGTGTCCACACGCATGGTGCTTACGCCGAGCTTTGCCCATTCCGCTGTCTGCTGCTCATGTACGGATACGTCTTTATCTACCGCTAAGATGATGCTCACATTTTCGCCTCCTTTGGTTGGGATAATTATGCAGCGCATTTGATGTGCTATGGAAACTCGTTCATGCCCTTGATATTTCTTCCGACCTGATTCTTTGCCCTGACCGAGTTCTGTTCACGGGTGAACCGGATCAACTCATCAATGAATTGCGAGCCTGCAACGAACGTGAGCAAAGATTTGCGACCGAGATGATTCTGGGCCTTCTACGGGCGTTGCGGCATGATTAACCTGAAAAACAAGACTAAACGGGTAAAGTGTGCGGTTCTCCACACCGTCCGCTTTGCCTTCCCTCTGCGGACAAGTCCAATCCTGTTAATTTAGCAAAAGCATTTTCCTATTTTTCGTGTTCCGATGTATCTGGCGCGGACAGAACCCACACTATATAATAGTAATCAGTCAGTTTCCATAGACTTCTCTTTTCCTTGGGACGCTTGACCAATAAAGTACAGCGCCCATGCGATAACTATCAGCACCGCGCCAATCCAATTTTGATAATGAGCTTAATCATGCCTTGTTCAATGATGCGTTTATCAAGAAATTCATAACTGACGCATGTTCACCGATGCTGTTTTATGTTTTTTACAAGGCATAAGACGAACTGCGCAGATCATTTACGGTCTTATCAGAGAGCGCAACTCTTTGCAGGGAACTTGAGCTTGAAGGAAACGACATTGTTTGCGAAATAATAGACAAATTCGGGGTATTCTGGCATCTGCGTTTCGTTGCACAAGAAAACCATAACGCATGGAACGTGAAAGCTTTATTCAATCTCTCGACTGACAACGCAGGGCTATCCGTCAACGATATGTAATCGTCCTGCCAAACTCCGTGTTTTGGAGTGAAAACGCCCTGTTACATAACGCTGTATAGTATACGGGCATATGACGGAAGCGGCCAGTGTTTATTTGCGACAAGGGTTTCAAGCTCATCGACTACCAGCCTCAGCTCAGCCATTGCAGAAAAGACTGTGTCCCTGTAGAAGCAGGCGTGAGCTAAGATTTCACTATCATCTTTGGATTCAAACAAGGCATTTTCTAGGGAGATGAGCTTCTTTAGCATGTTGGAGGACGATTTAGCAATTTGATTGAGTCGGCTTTCTTCAAGCGAAGTGTCGAATTCACCGCAATCTTTCTTCAACTTCAACGTATTTGCCAGCGCACTTTGGTACTCGATACATGCGGGAATGATCTCGCCATTGACTATGTCCATCATAGTAAGCGCTTCTATGTGAATAGTTTTGCAGTATCCTTCCATAAGGATATCATACCGCGAGTGAAGCTCCGATTCGCTGAAAACGCCGTGCCGAGTGAATAGTTCGACGCTTTTCATTGAAACAAACTCGGGCAACGCATCGACCGTAGTCTTCAAGTTTGACAATCCGCGAGTTTCTGCTTCGACTACCCATTCATTGGAATAATTGTTGCCATTGAAAACTATCCGCTTATGTCTGCGGAAAGTATCCCTGATAAGCTCCGCCAAATCCAAGTTGAAGTCAGCGGATTTTTCCAGATTATCCGCAAACCGGCACAATGCCTCCGCAACGATTGTGTTGAGCACTATATTTGGTCCGGCGGTGGAAAACGATGAGCCGAGCATTCGGAACTCGAATTTGTTTCCCGTAAACGCAAAGGGCGAAGTGCGGTTTCTGTCCGTCGTGTCTTTCGGGAAATGCGGCAATGCTGTGACGCCTATTTCCATTTGGCTTATTTCGTTATTTCGATATGCTACCCCTGATTCTAGAGCCTCCATTATCGCGGTCAATTCATCGCCCAAAAATATCGAAACTATCGCGGGCGGGGCTTCGTTGGCGCCCAAGCGATGGTCGTTTGCCGCGCTTGCTGCGGAAACACGGAGCAAATCCTGGTATTCGTCTACGGCTTTGATCACCGCGACCAAGAACAGCAAAAACTGCGCGTTTTCCTTCGGGGTTTCTCCGGGTTCGAGCAGGTTGAGCCCTGTGTCGGTAGATATGGACCAATTATTATGCTTACCGCTGCCATTGACGCCGGCAAACGGTTTTTCATGAAGCAGGCATGCAAGGCCGTGCCGGTCCGCTACGCTCTTCATCATTTCCATCGCGAGCTGGTTGTGGTCGGTAGCTATGTTGGTCGTCCCATATATCGGCGCTAGTTCGTGCTGCGCGGGCGCGACCTCATTATGCTTGGTTTTGGCAAAAATGCCAAGCTTCCACAGCTCCTCATCAAGCTCTTTCATAAAGGCTGACACCCTTGGCTTCAGGCTGCCAAAATAGTGGTCTTCGAGCTCCTGACCTTTGGGCGGTCGGGCTCCGAACAGGGTTCTCCCGGTAAAAACCAAGTCAGGACGCTTTAGAAATACCTCCTTATCAATCAGAAAGTATTCCTGTTCCGGGCCAACTACCGACACGATGTGCCGCGCATCCCGGTTGCCGAAGAGCCTGAGAACTCGCAGCGCCTGCTTATTGATTGCCTCCATTGAACGAAGCAGCGGGGTCTTTTTGTCAAGCGCTTCACCGCCATATGAGCAAAAAGCGGTGGGGATGCACAACGTCCCATCCTTGATAAAGGCATTCGATGTTATGTCCCAAACTGTATACCCCCGCGCCTCGAATGTGGCGCGAAGCCCGCCCGACGGGAAACTGGATGCGTCAGGCTCGCCGCGGACCAGCTCCTTGCCCGAAAACTTCATGATAGCTTTTCCATCGCCTGATGGCGTGATAAAGCTCTCGTGCTTTTCCGCAGTGATGCCGGTCATGGGCTGAAACCAATGGGTAAAGTGGGTCGCGCCCTTTTCGACCGCCCAGTTCTTCATGGCATTGGCGACTACATTTGCGACATCAAGCTCCAAATGCGTCCCCTGCAACATAGTCTTTTTCAATGCCTTGTAAATGTCCTCCGGAAGCCTCGCTTTCAACATTTCATCGTTGAAAACCATGCTCCCGAACATCTCCGGAACGCTTTTTGTTCCTGAATACCTTGCTGTAGATTCCATTTCTCCTCCTTGTAGTTAAATCTCCACTATCCCTTCAAACACTTTTACGCAATCACCTGTCATATATACCGTCTCTTCGGTGTATCGGACGGTCAGTTCCCCGCCGATGAGCTGTACCTTGATATCCGCATCAATATCGCAGTATCCGCCCAAAACTGCAGCTACGGCGGCTGCGCAGGCACCGGTGCCGCAGGCTTGCGTCTCGCCGCTGCCGCGTTCCCATACGCGCATCTTCAAATGATTTCTGTCGAGGAACTGAACGAATTCGGCGTTCACCCTGTCAGGAAACATTGCGTCGTTTTCAAATAGAGGGCCGATGCTGCTCAGATTAAGGTCGTCTATGCTGTCGCAGAACACTACGGCGTGGGGATTGCCCATTGAAATGCATGTGATCTTGTAGCCAGCCCCGCCAATGCTCACCTGTGTGCCAACTGCGCTTTCCCCCGGCAAATTGACAGGAATGTCGGCAGGGCGCAGACGCGCTTTACCCATATCGACCTTCACAGAAAACACGGTGCCGTTTTTTGTGGATAACCAAAGCTCTCGAATGCCGCTGCGCGTCTCGACGTATATGTGCGTCTTTTTCACGATCCCGTTATCGTAGAGATACTTTGCCACGCAGCGGATCGCATTGCCGCACATGCTCCCCTCGCTCCCGTCAAGGTTAAACATCCGCATCTTCGCATCGGCGACATCGGAAGGCAGCATCAACACGACGCCGTCCCCGCCAATGCCGGTATGCCTGTCCGATAGGAACACGGACAGAGACTCCGGCGAGTTTATTTCCGTATTGAAACAGTCAATATAGATGTAATCATTGCCGCATCCGTGCATTTTCGAAAAAGCCAGTTTCATGCGCTCACCCCTCATATTGCTGATATCGATCAGTTCTGTATTTATCTCGCTGTAGCCTGAAAGCAAACTTTCAGCCAAAGCGTTCGCCGTATCCACCGATGTAAGGCACGGGATGCCGAGCGCGACGGCCTTCATCCGTATCTTTACATCGTCAAGCGCGGGGTCCCTGCCTTTTTCGGATGTGGAAATGATATAGCTTATTTTTCCGCTCTCCAATAGCGTAGCGGTGTTGCTTGAGGGACACTCGCGTATCTTTTCTACGATCCGGACTTTGAAGCCTTTAGATTTGAGAAGCCCGGCTGTCCCCTTTGTCGCGTAGAGCGAAAAGCCGCAACGGGCGAATTTATGCGCAATGTCCCCTATTTCGGCCTTGTCGCTGTCTCGGACTGTAATTAAAACGCCTCCTTGTTTTTTAAGCGCATACCCCGCAGCTATCAGCCCTTTGAACAACGCCTCCTGGAGGTTTTTGCCAAGCCCCAAGACTTCCCCCGTTGACTTCATTTCAGGCCCCAGATGCGTATCCAACCCAACCAGTTTTCCAAAGGAGAATACAGGAACCTTTACTGCGGTGTATGGCGGCAACGAAGCAATGCCGGATATGTAGCCGAGGCTCTCGAGCGTTTCCCCGACTGCAGTTTTTGTCGCAATCTCGCACATTGGTATGCCCGTTACCTTGCTGATGTATGGGACGGTACGCGATGCCCTTGGGTTTACCTCAATGACATAGGCCTCGTTTTCATATATAACATATTGGATATTCACAAGGCCTTTGACATGTAAGGCCAAACAAAGCTTTTCCGTCACCGTGAAAATCTTTTCGGACATTGAGTCGTCGATATTAACGGGGGGATATACTGCGATGCTGTCCCCGGAATGGATGCCGGTGCGCTCCACATGTTCCATGATGCCGGGGATCAGTACGTCTTTGCCGTCGCATATTGCGTCAACCTCTATCTCCGGCCCCTCCAAATACCTGTCGATCAGCACCGGGTTTTCCTGCTCGCGGCGCAAGATGATGTCCATATACTCGCAGATGTCCTCCGGTGAGAACGCGATTATCATATTCTGCCCTCCAATCACGTAGGATGGGCGCATCAACACGGGATATCCAAGATTCTTGGCGGCGGCTAGAGCCTCTTCACGGGAAAATACCGAAAAACCCTTTGGCCGCTTAATCTGCAAGCGTTCCAGAAGCTCGTCGAAGCGATTTCGATCCTCGCAGATATCGACGCTGTCAGCGGGCGAGCCGATGATATTCACACCGCGCTCATGCAGTTTTTTTGTCAGCCCTATTGCCGTACCCCCGCCAAAAGCGACGATAATGCCAATCGGTTTTTCGATTTCGATGACGCTCATCACATCGTCTATGCAAAGCGGCTCGAAATACAGCCTGTCGGCGGTATCGAAGTCTGTCGACACCGTTTCCGGGTTGTTGTTGATAACGATTGCTTCATACCCCATTTTTCTCAGCGTCCAAACGCAATGCACGCAGGCGTAATCGAACTCGATGCCCTGCCCGATGCGGATAGGACCGCTCCCCAGCACGACTATCCTCTGCCTGTCGCTCTTTTGGATAAATGGGTGCGCTTCGTTTTCCACCCCATGCCGCACGGAGTAGAAGTACGGAGTTTTTGCCTCGAACTCACCCGCGCATGTGTCGACCATCTTGTAGGTCAGTTGACAGTTTGCAGTTGACAGTTTACAGTTACTGGATGGCGGTTGACAGTTGGCAGCGATGTTTTTTATGCCGTGAAGGAACCATCTGTCTACTTTTGTGATTAGGTGAAGGTCGTCGATGCTGATGCCGCGTTTGATGGCTTCGTATAGGACAAACAATCTCTCGTCTGTCACGGTTTGGAGCAGGGCTTTTATTTCCTCGTCGGTTTTTTCGGATAGGTGGGTCAGGTCAAGGCTGTTTTGGCCTAGTTCTGCTCCGCGTACAGCTTTTAACAGGGCATCTTCAAAGTTATCTGAAATCGCCATGACTTCGCCGGTCGCTTTCATTTGCGTACCCAAATCCTTTCGGGCATAGACGAACTTGTCAAACGGCCATTTTGGAAGCTTGACCGCTATGTAGTCGAGCGCAGGTTCAAAAGCCGCGTAAGTATTGCCCGTGACGGCGTTTTGGATTTCGTCAAGACTGTAGCCGATAGCGATTTTCGCGGCGACCTTCGCAATCGGATAGCCTGTCGCTTTGCTGGCAAGCGCGGAGGAACGCGATACGCGCGGGTTGACCTCTATCACCGCATACTCAAAGCTGTGGGGGTGCAGCGCGAACTGGCAGTTGCAGCCACCCTCCACGCCCAAAGCGCATATTATATCCAAAGCCGCCGTGCGGAGCATCTGATACTCCTTATCCGCGAGCGTGACCGCAGGCGCTATGACAATGCTGTCGCCGGTGTGTATGCCGACCGGGTCGAAGTTTTCCATGGAGCACACGGTTATGGCATTCCCTTTGCGGTCGCGCATGACTTCAAACTCAATCTCCTTCCACCCTGCGATGGAGCATTCCACCAATACCTGCGCAATTGGGGAAAGGGACAGACCCTGCGCCGCGATTTCCCGCAGCCGTGGCTCGTCATCCGCGATGCCGCCGCCGCTGCCGCCAAGCGTGAATGCCGGGCGCACTATCACCGGGTATCCCAAATCATCCGCGAATTTGACAGCGGTTTCCACGTCGCCCGCGATGACCGAGGACACAACCGGCTGCCCGATGTTTTCCATAGTCTCCTTGAAGAGCTTCCTATCCTCCGCCTTGTCGATAGTCTCAGGGGATGAACCAAGCAATCTCACGTCCATTTTGTCGAGGAAACCGTCCCTTGCAAGCTGCATGCACAGAGTCAGCCCCGTCTGGCCGCCCAAGCCTGACAGTATGCTATCCGGGCGCTCTTTTTCGATGATGCGCTTAATGGTCGTGAGCGTCAGCGGCTCGATGTAAATCCTGTCGGCGATATTGCTGTCGGTCATTATGGTCGCTGGGTTGGAGTTTACGAGGACTATTTCGATGCCATCCTCGCGCAGCACACGGCAACCTTGAGTCCCGGCGTAGTCAAACTCCGCCGCCTGACCAATCACAATCGGGCCGGAACCGATGACCATTACCTTTTTTATGCTCCTATCCAGAGGCATATGTATGCATCCTTTCTATGAAGCGGTCGAATAGGAAGCCTGTGTCCAAGGGGCCGGCTCGGGCTTCCGGATGGAACTGCACGGAGAACGAATTTTCGTAGTCAATGCCCTCGCATGTGCCGTCGTTGACATTTATGAATGAGCTATTATCCGATATCACGGTGTAGCCGTGGTTTTGGCTGGTGATATACACTCGCCCTGTCGAAAGCTCCTTTACAGGCTGGTTTGCGCCCCTATGCCCGAACTCCAGCTTTTTAGTCGCGTATCCGCTTGCCAGAGCCATTAGTTGGTGTCCGAGGCAAATGCCAAATACGGGGATACCGCTTTGCATGATGTCGCGAATTGTCTTGACTATCCCTTTGTTGGACGGGTCTGACGGGTCGCCGGGTCCGTTGCTCAGCACGATGCCGTCCGGATTCATCTTGAGTATTTCGCCGCTCTTCGCGTCATGCGGAAAAGTCCTAACACCGCAACCCCGCTCCATGAGTGCCTCCGCTATGCCGCGCTTCGCGCCGAAATCCATCAAAGCCACGCTGCTTGCCAATGTGCGGGTGTTTGTCGTGCAATCCGGAATAGTCTTGTCTTGCATCATGCGCGCCGAAACCAAAGCGACGGGGTTTTCGATGCGATACGCCTTCGCTTCCGATATATCGCGCTCAGTCGGTTTTGATGCGGTTATCTTCCCGTTCATCACTCCGCTTTGCCTGATGATTCTTGTGAGCGCGCGCGTATCGATGCCGCATAGGCCGATTATCCCGTTTTCCTTCAAAAAAGCGTCAAGCGAACCTTCGCTTCGGAAATTTGAAGGGGCTTGGCATGGGTGCTTTACGATATATGCTCTCAAAGCGGGTTTTGCGCTTTCGAAGTCTGATGGAATGATGCCGTAGTTGCCGATAAGCGGAAATGTCTGAACGACGATTTGCCCGCAGTAGCTGGGATCGGTAAGGGTTTCCAAATATCCGGTCATGGCCGTAGTAAAGACGACCTCTCCCGTAACATCCCCCCGAGCGCCAAAACCCTCGCCCTCAAATATCGTGCCGTTCTCCAAAACTAAATATGCCTTTATATTTCTCATTTCTGCATTCTCATTTCTCATTTGTAACTGAAAGACTGCTATGGCTTGTTGTTCATTCACATCTTGTGTCCGTCAGTTACCAACCTCTTCATTGCTGCAACTACGTTTTCTTTGCTGCCAAATGCAGTCAGCCGCATAAAGCCCTCCCCGTTTGACCCGAAGCCAGCGCCGGGGGTGCCGACTATGCCGTAGTTTTCGAGCAGATGGTCGAAAAAATCCCATGACAACATCCCGTTCGGGCATTTCAGCCAAATATAAGGGGAGTTCTCGCCGCCCGTGAACCAGATACCAAGACCGGTCAGCGTGTCGGCGATGACTCGGGCGTTTTCCATGTAATAATCTATGTCTTTTCTGATTTGCCTTTGCCCTTCGCCGGAAAAAACAGCCTCCGCTCCGCGCTGGACGATATAGGGGACTCCGTTGAATTTTGTCGTCTGCCGCCTCAACCATAATTTGTTCAACGCCGCACCGCCTCGGACAAGTTCGCTCGGCACAACGGTATAGCCGCATCTTGTACCGGTGAATCCCGCTGTTTTTGATAGCGAGCAGAACTCTATCGCGCATTCCCTGGCTCCATCGATCTGATAAATACTTGTCGGCAGGGCTTCGTCCTTGACAAATATCTCATAAGCGCTGTCGAATAGGATAACAGCGTTGTTTCGCAGCGCGTAATTGACCCACAATCCCAGTTGTTCTATATTGTAGACAGCACCTGTGGGGTTGTTCGGCGAGCAGATATAGATTATTTCCGCCTTGACTTTTTTATCCGGCAACGGAAGAAACTTGTTGCCCGCGTTTCCGTCAGAATATGCTATCTTTCGCCCCGCCATTATATTTGTATCTACATAGACGGGATATACAGGGTCGGGTATCAGCACAGTATTGTCCGGGGAAAAGATATCAAGGATATTGCCAAGGTCGCTTTTTGCGCCGTCGCTTATAAAAACCTCGTCGTCGCTCAGCGTCACATCTTTCCCTGCGTAATACCCGCATATTGCCTCCCTGAGAAAAGAGTATCCCTGTTCTTCGCCATACCCCTTGAATGTGTCGCTATTTCCCATTTCCGCAACAGCAAGGGAAAGCGCATCGACAACAGCGTGGGCTAGAGGGCGCGTCACATCGCCGATGCCGAGGCGTATTATGTCCTTGTCAGGATGCGCCGTTGAATATTCTTTCACCTTTTTTGCTATCGCAGAAAAGAAATAGCTTTCATTGAGCCTCAGGTAGTTATCATTGATTTTCACGTTTGCCGTCCTTCCTGTCTTTGCGGTTACGAATAGTATAATGCCCCTAAGTCGCCCTAATAAATCCCAAAAACAACGGGTGGGGTTTGTTTGGGCGGCTTTTGAACTCGGGATGGAACTGCACCCCGATGAAGAATCGGTGATTTGGCAGCTCAACAGCCTCGACAAGCTCACCGTCCGGCGACTTCCCGGATATGACGAGTCCCTTGCTTGTAAGGTGCTGCGAATAATCATTATTGAACTCAAAGCGATGACGATGCCGTTCGCAGATATCGAAGACACCGTACAGCTCGAAAAGCTTCGTTCCGCCTACTATCTTGCAGGGATACGCACCTAGCCGCATTGTCCCGCCGCTACCCTCCATGTCTGCCTGACCGGGCATATAATCTATCACCCTATGCTTCGATTTGTCGTCAAACTCGCTTGAATTCGCATCTTCCAAACCGCATACATTCCGGGCGAACTCAATGGCCGCGACTTGCATACCTAGGCAAAGCCCTAGAAACGGTATATCATTTTCCCGCGCATGGCGGCAGGCTTCGATTTTGCCCTTGATCCCCCTGTCTCCGAAACCGCCGGGGATGACCATTCCGTTTATCCCACGAAGAAGCTCCGGCGCGCTTTCCGCAGTCACTTCCTCGCTGTCCACCCATTGGATGTTTACTCTCACTCCGGCTTCAAACCCCGCGTGATTCAAGCTCTCGATGATGGACAGGTACGCATCGTGCAACTGTACGTATTTTCCGACAATCGCGATGCAAACCTCGCGCGCCCTCTCGCCGATTTTGCGAACCATCATCTCCCACTCCGCCAAATCCGGTTCAGGCGCGAAAAGCGCGAGTTTTCGGCAGACGACTTTATCCAAACCGTTTCGACTGAGCATGAGCGGCGCTTCATACAGCGAGGATACGGTAATGTTTTCTATCACACAATCGAACTCCACGTTGCAAAACAGCGATATTTTGTCCTTTATCCCGGCACCGAGTGGCTCATCGGCCCTCGCGATGATAATGTCAGGCGAAATGCCTATCGAACGCAACTCCTTGACTGAATGCTGCGTAGGTTTTGATTTATGTTCGCCCGAACACTTGAGATACGGGATATAAGTGACATGAATGAACAAGCAGTTTTCTGCGCCTTTTTCTAGCGATATCTGACGGATGGCTTCCAAAAACGGCTGGCTCTCAATATCGCCCACCGTGCCGCCGATTTCAGCGATAAGCACATCGGCGCGGCTGCCCTCGGCCCCGGAATAGATGAAATTCTTTATCTCCTCGGTCAGATGCGGTATCACTTGGACGGTGCGCCCCAGATACCCTCCGGCGCGCTCGCGCTCAAGAAGACTCCAATAGGCTTTCCCCGATGTGAGGCTGCTGAATTTTGTCAAGTTTTCGTCGATGAATCGCTCGTAGTGGCCGAGGTCAAGGTCTGTTTCTGCGCCATCGTTGGTGACGAATACCTCGCCGTGCTGGAATGGGCTCATAGTTCCGGGATCTACGTTCATATATGGATCGAGCTTCTGCGCTGCGACCTTTAGCCCCCTTTGCTTTAGCAGACGCCCGAGCGATGCGGCGGTGATGCCCTTGCCGAGTCCCGATATGACGCCGCCTGTTACGAAAATATACTTAACCATTATTTCATCCTATTCAAAGACATCTTTTTTAGCCCGCAGAGATGCGCCGTTCCCTGTGAAGCAGGCAGTGCAGAAACCTAGCTCGCATTTCGAGCAAGAGCGTTTAAGCCCACCCATGCTTATAAATCCTAGGCTGTCAGCACCTATCTTCCGCCGAATCTCGTCAATGCTCATCTTATTTGCAATTAAATTCTCCTCGCTGTCTATGTCCGTCCCGTAGTGGCATGTGTAGAGAAATGGGGGGGACGAAATTCTCAGGTGAACTTCGCTCGCGCCAGCGTGCTTCAGGCTTTTCACTATTTTTTCGCTTGTAGTGCCGCGCACGATGGAATCATCCACAAGGACTACTTTCTTCCCCATAATATTGATTGCCAACGGGTTTAATTTTTGCAGGACAGCGCTATCTCGTCTTGTTTGCGTCGGGTAAATGAAACTCCTCCCGATATATCGGTTTTTCACAAATCCGGCTGTCAGCGGGATGCCGCTTTTCGCGCTGTACCCGCTCGCCGCGTCAAGCCCGCTGTCCGGTACGCCACAGACAATATCTGCGTCCGCCGGGAATTCCTCTGCCAAAGCATACCCCATGTTATGCCGCGCCTCGTATACGGACAGTCCGTCTATCACAGAATCAGGCCGAGCAAAGTAGACATACTCAAATATACATAAACCGCGTCCGTCTTCTTTGTTTCCTGGTATTTCGCGTTGATGGGTTATTCTGCCGTTTTCCATCATGATTATCTCTCCGGGGCGTACATCGCGCACAAACTCAAACCCGCAGACTTCCAACGCGCAACTCTCCGATGCGACTGCGTACCCGATTCCGCTGCGCCCTATACATAAAGGGCGAAAACCGTTAGAATCGCGCACGGCGATAAGTCTATTATCCCCGCAAGCAATGATGAGGCAGTATGCCCCGCGAAACCGTCCAGCGGCTTTTGCTGCGCCCATGAGAGCATCCTGCTCTTTTGTTATTTGATACGCAATCAAAGAGGAAACGACCTCGCTATCGCTGGTGGCGTAGAATTGCAATCCGCTTTTTTGAAGCTCAATTCGAAGCTCCGCAGCGTTTGTGATATTGCCGTTATGTGCCGTGGCGACCCGACCTGTTAGGTATTCAGTGAGGAACGGCCCGGCGTTTTCCCCAACATTTCCGCCTGTAGTGGAATAGCGGGTGTGCCCTACGGCAGTTTTCCCCTTTGGAAATCTTTTGAGTTTCTCTTCGCAAAACACTTCGCTGACAAGCCCTACATCTTTTTGGCACAGTATTTTGTTGTCGTGGACAACTGCGATACCTGCGCTCTCTTGTCCCCTGTGTTGTAGCGCAAGCATGCCGTTGTACGTTATCCCGGCAGCATCGTGCGATGTCAAGCTAACGCCAAAAACCGCGCATTCTTCATTTATCTTTCTTGGTTCAATCATTGGTTTCCAAATAGCCGTCTTTCGCACTCCATGTAAATATCCGCTGTTTTGCTAAGTATTTCATCGGGGACGTTGTCAAACTGCATTTCCCCGTCCACTTTATTGTTCAAGAGCCAGTCCCTCACGAATTGTTTGTCATAGCTTTTCGGCGAGACCCCAACTTCATAGTCAGCGAGATTCCAGAACCTGCTGGAATCCGGCGTGAAGATTTCGTCCGCAAGATATAGCTCCCCGTCCGCGTCAAGCCCATACTCGAATTTTGTATCCGCGATAATAATGCCTTTCTTATATGCGAGTTGATAACATGAGTCGTACAACTGCAAGCTGATTTTCGTTATTCTATCCGCCAATTCAGACCCAACGGTGTCCGCGACATCCTTATACGAAATATATTCATCATGGCCAGTATGCGCTTTTGTAGACGGGGTGAGAATAGGACTATCTAGCTTCCCTGCCAACTTGTATTCCCCGCTTATTTTATGACCGCAGAAAGCCTCGTTCTTTGAGTACGCTTCCCACATATTTCCAAATATGTACCCTCTTACGACGAATTCGAACGGCAGGATTTTTACCCTCTTCACCAAAACCGTCCGCCCCTCAAACTCGCTCTTTTGGAAAATAGCGGGCATGTCTTTGAGGTCGCCCGAAACAATGTGGTTTTGGATAATGTTTTTTGTGAAGCCAAACCAAAACAGCGAAACGGCGTTTAGCACCTTTCCTTTGCCAACAACTGGTTTTGACAGAATCACATCAAATGCGGAAATCCTGTCCGTGGTGACAATCACCAGCCTGCCGTCCGCAACATCAAACACATCCCTGACTTTCCCACTTATCAGTTTTTCCACTTTCCCACTCCTAATTCTAATATGCTTCTTTACGCATAGTAACAGTATGTAGAATTCTGCGTTCATTCGATCATGACTGACGGGGTTCGGTCGTGACCTCATTTACCTTAATTATACTATCATCTTAAAAATAAGTAAAATTAATCATGCTTATCATTAATATAAGCATGACTGATGTATTCGTTTTGATTCAATCAACCTGTCAGCATATATGCGTTTGCTTTGTTTTCGAAATGGTCGTTTAGCGGCCTCAACTCGAACTGCCCGTATTTATATTGCAGGGCGATTTTCAGAATATGGTCGCACAGCGCGGGGTTTTTCGGGAGCAGCGCACCGTGCCCATAGGAGCAAAACACGTTTTTATACCGAGCGCCTTCGGTCAGGTCTTCTCCGTTATTGCCGAACCCTTTCAATACTTTTCCGAGCGGACGAACGCCATCACCCAGATATGTCCTTCCCGAATGGTTTTCAAAAGCGACGACGGTTGCGCCGCTGTCAATCGAATCGCACTTGAATGTGTAATTACCGACCATCCGATCCCTTTTGCCTTCTGTGTAGAAGTCCAGGGCGCCTATGAAAGGAATTTCTACCCCTTCCCATGTTTTGTAGTGTTTTCCCATCAATTGATATCCGGCACAAATGCAAAGAAATGTTTTTCCGGACTCGACAGCGTCTTTTATCGCGCCGCCCTTTCTGCCGGAGAGGTCTTTTAGCAGCACCTGCTGTTCAAAATCCTGTCCGCCTCCGATAAAGAAAATGTCGTAGTTATTTGGGGCGAGCTGTGCGCCAAGCGGTACTTGATCTACCCGCACAGATATGCCGCGCCACTCAAGGCGGCGAACCATCGCGATGATATTGCCTTGATCCCCGTAGAGGTTAAGCACATCAGGGTATAAGTGGCATATGCAAATCTCCATCATCCATCCCCATTTTCATTCTTTACTCGTATATAGCTTTCACCGGCAGAATCTTCGACAGCGCCGAGCGGATGTCAAGCATTGCCGTGTAAGTCGGGAGGATAATGATATGATGCCCGCCTTTCATTGCCTCGGCAATCAGCTTTTTATAATCCCTTATCAGCATGACATCACTTTCATCAAACCCGGCATATTTAAGGCGCAGCGCCATCTCGTCCGCGCGCACTCCGGATACGTATAATCCGCGAATTCTATCTTTGATGCCCAGCAGCATTTCAAAATCAACATCCCAAATCCACGAGATGTCCGTCCCGTCCGCAAGACGGTCGTTTAGGGCAAAAACAAGAACCGCATTGATAGCTGTATTAGCGATGAGTGTAAGCACCTGGTTGAACCCCGAAGGGTTTTTTATCAGCATAATGCGAATGCTGCTTTCGCCCAGTATAAACCTCTCGGCGCGACCAAAAGAACCTAAATAACTCTCTAGCGCCTCAGCAATGACGGTGCAGGAAAGGCCATTTGAAGCCGCAGCCGATGCCGCTGCAACCGCATTATATATGTTGTACCCCCCGGGCAGCCTTACTCGCATTTTATGGGTCCTTCCATACATTGTGATCTCGATGTCAGAAGAATCGCCGTCCATATGGTGTATACCGGTTACAGCGATATCCGCTGCAGGACGCGAGTAGCCGCAGCCGGGACAGCAAAAGCCTCCCAGATGCCCGTAAGTCCTATAATCGTAAGCATACTTTTCTTTGCACTTTATGCAGTAAGCCGCATCTGATAACTCAGAAGCAGTATCTATATGAAAAGGTCTGTCCACGCCGAAATATAGGATTTTGTTCGGCAAGCTTTCAGCAAGCGAAACAGTGAGGGAGCAGTCAGCGTTCAGGCACAAAACCGCGCCCGGACAGTTTGCCAGCCCTGCTGCAATGCTATCCTTTGTGTGCGTGATTTCGCCATACCTGTCAAGCTGATCACGAAAAATATTCGTCACGACGACGGTCTCTATCTCCAAATAACGTGAGACGCTCTTAAATGCGGCCTCGTCGCACTCGATCACAGCGCGCGAAAACCGACTTTTTCCCGAAAGCGAGGCGTTAAGCGAGAATCCGGCTGTGATTCCGGAAAGAAGATTCGCGCCCGATCTGTTTGAAAAGCAACTGAGACCTGCTGCTAGATAGCTTTCTTCAACGATTCGGGAGGTTGTAGTTTTTCCGTTGGTACCTGTTATGAGCGTGACCGTAACGTCGTTTCCGAGGATGCACAACAAATCGGGACAAACGCGAAGGGCAATCCTGCCGGGAAGGTTTGTACCGCCACGCCCCGCAGCGCGAAGAAGAAAGGCTAGCAATTTGCATAAAATTTGCGCGATAAATACTCTCATTACAGGCGGTCACTCCCATTCCACCGTCGCCGGGGGTTTGCTCGTGATGTCATAAACGACGCGGCTGACGTTGGGCAGCTCATTTGTGATGCGCTCCGATATACGCCTTAGAGTCTTATGGGGCAGGGGTGCGTAGTCGCATGTCATAAAGTCGTCCGTTATCACAGATCTGACAGCTATTACGTAGTCATAAGTCCTTTCGTCGCCTTTGACTCCCACGGAGCGTGTGTTAGTCAGCACTGCGAAGTATTGATCCGGCTTGCGCCTTGCCCGTTTCAGTTCGTCGCGGACGATGGCATCGGCTTTGCGAAGGACAACTAGCTTTTCATCCGTAACCTCGCCCATCACACGTATCGAGAGTCCCGGTCCTGGAAACGGCTGGCGGTTTACAAGGGACGCGGTCAAACCTAGTTTCCTTCCGAGCGCGCGGGCTTCGTCCTTGAACAGCCCTGCCAAGGGTTCTATGACATCGGCAAACGCGAGATTATCAGGCAGCCCCCCAACATTGTGGTGGCTCTTGATGACAGAGCTATGTTTGCCGCCGGACTCGATGATATCGGGGTATATAGTCCCTTGCGCCAAAAACGGAATGTTTCCGAGTTTTTCCGCTTCCTGCTCAAATACGCGTATAAACTCCTGCCCGATGAGCTTGCGTTTTTCTTCAGGGTCTGTCACGCCTTTCAGGCTGGACAAAAACCGTTCTTGGGCGTTTATGCGTACGAATCGGAGCTTTCTCTTAGAAAACACGCGCTCGATTTCGTCGCCTTCACCAAGCCTCATTAAGCCGTGGTCTATGAAGATACAGGTGAGTTGTCCGGGTATGGCTTCGGACAGCAGGCTTGCGCAGACTGACGAATCTACCCCTCCCGATAGCGCGAGCAGCACTTGTTTGTCGCCGACTTTTTCCCTTATCCACGATATTTGCGCCTCAAGATATTCTTCAATATTGTAGTCGCCAGATGCGCCGCAAATATCGTATAGAAATCTCTTGATTATCTCGCGTCCGCCGTCTGTGTGCTTCGTTTCGGGGTGAAACTGCACGGCGTATAGGCTTTTCGCGGCATCCTCACAAGCTGCGATGCAGGCTGCGGTCGTCGCCGTTATCTCGAAACCTGCCGGCAGGCGTCTCACTACGTCACGATGACTCATCAGGGCATTGAAGGGGTTATGGGTTAGGGAACTGGGAGTAAAAGACGGGGTAACGATACTCTTGTCCTGATGGCCAAGCAATCTCGACCGGCGGGTCGGTGTCACGGGGATTCGTCCGTATTCGCCTATGCCGCCGTACTCGACGTAGCCGCCTAGCATATAGCACATAAGCTGCATGCCGTAGCAAATGCCAAGAACGGGAATGCCAAGAGAGAATAGCTCCGGGTCGCACTTCGGGGAATCGGGCAGGTAGACGCTATTCGGTCCGCCTGTGAGTATGATGCCGATAGGCTTGCGTCTTCCTATCTCGACAGCAGAAGTGTCAGCGGACACTATCTCCGAGTACACAGACAAACCTCTGGCTGTCCGCGCTATTAGTTCCTTGTATTGTCCGCCAAAATCGAGCACTAGAATGAGTTCATTCATGTAACCATGCCTTTCCTCGATACTGGATACAAGCCAGTACGAAGAATTGTTGTTTTTTGTCGATTTCGTAGCCGTCTTCTACTGACCACTGACAACTGTTTGAATTTAATCAAACTCCAATCGCTCGTCCTGTGTGTAGATTAACAGCTTTTGGCTTCCGATATCTGAATACAGGATGAGACCGGGCGTTGCTGCGATGTGAATAACATTCACCCAGGCATTGTCCCCGTTCAAAATCTCTCCCAACAGATTTTCGCTCGACAGGACTTCATCTGGACGGAACAGGACATGCGGCTCCCCATCGAAAACGGCAGCGTAGAAAATATCAGACTCCACAATATCTTGAAAAAAATGGCTTCCAAACGACAATTCCGGCACGAGTCCCGCCTTTGGGTACGACACCTCACAAATGCCTGTCATATTGCATAGTTCGCTAAAGTGGACAGGAACACCTAGCGACGGGGTTGTAGTCCCCCATCTTCCGGGGCCGATTAGCAATGTGGCTTTTTCTTTCAGTTTTTGATTGATAACGCCAACAAGCCTCGCGATTGCGTATTTTTCCCTGTCCGGAAGCTCAATATACTCTTTTATCCTGACAAATACCACATACTCAATTGGAAGCCTTGCATTGCCGCCCATAAATCCGCCTTCGGACAACAAGAACACCTTGTCGAGCTCTGGCTTTGGGATTTCGATTGCCCTACCAAGCCCCTTTGTTTGTAATGGCCTGCATTGCAGCAAATTGAATCTAAAATCACCATCTTGACTGAAATTCACTGTGAATTCAATGTCTACCGGATAGTTATATGCCTCCGACAGCGTTTTAAGCACTGTACGGGCAAATGCGGGTAACTGTGTCCTAGTCAGCAGTTTATTGAAGTCCGCGATCTGCGGGGTGATAGCTGGACGATACCCGTGTTCGCGCAGCCTTGCAGTCTGTGCTGCATCAACGCTGAAGAAAATGCTTTTGTCTGTTTTTAGGTCGCGCTGTGACAAATCGTCAAGGGACGTTTCCTTCAATCTATTGGCAAGTAAATCAAGCACATCCGCCTTATGTTGCGAAAACTTCTTTTCATCTCCGTAGTTGACAGGCTGCCCTTTTACTGGGCAGTCAAGCGGCACGAGCCTAGCGTAGTCTCCTGATACTCGGTCGACTGCGCGGGTCCCAAGTCCGAAAACTATGCGCAGCATCCCGGCATCCGGATCCATGGACTTGTCCCAAACATACAGGTTGGATGAGTTTCCAACTCCGGCGATATGAGGGAAAAAGAGCTCCCCGTAATGGTTTCCTGATACTCTCTGGACGAGTATGGCCATTTGCTCATCTTGGTTTGCAAGACCGCGACGTTGGCGGTAGGCGAGCGCGTCTTCGCTCAAGGTGCTTGCATAGACAATACGAACAGCCTGTTCAAATGCTGAGTAGCGCTCCTCCGGCGTGCCTTGGTTCGCGCAGAAAACGCTTTCATATTTCCCCGCGAATGCATTGCCGAAATTGTCCTCCCGCAAAGAGCTTGAGCGCACGATGATAGGCGACTGGCCGAAATATTCAAGCATTTGGGTGAACTGCTCCCTGATGGCGTCCGGGAATTTGCCTTGTAGCATTTTTTCACGCAGATCCTCCGCAACAGTATAGTATCCGATTGATGTTTTTTGTTTGATGCGCAAGTCCCACCATCCGTTTTGGACGATGTAGGTATAAAAAATGTCGGATCCCAAATAATATGAGTCATGCGGCTCCCAATGGTTTTGAATAACGTCACCCGCATTTGTCTCAAGGATTTTTCGGGCCAGAAGCATCCCGACGCTTTTTCCACCAACGAAACCCGTCCCGATTTCTCGTTGAGCGATATCGAGAATGTCTGCAAGTGAGAAGTGTTTAGCAGCAAGCGTGGCTATGCGCTGCTCTTTTCCAATCATCAAACCAATAAGGTCCTGCTTCATTTCTTCCAGAGAGCTTTCATCATTACCGAGTTTTGATCTTGCGATTTCAAGCGTATGAGCCCAGTGATCCCCTTGCTGCATATTGCGCCCGACACGCGAGAAAAGCGTTGCAGCGTCGGCGCTTGATGTGATTGAGAATGCTTGTGCGCCATCAATCAGGTGAGGGAAGAACATTGTGGGCGAATACCTTTCCCATACTTTGAGCGGGTGGATATATAGCTTGCCGTCAATGCTGTATACATCAAGTAGGAGTTGAGTCGTTTCCCGTATACGGGCGATCGTGTCGTGCGTGTGCGCTCCTCTGATAAGGGCGAAGTACGCGACAGTATCGAGCTGGTATAGAAACGGGCAGGTTATGCGGAAGAAATTGCCTACCATCATATCCGAACGCCAACTATCAAGAAGGTCGCTAAGGCAGTCGAATACGTAGAATGCCTTTTGCCCCTCGCGCTCGATAATGTCGTGGATTCTCGCTGCGAAAACCTCGAAGCCTTCTGATGTGTCGAGTTTATATATGATTGATGGTACACCTTCCTCCATAAGCGATTCATGCCTACCGAATTGGAAATAAACAAGCCTGCGCCCATCTTTGCTTGTCTGCTGGATATATGGTCGCACAACCTGAAGATAATCTTCAACAGACTGCACCTGCCAGACAACATTGTCGCCAAGCCGCAGCATATCAATAGCTCCGTCGAGACCGGTCATCCCGGTGCCTACTCTATTGCCTATAGCCATAATCATCCTTCCAATCTGGCTGTTCTTTCTTCTTTGGTAAACGCCATCAGACCCGGTTTTTCGCAGACAAGCGCGAAATCGATGCTGTCAAGCGGCGTACGGTCGCGGATAAGGCTCGTGTAAATACCAGCTCTGTCCACGTCACCTATGAGAATATAGCCGCTCAGCTTATTGTCACCGTAGAATAGCCTTTTATAACTGTTGACGGCGCTATAGGCGTAAACCTCCCCACTGTAGCTGCCCGCAGTGATAATATGCAAGCCGAATAAGCCAATAGCATTCATCGGAATCGCTTTGTCAAAACTCATTTCCCCGCCCGCCATGTTTACGCCCGCGCACTCGCCCTGCATATAGGCGTTGGGCAAAAGCGCCATGACCTTGTCCTGCCCGCTCGATATGTCCGCAGTTTGTGTACAATCTCCGGCGGCGTAGATATGCTGCGCAGTAGTCTCGGATTTCGCGTTTACGACTATGCCGCGCTCGATTTTGGCAACTCCCTCCAGCAGCGCTGTATTCGGGCGCACCCCTACGGCGAGGACGAGAATGTCGAATTCGATTGTTTCTCCGCTTTCCAAAATGGCGGTATTTCCCTTGAAACTCTTAACCGTGGATGAAAGCATGAACTCAATGCCCTTACTTTCCAAATGGGTTTGAACAATTTGTGCGCCATCTTCGTCAAGGATGCTGGGCAGAATCCCGGAAGCGAGGTCAAGGACTGTTATGTGACCCACTCGATTAAGAATGCCTTCTGCACATTTGAGCCCTATCAATCCCGCACCTATAATCAACACGCGCTTACCGGAGTCCAGAGTATCACCAAGTCTGAGCGCATCTTCCAAGTTCATGAAAGTGAACTTATTCCTCACTGTCTTCAAGCCCTCAAAATCAGGGACGAACGGCGCGGAGCCTGTCGCGACAAGCAGCTTATCGTAGTCGAGCCTGCTGCCGTCGTTCAACACTATAGCTTTCCCATTAGTATCGATTTCCGTGACGGAGGCGTGAATAAGCTTTATATTGTTATCGGTATAAAATGAGTCGCCACGATATTTCATTCCGTCCTCCGTGACCTTTCCAAGCAGGAGGTATGAGATAAGCGGTCGGGAGTAAGTATGGTATCGCTCATTTGTGATAACGGTTATCTCGCTGTCACAGTCTATTTGCCGTATGCCCTCGACTGCACCAACCCCCGCCGCAGAATTGCCTATAATAACGTATTTCATTTGTTTATGTCCTTTCCTCAAAGACAATCGCGTTGTTCGGGCAGCCTTTCACGCATGCAGGCGTACCTGCTACTGTGTTAACGCACAACTCGCATTTTTGTACCACCCCGCCGTCAGAAGTTGACACAGCTCCGAACGGACAGCTCAAAATGCAAGTATAGCAGCTTACGCATTTATCCGTGTTTATGGTGATTACGCCATCCTCAATTGTTATGGCGCTCGCTATGCACCCCTTTACGCAAAGCGGCTCGCGGCAGTGGCGGCAGGAAATCGCAAAGCTTATACCCTCGCGCTCCTCAATACAGATTCGCGGATTTATCTTAACACCCATGAGCGCCCGCGCCATGTCACTTTCACCACTTCCCGAAAAAGCGCAGTAATACTCGCATAAATGACATCCCAAACACCATTTTTCGTTGACATATATCTTCTTCATGCAGTTACCTCATATAACACTAGTTTGCCGTATACAACATATGGTATGGGTTTTTTTCGTTTGGCTTCAAAACGTAATACCTGTCTTGCAAAAGCCGCTCCGCGTCCTTGTTAAAATATCCTGCAAATTCGGAAATATAAGGCTCGATTTCGCGCAGATCATCCTCATCGGCGACGTTACTTACGACCTGTTCGGGAAAACCCATGAGCTGCACATTTGTCCTTATAAAGATTTTCCCGCCGTGCATACCCGTACCGGCGTAGTTCCCTACAGGGATGCCGCTTTCCCCAATGTCAAGAACAACGATAATCCCACCGGCAAGGTACTCGCCCAGAAAACTGCCCGCCTTGCCTCCAATGATGATTGCCGGTTTTTTATCTTTATACTCCTTCATATGTATGCCAGCTCTGTACCCTGCGTCGTCCCTAATGAAGATGCTCCCACCGCGCATAGCGTAACCAAGCGCATCTCCAGCGCTGCCATGTACGATGATTTTACCGTCGTTCATAGTATCACCCACAGCATCCTGCGCGTTGCCGTCGACATCGATTATCCCACCGTCGAGATATGCACCAAGAGCGTTGCCCGGAGTCCCGGTTATTGCTATCTTCTTGCCTCTCATACCAGCGCCAATGAATCTTTGCCCGTAGCAGCCGCCTATTCGGACATCATCTTCCGATGCCCTGATTTGTCTATTCAGTTCAATAAACTCTAAATCTCTCGCTGAGATAAGCATATAGTCCTGCCTTTCTACATCAAAAGATAATCTTCGCGGTCGGGTCCCACGGATACGTATTTTATGGGGCAACCCACTGCGCTCTCAATGAATTTAACGTATTTGACCGCCACATCCGGCAAATCATCCACTGTCCTGCATTTCGCTATGTCTGACTTGAAACCGTCCAAGTAATCATAGATCGGCTTTGCCCTTAAAAGCGCATCGCCTGACGGGAAACGGTCGGTTTTTACGCCGTCGACCTCATATGCCACGCAGACGGGAATCCTGTCGAGGTACGAAAGCACATCCAGCTTTGTCAGCGCGAGCTCATTTGCGCCTTGTGCCCTAATGCCGTACCTGCTCGCGACTACGTCAAACCCGCCGACCCTGCGCGGACGGCCGGTTGCAGCGCCGTATTCCACCCCGGCTTCACGCAACATTTCTGCATCATCGCCGAAGAATTCTGCGGTAAACGGGCCTTCGCCCACACAACTGGAATATGCTTTCATAATCCCAATAGTGTTGTCGAGCCTTTCTCCCGGCATCCCTGCGCCGACTGTCGCGTAGGCAGCGAGCGTGTGTGACGACGTCGTATAGGGAAAAATCCCATAGTCTATATCCCTAAGAGCCCCAAGCTGAGCCTCAAACAAGATGTTTTCCCCATTATGCTTGCAGGCGGACAAGTATTCCGTCGTATCAGTAATATATGGATGAAGCATCTCCCCATACTCATTCAGCCAACGCAACGTGTCAGGTATGCCTACCCTTTCGGAATCATAGCCCCCGAGCGTAAGATTCTTCCACTGCACAAGATCGGCGAGTTTTTGCTTCAGCATTCCGGCATCAAGCAAATCGCCCATCCTCAACCCTTTTTTCATATACTTGTCTCCGTATACGGGCGCTATTCCGCGACGGGTCGAACCGTATTTTTTATCCCCGAGGCGATCTTCTTCCAAAATGTCCTGCTTCTTGTGGTATGGCATACATATGAAAGCCTTGTTGCTGATTTTAAGATTATCCGGTGTGATGCCTATGCCCTTTTCCTTTAGCTTTGAGATTTCGCCGCACAGATGCTCTATGTCGATTACCATGCCGACGCCCATGACGTTTACGGTTCCTTTGCGCAGGATCCCTGAAGGTAAGAGGTTCAAAATGAATCGACCGTTTTCATTGACGACTGTATGCCCCGCATTATTGCCTCCCTGATATCGGCAGATTACGCCATAGTTTTCCGCCAGCAAATCGACCATACGGCCTTTACCTTCGTCGCCCCAGTTGACGCCTACCACTGCTGTCAGCATAATGCACCTCCTTAAACTGTTATCGAAACATCTATTCCCAATAAGTCCTCGTTGGTTTTGAGGATTTCCTGAACTTCAGCCAAAAACTCTTCCGTCTGTTCCTTTGCCCTGCCTGTAAACTCCTCCGCCCGCAGTAAAGCGTCCATTTCTTCTCCTGTGATATTGAAGCCGGCATCCGCCGAAATACGTGCAGCCAAATCGTTTTCGCTGCCTTCCTGTTTCATCCTTTTCGCGGAGTCAAAAGAATGCATCCGAATCCTTTCATGGAGCAGTTGCCTGTCGCCGCCTTTCTTTACGCAATGCATCAGTATGTTTTCAGTCGCCATAAAGGGCAATTCCTCGCTTAGATGCTTTTCTATCACACGGGGATATACCGTTAGCCCGTCGGCTATATTGATGATAAGCGCGAGAATCGCGTCCACGGCAAGGAAGGCTTCGGGTATCGCAATGCGTCTGTTTGCGGAATCATCGAGAGTTCTCTCCAGCCATTGCGCACTTGCAGTCAGCGCCGGGTTGAGCGCATCCACTGCTACGTATCTGGCAAGGGATGCGATACGCTCGCTTCTAATGGGGTTTCGTTTGTATGCCATCGCGCTGGACCCAACCTGAGTGCCTTCGAAAGGCTCCTCAATCTCTCTCAAATGCGACAGAAGGCGTATATCGTTTGAAAACTTGTATGCGCTTTGGGCAATACCCGACAAGACTGATAGCGTGTAGTAGTCGACTTTTCGCGAGTAGGTTTGGCCGTTTACGGAGTATACCTTGGGAAGCCCCATTTTTTCGGCTATTTTTCGCTCCAGAGCTTTTACTTTTTCGTGGTCTCCATCGAAAAGAACGAGAAAACTTGCACCCGTGCCCGTCGTTCCCTTGCAGCCGAGCAGCCTCAGATTGCCGAGCGTAAACTCAAGATGCTCAAGGTCAAAAAGCAAATCCTGTATCCACAATGTCGCGCGTTTTCCGACCGTAGTTGGTTGAGCCGGTTGAAAATGGGTATATGCGAGGCACGGCAGGCTCTTGTGTTTTTCCGCAAAACCGTACAGTTTTGCGACTGCGTTCAACAGCAGCTTTTTGATTTGCAGCAATGCGGAACGCTGTTGAAGGATATCGGTATTGTCGCCCACATAGGATGAGGTCGCGCCAAGATGAATAATCGGCTTTGCTCTCGGGCACTGCTCCCCGTAAGCGCGGATATGAGCCACAACATCGTGCCGCGTCTCTGCCTCAATCCTAGCAACAGTTTTATAGTTTATGTCGCATATGTTCGCTTTCATCTCAGCTATCTGATCCTCGCTTATCGGGAGACCCAATTCTCTTTGGCTTTCCGCAAGCGCCACCCATAATGCGCGCCATGTTGCGAACTTGTTGTCGTCAGAGAAAATATATTGCATTTCCTGGCTGGCGTACCTCGTACATAAAGGGTTCTCATATCGATTTGTCATTAGACGCGCATCTCCCTTATTCTGTCACATACCTGCGTGTTTTATTCCCAAAATCTCCAGCTCTACTTCGCTCAGTCCTACGCCGCGCAGCATCAGGCGGTTTCCTTTTAAGCTCTCGATTGAATTGATCCCCATGCCGCCCATTATCTCTTTTATCTCATGCTGCCATGCGGTCATTAGGTTGACAAGCCGCATATATCCAATATCGGGGTTTAGCCGTCTGACTAGCTCAGGCGCTTGAGTCGCGATACCCCAATTGCATCTGCCCGCATGGCAGCTTCTGCACAGATGGCAGCCAAGCGCAATCAATGCCGCCGTGGCAATATACACGCAATCAGCGCCAAGCGCTATCGCTTTTACTACATCCGCGCTGGAACGCACACTGCCACCGACAACGATAGAAACACTGTCGCGAATTCCTTCGTCCCGCAAACGTTGGTCGATGCCGGCCAGAGCGAGTTCTATTGGTATGCCCACATGGTCACGTATACGTGTTGGCGCGGCGCCTGTTCCTCCGCGAAAGCCGTCGATGGCAATGATATCGGCACCGCTTCTGGCAATACCGCTTGCAATAGCGGTGATATTGTGGACGGCAGCGATTTTAACAATTACAGGTTTTTGGTAGTTTGTAGCCTCTTTCAGAGAGTAGACAAGCTGCCGCAGGTCTTCAATCGAGTATATGTCGTGGTGCGGCGCGGGAGATATAGCATCGCTACCCTCCGGAATCATGCGTGTACGGGATATGTCCCCGACGATTTTTGACCCGGGAAGATGACCGCCGATACCGGGTTTTGCGCCTTGACCCATTTTGATTTCGACCGCTGCACCGCTATTAAGGTATTCGGGATGGACGCCGAAACGGCCGGACGCAACTTGGACTATCGTGTTTTTGCCGTATTTATAGAAATCCTCGTGTAGGCCACCCTCGCCTGTGTTGTACAGTATGCCAAGCTCCTGTGCGGCGCGCGCCAAGCTTTCGTGGGCGTTGTAGCTGATGGAACCGTAACTCATCGCGGAAAACATCACGGGCATCGATAGTGCCAGTTGCGGTGGCAGTTCGCTTGTTATGCGCCCCGATGCGTCGCGACGGACTTTGTGCGGCTTTGCGCCCAGAAAGGATTTTGTTTCCATCGGTTCCCTCAGAGGGTCGATGGACGGATTGGTGACTTGTGATGCGTTGAGAAGCATTTTGTCGAAATATACCGGATAGTTTTCCGGATTGCCCATGCTTGATAACAACACGCCACCACTTTGCGCCTGTTTGTAGATTTCATCGATAGCCCTGCTATTCCAGTTCGCATTTTGCTTATAAGCGATACCGCTTTTTATGATCTTCAAAGCGCGCGTAGGGCACAATGAAACGCAGCGGTGGCAGTTTACGCACTTTGCGTCGTCACACACCATTTTTGTGATCTCGGGGAGAAATTCATGCGCCGCGTTCGCGCATTGACGCTCACACGCGCGGCAGACTATGCATCTGTCGTAATTCCTTGCGACCTCATATTCGGGATATAAGTAATTTATTGCCATTTTTGACGCTTCCTTTATCGTAACTCTTCGCTGTGAACGCTCACAACCACGGGTTCTCCGCCATTTGGAGACCATACTTTGTCAAGGCTTGGCTCTATGATGCGTATAGCTGCTTCCTCGCTCGCGATATAGACAAAATCGTCTTTTTCCCCGACCACCATGCTCCGTAGTTTCAGCCTATCGTTCAATGCCATGAGGCCGCCATCAAAACCGACAATGATTGAAAACGGCCCGGTTATGAGCTGTGCGCCAAACATGACGCGCAGATACTCATGCGTATTTCGCTCCTCGGGTGCCATGCGCTCGATTACCTGCCAAAACGGAGCCGCAATCACAGCCGCAATTTCATTGAGCGTGAGTTGCTTCTTTCTGTGCAGATAATCGATGATATAGGCGATGACTTCCGTATCCGTCTGAAGTGTGCATTTATAGCCGTACATTTCGATTGCGCGGCGATTGGCGTCGTAGGAAGATATTTCGCCGTTGTGAACCACGGAATAACCCAGAAGCGCGAATGGATGAGCCCCGCCCCACCATCCCGGCGTATTTGTGGGATACCGTCCGTGCGCGGTAAAGCACCAGCCTTCGTATTCCTCCAGCTTGTAAAAGCGCCCAACATCCTCTGGAAACCCCACTGCCTTGAATACGCCCATGTTTTTCCCGCTCGAAAAAACGTATGCGCCATCAATTTTTGTATTGATGCGGAAGACGCATTTTGATGTGAATTCACGCTCATCAAGCTGGCTTTCCGCCAATTTTGTTGGCAACGGCGTGACAAAGTAGCGCCAGATCAAGGGTTCATCAGTAATTTCTTTTATCTTTCGAGTCGGTATTTTAGAAAGGTTGATAATATCGAAATGCCGCTCAAGGAAATCCTCGCATTCTTTTTTCACGAACACCGAGTCGTAGAAAATGTGAAGTGCGTAGTAGTCTCTGTATTCCGGGTAAATCCCATATGCCGCAAAGCCGCCGCCAAGTCCGTTCGAACGGTCGTGCATGACGCTTATCGATTCAATGATTGTCTCGCCGCTCATACGCTTGCCGGACTTGTTGATAACGCCCGAAATGGCGCAACCTGACGGTATTCTCACCTGCCCCTCTCTATCCATAGTGTGCCCTCCCTGAGTAATGCTTGACTTTTTCGTCAAGCATAGTATAATATCGGAATTCAAATAAGTAAAATTAATCATACTTATATTTATAATAAGGGGAAGTGATGTTATGCACATTAACCTGGAACTATACAGGTTCTTTTGCGAAACCGCCAAAACCGGAAATGTCACTAAGGCTGCCGAGAACCTATATGTATCGCAATCCGCCGTTTCGCAATCAATCATGCAGTTAGAAGACAGACTTGGCTGCAAGCTGTTCAACCGCAGCAAACGCGGTGTTCATCTCACAAGCGAAGGCGAAGTCCTGTTCTCTTATGCGAACAATGCGGTATCGTTAATTGAAAATGCACAGGACAAAATACTATGCATGAAAAACCTGCGCGATGGTGAAATAAAAATCGGCGCATCCGATACGGCGTGCAGTCTTTTTTTGCTTCCTTTCTTAAGCAGGTTCAATGCGGAACACCCTGAAATCCATATATCCGTAGTAAACCGAACTAGCCAGGAACTAATAAAACTTTTGAAAAATGGAACGGTTGATATATCATTTGTAAACCTCCCGGTGGAAGATGACGCTGTGCTTGAAATACAACCCGTGATGCAGTTTCATGATTGCTTCGTGACGGGTGAAAAATACGCTTACTTAACGGATTCCACTATACACCTTGGAGATTTGCGGGAATACCCTATACTTATGCTGGAAAAAAGCAGCAATTCCAGAAAGCAGATGGATCACTTCCTTCGGAGCCACGAATTAGACATAAATCCTTCAATAGAGCTTGAAAGCCTAGCGTTGGTCTCTGAGTTTGCCAAAATCGGCCTTGGTATTGCCGCGACAATCAAAGAGGATGTACAACGGATGCTAGATAACAGGGAGTTGTTTTTAATACGTTTTCATGAGACGTTGCCAATAAGACACCTTGGATTGGCTCAAATGAAAAACTTTTCTTTATCTTTCGCTGCTGAGGCTTTTAAGCAGGCAGTTTTTGAGAATACGCAAAGCAACTACCTTATAAAATAACAACGTAGTGGCGGACTCAGTGAGGAATGCAGAGTCCCCCACTGAGTCCCCGAGCGAAACGAGCGCGCTATAAACCTGTCTTTAGACGGCAATATATGTAGCGGTGCAAGATTTTTACTAAATAACTAGGGTATCCTTAACGATCACTGTATTTTCGCTATAACACGAGAAGCATTTGTCCACGTACTCTTTATTCGGCTTTGGCGTCAGCAGGCTGACAACCGGAACTAGGATCAACCCGAACAGCATGGTAAACGCACCGGCATTGATGGGCGAACGCAAGAGTTCCGGCAACAGGCTTTTCGGCAACACATCAACGGTTGTCAAAAAAACCATTATGTTGAAAAGCGTACCGAAAGCCATGCTGCACCATGCGGCGATCTTAGTAGTGCGTTTCCAGTATAATCCATAAAGGTATGGGGCAAGAAACGAACCCGCCAGCGCGCCCCATGATACACCCATCAACTGTGCGATGAATACGACGCTGTTGTTATACTGAAAAATGGCGATAGCCGCGGAGGTAATGATGAATACGACTATCAGTAGCCTGATGGTCAGCACTTTCTTTTTCTCGCCCATCGTCTTTACGACGGTTCCCTGTATGAAGTCAAGGGTAAGGGTGGAAGCCGAGGTCATAACCAACGATGCCAACGTAGACATAGAGGCCGCCAGTATCAAAAGAATCATGACACCCATAAGCAAGTCTGAGTATCCCGACAGCATGCCCGGTATGATGGAGTCATAAATCACGCCGCCGTCCGACCGATACGCGGTGCTGTCCGCAAACAGGCGGCCGAACCCGCCAATGAAGAAGCCGCCGCCCGCAATGACAATCGCAAAAAATGTGGAAATGATAGTACCTTTTGCGATTTGCTTCTCTGATTGAATGGCGTAAAACTTCTGTATCATCTGCGGCAATCCCCAAGTACCCATTGATACGAGGATGAGCACGCCCAAGAGATTGGTCGGGTCGGGGCCCAAGAACGAAGCAAACACGCCGGGCGAATCGGAGACCGCCGGGTCGGATACACGAGCCAACGCGTCCATTGACGGCATCAACCCGCCGTTGGTATTTAGCACCGCGCCTACGAGCGCGATAACGCCTATCAGCATGACACTCCCCTGAATGAAATCGTTGATAGCGGTAGCCCAATACCCGCCGGCTATTACATAAATCCCGGTCAGAACTGCCATGATAACGATAACAATAGCAAAATCAATGTTAAACGCCATTGCAAACACACGAGATAAACCGTTATACAGGGATGCCGTATAGGGAATAAGAAAAACAAATATGATTGCCGAAGCCACCAACTTCAATGGTTTGGAATTGTAACGGGAACCGAAAAAATCCGGCATGGTAGCGCTGCTTAAATGTTGCGTCATAATTCGGGTACGCCGGGCAAGGACTACCCAAGACAACAGTGATCCGATAACGGCGCAACCAATACCGATCCAAGTCGAGGAAACGCCGAAACGCCATCCGAATTGGCCGGAATAGCCCACAAGCATTACGGCAGAGAAATACGTCGTGCCGTAAGCGAACGCCGTCATCCAAGGGCCGATACTACGTCCTCCCAGCACAAAGTTATTCACGTCGACAGCTTTTTTCCGGCAGTAAAGCCCGATAGCTACTATGATCGTGAAGAAAATGACCAATATCAAAAGTTTGATTAACATAACTGTTCCTCCGTTTTATTTTGTGGTTTTATGCCCAGTTTACACTTGGCGTTGGATTGCGATGCCACAAAACCCTGGTAAGCGCCTTGCTTTCCCATACTATCACACTCACTTTCAAGCAAATAAAAAGCGCCCGCAACAATCTACCGATTGTCACGGGCGCGTATTTTGCAGTTAGACTACAACCTCAGCGCATTTCCCTTGACAACCGGCCTCGTAAAAAAGTAAAAGCCAAAAAGCGAAGCCGAAAAAGCTTCGTTGCTAAGCAGGCTGTTCATTTTACGGTTGCGGTCGTTCATCGGGAAACCTCCAAGACTGCGATGATAAGTTTTATACAGGAAAATACGGCGTTTGTCAAGAAAATATTTCAGGGTTGTGTTTCAGAAAAAGGACGAAAAGATATAAAAGCCACTGTTGCAACCGGGGCAATAGCCCTGCTTGTCTCTTTGCTAACAGTATTCGTAATCAACGCCTACAACAACGCGCCATTTTTCCGGATACCTATGAATGTGATAATTTTGCTTCTGATCCCTTACGCATTATCAGTCACGGGCATGACTCTTTATACAAAATCGAAAAATGGCGGCAACTCGACGGCTGTAGGCCTTGCAAGCAATCTGACCGCGCTAATAATCAGCAATTTGTCCATTGTTAACGCAGCAATACTATTCTTCACAAAATAATATGGAAAGGCTGTGATCCACTTGAAAATATGGGAAATTTTCAGCGTAAGCAAAGCAGACAACAAATATGACGCGGCAATCCGCGCCTTCTACCTTATATTCTATGCCGCAGGGCTCATAATATTCGTTGCATTGGGCCTGAACAACATGGAACTCAGAACATGGGTGCTTGCGTTCTTCGGCGCGGCGTTCGGCGCTACCGCATATGGGACGGTAGTCAAGATGATAATCAACATGGCAAGGAAAGATCGGAGGGAAAGCAGGGCTGATACGCTGATAAATCTTTTCTATGTCGTGTTCTTCTCCGTTGCGACCGTCGCATTTCTTGCGATAGGCTTTCAATACAATAACCTGAAAACGTGGCTGATCGCTTTCGTTGGCTCATATGGCGCTGCAACGATATATTCAGCAATCGCGCGCTTGGTAGTCACATTGTTGCGGAAAGACAAGCAGAGAGAATCGACCACATGAGCGACATGAAAACTATGATCCTTAACGATGCTTGATATGAACAAAGGATGCCATATAGTCAACGAAATCACTACCCAACTAAGTATAAAGCATAATTGCAAAGTATAAGAAAATTAGATGCAAAATGTAGTCAAAACATTTTACTATCTCTTATTTGCATTTTTGGTAAGCCCATCAATGGGCTTATCCGCGTCAATGCGGAAAAGCTATAAAATCCCTTTTCTTATAACTCCCTGTATACGTCCGGCAACACAGAAATAAATTACCATTCGTCCGCCAATACCCCATTTTCCCCCGGCTTCTTATTACTGTCATGGATTCCATGTCTGACCACCACACGCATATAAGTATATTTCAAACTTTGAAATATATACAAGCGAAGACAAACTGTGGCTATTATATATCCTGAGAATAGACTAAACCCAAGCCCTTTTCAGGGTATTATTTTTTTCTTCACACACCTTGACAACACGCCGGGGAATCCTCATGGATATGAAAATCCAATGTCCGATTCTCAGCTTGCAGCACATTCAGCATATGGTCATTCAGATGACCGACTTTAAGGTATTGAAACAGTTCGCCAACGCTGTTTGCCTTTTCCAATAGGTTTATCTTCTGAATCATTCCTGTCCTCCTGTGCTGTTTATATACTTCTGTGTGTGAGGGCAGACTTCGATGCACTTGCCGCAGATGGTTATGTTTTCACCGCCGAATCCCTGCTTGGCTCGTTCACGCGCTGTCTTTCGGCACTTATCCGGGTCAAAAAACTCATCGCGGTATTCCTGAGTGGGAAGCGCCGATATTCTCTGTATGACTTCTTTCGGTTACAAAACAGCGACGCTGATGCCTATTGGCATACCAGACCGTATATTGTCCGGTAAGTCGCATTTTGTTGTCAGGTGCGAGCATTTTTAACTGGTGACAATTTGTCACCGTTTAAAATGATACATTATGAGCAAGATTAGTTTCTGCTATTTTTCTCAATGTTTCGATGATCTCGTCTGTGGCATCTTCCGGAGATTCATAGTCCTTGTCGAGCAGATAATCAGCATAATGGCGCACACGGACATGACGCGGCGTTAGTTCCATCTTGTCTCGAACCCGTATTTGCGGAATCTTACGCAACCCCTCCGTGTTTGTCTGAGCTTCGTACTCATCACGTAACGCTTTAATCTTTCCGAGCAAGTCATGTTCCGTACAAACAGCTACCATCTCAATTCCAAAAGAAATCTCAATGACATCCTGCTCATCGGTCTCGCCGATAGCGATGAATTTCAAGTATGAGTTGATTTTCTCAGTAGCCGGCTCTTTTTCTAACTCCGCCATAACAATTTCGCGGCTCTCTCGGCGGTGCGGAAGATTGCGCGCAGTTTCGATCGCTTTTGCCTTTTCTCCGGCTTTTAGGTAGATGAAACACAGCGCGGCGCGAGTTGTATGACAGGTCTTCACTCCCCGACCATTGGCTAAGACACGCTCACATAAGGAAATGGCTTGTGATAGCTTATTCTCATCGCCATCAAGAGCAAGTGTCATAGCCAAATATGATAGGTAATCCTCGTCATTCGGAAACAGCTTTAGAGCTTCGGAAAAATCTTCAATCGCTGAGCTAACCGCACCTTCTCTCAGATGCTTGTACCCTTTGGTAAATACATTGTTTTTCATCTGCTCTTCGTTAATCCTATCCATCCCTATGAGCGCATCCACGCTGACTTTATAGAGGTTTGCGAGTGTAGGCAGCAACGTGATGTCAGGGAGTGTTTCTCCGCGTTCCCACTTGCTCACACTCTGCGGAGAAACGCCTATCATTTCAGCGACTTCCTCCTGCGTATGGTCTTTGCCTTTACGTAGTGTTTTCAGATTTTCTGCGATGTACAGCATTTGTATTCCTCCAGAAATATTATTGGCGTGCTTGAGATTATTTTAATCGCAAGCGCGCTAACTTTCCATATCGCATTAAGCGATATTAATTCAACTGTGGGGCGAATATTTGGTTGTTATGGAGGACGCAAAATGCGTCCTCCATTGTAGCAGCGTTCCTGCCTAATTGAAACTTTTATAGCCGCTTCGCCAGAAAAATATCAGGTTTACCGATCCCGTTGGCGTCAGGCATGATGCCAACGACTTTAAACCCGCACTTCATGTAAAATGCAGCCTGATGTGTGCCGGGGTTAAAATCCCTAATGCGTTGTGGCAAATCATCGTATAAATCCACATTCGCAAAAGTGGTTTCCCCACCTGGTCTTTCATCATCCGCGCCAACCCAAAGGGTCAGCCCACCTCGCTCACGCGCAGCCTTTTCTATAGATTGAACCAGAGTTGCGCCGATTCCTTTTCGCTGATGGACACGCTGCACTACAAGCGGGTGCAGCTCATAAACTTTTCCGCTGTAAGAAGGCAGCATTCCAGTCCAACCGAGGACTTCTTCGCTTTCGACTGCTGCAAGGAAAAGCGACTCGCCGATGCAATCGCGATCAATTTTATCTATGCGGTTAGTTACTTCCTCAAGTGCCTCGGTAAGTGATGCCCAACCGTGCGGTAACTCGTCGGTCAGCATTTGCGCCGCTTGTGTTCGTTGTGTTTGGTTCAGTGTTTGCATATTTACGATTTCCATTACGATTCTTCCTTAACTTTTGTGATTAAATAAACACTTGTGCGAAAGCTTTATGGAGGTCCTCGTGCTGTCGCTTAACAGGGATAACGGATGTAATACATCACAGCCACCTCACTCTTAAATTCATCTTTTTGGAATTATCCTATTGCAGATAATTGCTGAGTAACTACTATCTTCTGAGTTACCATCGCACGAAATGAACAAACCCGAACCCATCCCCGATGGGCATGAGTTCGGATTTATCACAAAATGGCGGGCGATTATACTCTAAATGGGAACACTTTAAATTGGCTATTTGTAAGGCTTCTCCGATCTC
>Ga0099364_10001162_pt1 | contig 43941 bp, 37 predicted proteins | sample TergutTh196P3_FD_73070 | JGI IMG/M metagenome (GOLD analysis project Ga0099364, IMG submission 73070) | Microcerotermes parvus P3 segment gut microbial communities from Pointe-Noire, Republic of the Congo - Th196 P3 | ecosystem: Host-associated > Arthropoda: Insects > Digestive system > Gut ...
AGCGGTGAAACAAGCCGTGTATTTATACAACACTCGGCGCCCGCATAAGTCGCTTGATTATGAAACACCGGAAAAAATGCACAGGATTGCGGCTTAAAATGTGTCAACCTATTTTAGGACTTGACAACCGTGTTCGGTGAATACATAGGGAAGAAAGCGCACCTTAGAGAAGTTAATATTTGCGGTCGCAAATTGCGACCGCAAAAATCAGCGATTTAATCCTTTGCAGTTCGTTCTTCATGGCACATCGATATAACATAGTTCAGAAATAAAAACCCCTACCTTTCCCTATTCCCTAAAAAAGCGCCCCCCGACAGCCTGAACCAAGCAGTCGGGCAGGCGCCTTTTCTTGTCTCTATCTTATAACTTTAACTTTTATCTTTTCCCTTTTCCCCTAATACGTTACCGCCGGAACGCCGCCCACAGTAAATACACCGCTTGTACTCTTGTACACCTGCGCTCCATAGGTAGCAGATGCACCGTGAGAAATAGTATTATCCTTGATATTGGCTTTGACCGTTTCGTCAAGAACCACAAAGCTGGCTGTGGCAGAGTCGTCAATATATATACCACCGCCCAATGCATTGCCGACGGAATTTCCTATCGCAGCATTGCCGCTGATCTCCCCGCCGTTCATGATGAAGCTGCTGTTAAGGCCAATATATACGCCGCCGCCGTATGCAGCGCCGGCTCGAATAGCTTGATTATCTTTGATAGCGGCATTACCACTCATGGTAAAGGTACTATAATTGGCAAGATAAACCGCACCATTAGACTGTCCACCAGAAGTCCGTTGGCCAATGTTATCTCTTATCACTGCATTGCCGCTCATAGTAATAGTAACGGGATTGGTTGAACTTCCACTGGTACTTATCGCACCGCCGCTCGCAGCGGTAGTTTGACCCCTAAGTACGGCATTACCTTTCAAGTCAAGACTTCCGCCGTACCTGATTTCTATTAACCTGCCCGTACTATTACCCACCAGTGTTATATGGCCGTCTATTACAAGTCTTTGATTATAACCAGCAACATCGGAAATTGGACCAATGCGGAACAAATCTGTACTTGTGCCTGTTTCCTTTAAAATTTTCCGTTCGGTTGTACCGTCGCTGGTTATAGTAAGGGTTACGGCTCCCAACTTAGAAAACACTAACAAGTCACTAACGTAAACATCTGCGCCTAAAACAAGGGTGTATTGGGTTCCGGTATCGCCGTTGATGTAGCTAAGGGCTTGGGCAATGCTGTTAGCTCCGCTCTGAGCGCTAATGTCAATGGGAGAGTCGCTTGTCGTCGGATCTGCTTTATCATAAAAACCGGGGTTAAGCGAGCCGGGAACGCTTTCGGTTGTTTCCATAAGCCCTGTACTTGCCGTACCTGCATAGTAGGTTGCGTTCTCTTTTGAGCGGGCGAAAATGTAATAGGTTGTATTTGGACTTAAGCCGGAGAAAGTTAGTCCGTCCTGCCAGTCAGCCACGGGAGCCGTATCTGAATCGTTTTTAGCGTATTCTACGGTCTGTCCGTTACCCGGGGCGGAAACTACAACAATCGTAATGGTGTTATATGTTTTCGAGGCAAGTGTCGGCGCACCGACTGAAGCTCCTGCAGCTTTATCGGTAGTAACCGAAAGACTTGCGCTGGCCGTTCCGGCATTGTGTGTGTCATTCTCCTTGGAGCGGGCGAAGATGTAGTATGTCGTAACAGGATCTAAGCCGGAGAAGGTCAAAGTGTCTTGCCACCCTGTTGAGGGTACGGTATCTGAATCGCTTCTGGCATATTCAATAGTTTGACCGCCAGGATTACCGCCTGTAAAAGTAGCTGCAGTTATCGTAATACTGTTATGCGTATTAGAGGCAGGTGTCGGCGCACTAACCGCCGCTCCTGCATCTTTTACAGGGGCAGGATCGGTTGTAACAGAAAGACTTGCGCTTGCTGTTCCGGCATTGTGGGTCGTGTTCTCTTTGGAGCGGGCAAAAATGTAATACGTTGTACTTGGACTTAAACCGGAGAAGGTCAAGGTACCCTGCCAGCCTGTCGAAGGTGCGGAGTCCGATAAGTTTCTTGCATACTCAATAGTCTGACCGCCAGGATTACCGCCTGTAAAAGTGGATGCAACAATCGTAATGCTGTTATGTGTTTTACCAGCAAGTGCCGGCGCACTGACTGCCGCTCCCGTATCTTTTACAGGAGCAGGATCGGTGGTAACAGAAAGACTTGCGCTTGCTGTACCTGCATTATGGCTATCATTTGATTTAGAGCGAGCAAAAATGTAATAGGTTGTACTTGGATTCAAGCCGGAAAAGGTCAACTCGTCCTGCCAACCTGTCGAAGGTGCGGAGTCCAATAAGTTTCTTGCATATTCAATTGTCTGACCGCCCGAATTATCCCCTGTAAAAGCAGATGCAACAATCGTAATGCTGTTATGTGTTTTACTAGCAAGTGCCGGCGCACTGACAGCCGCTCCCGCTTCCTTGCTTGGGTCGGGATCGGTGGTAACCTCAAGACTTGCACTTGCCGCACCAGCATTGTGGGTCGTATTCTCTTTGGAGCGGGCGAAGATGTAGTACGTTGTATTGGGACTTAAACCGGAGAAGATTAATTCGTTCTGCCAACCTGTTGAAGGTGCGGAATCTGAATCGCTTCTGGCATATTCCACGGTCTGTCCGTTATCAGGTGCGGCAACTGCGGCTATCGTAATGCTATTATGCGTTTTACCAGCAAGTGTTGGTGCGCTGACTACGGCTCCCGCTTCCTTGCCTGGGGGCGTATACGCCGCCGCCTCGATTTTGAGCGGCTCGCTTATATTGCCGGATTTATCTTCAACAGCTACATAAATGTCCCTTGCCCCTGCAGTAAGAGTTACTCCCTTACTGTTCGCTCCGACTGCCGCAGCGCCGAGTGAAGTTCCCGATTTTACCGCAGCGCTTGTGGGCGCTGCCGCTCCGCTTGCCAGTTCAAAATAGTACGCCGTTCCGGCCTCGTCAGTGGTAAAACTGATAGTCGCCGCCGTATCACTTGTGCGGCTTACACTGCCACCGGAAAGCGCAGGCGCAGTTTTGTCTCCCCCGCCGCCTGTAGGACTCTCACAAGAGAAAAGGTAAAAGATAATAGATAAAAGAGAAAGAATTAAGAAAAATGATCTTGCTTTGTTTGGTTTCATGTTTTACGCTCCTGTTTTAATCGTAATCAGCCTTAGATTTCAAATTTACAAGCATATACGCCCGTACATGCCGAGATTGTACATTACTTTTTTATGAAAAAGACGAAACCTTAATAAGATTTAAGGTTCAGAGAGGTTTTTTTTGAGTTTTTCTTTTAAAAAATGTCAGCAATACTGCCGAAGGCACAAAATGATGTATACATTGACAAAAAACATTATCTCTATATATTATTATACATAGTATAATATATGTATTAATAAGGAGTATTATATGTTGGTTGAAACAAAACAAATGGTTCCTATTACCCGCCTGCAAAAAGAACTTACTCAAACAGTCAGGAATTTATCGGATTCGGGAGAACCGGTATATATATTAAAAAATAATAATATGGAAGCCGTTTTACTTTCATATCAGGAGTATGAATATTTAAAAGAAATTCAGGAAATTTTCGAGCATTTAGAGATTAACAATATTGTTACCACCCGTTTAGAAAATTATAATCCTTCGAAAAATGTCTCATGGGCAAAAATCAAGGGAAATTCCTAGTTTTATGAAAATAGAATTTATTTTTGAAGCGGTTGTTGAATATAAATCTCTTGATGGTAGTATAAAAAAATTAGCTGATAAGAAAATAGATAAACTGGAAAAAAATCCATTTCTTGGAGAAGAACTGGGTAATAAAAATAATATAGATTTGACCGGATATTATAAACTATATTTTGCAAAAAAGAGATACAGGATTATCTATAGGATAGTAAAAAATGAAATAGAAATTATTGAAATATGGGGAATAGGAAAAAGAGATAAGATGGAAATTTACCAGTTAGTTAACAAGAGAATAAAAGATAGAAAATAAAGAGACGGGGTAACCTCAACCGAGCCCGAAGGGCGAAGGTTCCCCTCTTGATTAAACCCCTCGCATACAATCAAAGTGACAGTCACCGAAAGATTTTCGATGACTGTCATCTCCTGTTTGAACTGGCTTACAATCACTCCCAGCCGCTATTGGACGGGTCGTTTAAGATTACCCCCGGATCTGCGGTAGTATTGCGGTCACGCCATCCGCCGGGCAAAGAAAAGCCAAGAATAAAACGTCCGCAAATTACGCGAATTTTTGCGGAAAAATAATCCGTCTAATCCGTTTAATCAGCGTAATCAAGAGGGGAACCTTCGCCCGTCTACGATGGGCTCGGTTGAGGTTCTGCGGACATTATTCCTAACTCCTCATTCCTAATTTCCTAATTCGCCCCCAGCCCTATGGCACTGATACGCCTATTGTTCCGTTTGCCTGCTACCAAACTGTCGGCACTCCGCCAACCCAGCGCCAAAAGTTTCCGGCTACGGAGGGTGAAGTTGCCGAATAGTAATATCGGGTTACGGCTGCGTTGCTGAGCCGTGCATTGCCTGTGTCGATTGATATACCGCCCCATGCGGTATTATCTGCACCGCCGTAAAAGACTGTACTTAGTGCATTACAATTATTGAATGCATATTCGCCTATTACCGTTATGCTTGCGGGGATTACTATGGTTTCAAGGCTTGTGCAATCAGTAAAGAAGTATCCGCCGATTTCCGGTACACCTTCAGAAATAAAAACACTTACAAGGTTTGGGCAGCCACGGAATTGATTTTGTCCGACAGATGTTACACCCCCTGGGATAGTGATGCTTGCTATGGCTGTACCACGAAATGCATTGTTGCCAATAGTTTCAAGCAGGCTGCCGTTTTCAAAAACTATACTTTCAAGATTTGTGCAGCCACGGAATGCACTGGAACCGATATTCTTAACGTTTGCAGGTATAACAATGCTTTCAAGGTTTCTGCAATTATAGAACGCAAAAGAGCCGATAGTTTCAAGCTGGCTGCCGCTCCCAAAAACTACACTTTCAAGGTTTGTGCAACCGAAGAATGCACCTGTGGCTGTACTGCCATCCATGATTGTTGTTACTGTTGCAGGAATGAAAATGCTTGTTATTCCTGTCCGGTTCAGAAACGAAGTATTGAGGATAGTCGTTACCGGCAAGCCGTTATAATATGCAGGAATAACCACCGCACCACTTGTTACTGAACCGCGAGAAACGCTGTATTCGGTGTCGCCGCTGCCGGCAACAAAGGCAAACGAAAGACCTGGTGTGCCGGTATTATCATCGACAAATTCCGTTGCCGTGATTGTGATTGATTTTGAACTTGAAGTTTGCGGTGTGCCCCCGCCTTTGCTGATTGAAACGGTGAATGTAAATGTTCCGTTTGTGCCTGTTGGATTCCCGCTTGTGCCCGCTATTGCCGCTGTAAATGAAACTGCATTTACCGTAAAGCCTACGCCCAAAGAACCAAAACCGGAAATTCCGTTGATTTGATTGGTGATTTGTGTTACTGCTGTGCTTTCTGTGTTTGCGGCAGCCTGCGTCCATCCTGCGAATGTGTGACTATCTATAGCATCTTTTGCGTTTGTGATTGTCGTATCATCTGTGGGTGAGCCTATAACATACGCCGCCGCCTCGATTTTAAGCGGGGCGCTGATATTGCCGGCAGTATCTTCAACCACCACATAAATATCCCTTGCCCCTGCTGTAAGTGTTACCGTTTTGCCGGAATTAACTCCGAGAGTTGCGGCGCCGAGCGAGGTTCCCGCCCGCACTGCAGCGCTTGTTGGCGCTGCCGCTCCGCTTGCCAGTTCGACATAATACGCTGTTCCGGCCTCATCAGTGGTAAAACCGACAGTCGCCGCCGTATCACTTGTGCGGCTTATACTGCCGGTTGAAAGTACGGGTGCAGTCTTGTCGCTACCGCCGCCTGTAGGACTCTCGCAAGAGGAAAGGTAAAAGAGAAGAGAGAAAAGATCTTGCTTTGTTTGGTTTCATGTTTTACGCTCCTGTTTTAATCGTAATCAGCCTTAGATTACAAATTTACGGGCATATACGCCCATATACACCAGGATTGTACATTACTTTTATATGAAAAAGACGAAACCTTAATAAGATTTAAGGTTCAGAGAGGTTTTTTTTGAGTTTTTCTCTCATGGAAGCAGGGGAGGTGTTACTGAGTCTACCATGCCCACTTTACATCATATTGCTGAATACTCTCGTCAACAGTCAAAACTGTCATATCTTCTACAATTGCGGTTGCGATTATAAGCCTGTCGAAGGGATCGCGGTGTAAAAACGGTAAAAGGCTGAGTCTATTCAGATAAGGTTCGCTAATGTGCAAAATAGTAAACCCGTTAGCGGTTACCATCTTGTAAAAAGCGGCAATTCCGCCTTCAAAATGAAGTTTGCCTAAACTGTGTTTTATGGTAAATTCCCACAAAGATGCAGCACTTATAGATTTGTGTGCGTCTATTTTCTCTATAACTGCCGCAATTGAATCGGGCAATTTGGGAGAATCTTCGAAATACCAAAGCAAAGTGTGTGTATCAAGCAAATACCTCACTCCATATACTCCTTAAAGTCATCAAGGGGCTCATTAAAATCCTCTGACATCCGGATTTTTCCCTTCATACATCCACGTCCAAAAGCAAGTTTATTTGCCGCAACCGGTTTAACTGATTTTGCTGTAAGGATAAAGGGAATATCATTCATTCGTACAGTTTGGCGCAGGAATAAATTTACTGCCGTAGTCATATCCAGCCCCAGTGTTGAGAATATTTGCTGTGCCCTGACTTTGGTCTCGCTGTCAGTTCTGATATTTATATTTGTTACTGACATTTTATATACCTCTTATGTAGTAAACTATATAACATTATAGCACATTGTGCGCATATATGCAATACAACCACATTTTACCTTTCTTGGACATACCTTGATCTGGGAAATTCACAATAGAAAATAATTTTAAACGCAGCCCCTACTTACCCGTTAAGCGCCGCCAGTTCTTCCCGAATTTTAAGAGCAAGTTCCGCTGCGGCCTTGGTCAGTTCTATCTGCCTGCTTTCTTTTTCCGGTCGGCGCTTGATTTCCACCTGCGCCTGAGCCAGGCCTTTATCGCCGACAACAACCCGCCAGGGTATACCGGTAAGATCCGCATCGTTAAATTTAACGCCGGGGCGCTCATCGCGGTCGTCGAGCAGTACTTCGATGCCGGCCTGTTCCAGTTCGGCGGCGAGCTTGTCCGAGGCGGTTTTTACCTCTCCATTGTATTTAATCGGCACAATAACAACGTGATACGGCGCAATAGTTGCAGGCCAGATAATGCCGGCATCGTCGTGATGTTCTTCGATAACTGATGCAAGCGTACGATCCAGGCCGATGCCGTAGCTGCCCATGGTGGGTACCTGGCTCTTTCCGTTTTCGTCCAGGTAGCTGACATTCATGGAGCGGGTGTACTTGTATCCCAGCTTGAATATATGGCCAAGCTCGTTGCCCTTTTTCTCGTAAAGCTCGCCGCCGCATACAGGGCAGCGATCACCTGCTTTTATTGTGCGGATATCTTCCATCATCCAGCAGGTAAAATCGCGGCCGTATGCGACATGTTGGTAGTGGAGGTCTTTTTCCAGTGCGCCGGTTACCGCATCGTTCATGCCTGCAACGCTGTAGTCGGCAATGACCGGCAGAGTATTAAGACCGACAGGACCGGCAAACCCCACGGGCGCATTTGTCAGCCGTCTTACATCGCTGTCTGCGGCAAGGCTTACCTCACTGGCTTTTACCAGTGCGGCGAGTTTTGCCTCGTTTACATCAAGATCGCCGCGTATTGCTACGGCGAAAAATGCTTCGGGGTACACATACGGCGCTTCCGGCGCGGGCTTTTTCCGTTCCAGTTTTTCGCAGCCAGGCGCGGCGGATAGATCAAGTTCTACATTTACAGCCCGGTAGATCAGGGTCTTTATAAACTGCCGGGGCTCTGTTTTTAGAAAGGCGCAAAGTTCCTCGATGGTTTTAACATTGGGGGTGTCTATTTTTTCAAAGGCCGGAGTCTCGGCGGCAGCGGCTCTGGCAAGCTCGGCCGAAAACCTGGGGCTGTAGTCGGGCGCACAGGCTGCCTTCTCCACATTGGCAGCATAGTCGCAGCTCTTGCAGAGGATCAAAGTATTGTCGCCAATTTCACTTTCTACCATGAATTCTTCAGAGCCGCTGCCGCCCATAGCGCCGGAATCAGCCTTAACGGAAATTACCGTCAACCCGCAGCGCTTGAAAATTTTGCGGTATGCGCGCCCCATAGCCTGGTATGTTTCATCTTGACTTTCGTCGTCAGCATGATAGGAGTAAGCGTCTTTCATAACGAATTCACGGCCGCGCATAACGCCGTAGCGGGGGCGTATCTCGTCCCGGAACTTGGTGTTGATCTGATAAAGACTAAGCGGAAGCTGACGGTAGCTGGAAAGTTCATCGCGCACAACAGCAGTGAAGGCTTCTTCGGCAGTGGGGGTAATTACAAAGTCATTTTCCAGCCGGTTTCGCGCCCGTAACATTCCGTCACCCATTGCATCCCACCGGCCGGATTCTTTCCATATCTCACCGGGCTGTACCACAGGGGGTCTCATTTCCAAAGAGCCGATCGCATCCATTTCTTCACGAATGATCTGCTCTACCTTGCGAAAGGAGCGCAGCCCGAGGGGCAGGTATGCGAAAAGCCCGTTGGCCAATTTGCGTATCAGGCCTGCGCGAAACATGAGACGGTGGCTGGCGATTACTGCATCTGCGGGAACTTCCCGTAAAGTGGGAATAAAGCTGCTGGAATAGTTCATGGTTTAATAATATCAGATTTTTACTTTTTTGGAACAGCGGACCCAGCCAGGCCCGCTGAGAACTGGCTTGAGCCCACACCATATCGAGTGCAGGCTCAAGCTCATCGACACTACAGAAATTCGATGTCTGTCACCATTACCAATATTCCGGATAATTATAGTTATAAGGATATTCTTGGTTTGGGCCACTAGCGCCACCGCCATAATCGTCCATTTTAATTGTTTCGACTAATATATACCTTGTTGCCGCGATAGTTGTGGTCGCCGACGAAAAGTTTACATTTGAGGCTTTGTATAAATACACATTTTCTTCGCCGATAAAGATATTCCAGACATTGTGGTTTCCCGAACCTGTCCACGGTCCTGACATATCGGCCTTATACAAGGGCACCGTTACCGTATAAGTATTTCCAACTTTGACCGGTTCTTCTGTTTCATACAGATCCATACCGGCAACAGCATACTGAGTAAACCCATACTCAAAATAATTCCCAATATCAGTCTTAGCATTTGCATCAGATACACTTGTGGGAAACAAGATAACATAACCGCCATAAGCAATTTGATCCATTTGATTCTGAGAAACGCCGGTAATAACCAGGGTTTTTCCGTTACCGCCGCTGTTACCACCAGTATTGGTACTGGTACTTGTTTTTTCGCCGTCGAACCCGAAGTTAATCGTAGATCCATTATCCTGGAATTGTGTGATAATGGTCGAAATCTGTATATCCGGAAGGAAGGTGCCTCCTTGACTTATGGCTTGATTTCTGATATTCGATGCAGAACCGCCAAGCGCGATTATGGTTCCGGAATTACCTCCATAGCTATAATTATAAATAAAGCCAAATCTTTCACCTTCTGCAAGAAGATAAACCCACTCACCTACAGTATCGCTGCCGGCCAATACCGCGCCGCCTTCTTCGACGCTTAGATCGCTGACAGTACCGGAGCCCAGGGCGCCAAAGTTGGTATAAGATCCGGAGGAGCCGCTTATTGTGAAAGTAGTGCCGCCTCCTGAATATGTTCCGCGCCATTTAGACGGAATACCACCGCTTCCGCCGCCACCGCCGCCGCTGCTGCACGAGACGAGAGAAAACCCGATTACCGCCGCAACAGCAATAATCCCTAAAACCTTTAACATGTTTTTCATAAACAACTCCTTTTATTCCCCGCCCTTTTTAATCGGGCAAGCACAGAAATAACCTGCCTATACAAGCAGGATATATAAAGGCAGTATTACCTTTCATTGGAATATTATTGTCATGTTTGGGAAAATTCTGCAAGGGGGAAATGTATCTTGACCGGCCCCTGATATCATTAAAAATTCAGGAACACTTTTGCTTTTTCGATTTCGTCGTTTACAACAATTTTTACTTCTTCGAAAATATCTTCGTTTATTCCCAGATCGTTCCATACATCTTCGGCCGGTTTTTCAGGATGCCGGCTTCCGGAGAAGCCAATCTCGTCAATCGAGGCAAAATAGTTTGCAACGGCAACGCTGGAAAGAATATCATGATAATCGCCTGAGTATCCCGCCAGATCGTGATGGTAGATAATGGCGTCCGCTACGGGGCCGTCGAGTTTCCACGAATCGACAATCCGCCGTCCCGCATCACAGTGATCAAACCCCAGGCTTTTCTTTTCCGCCTCAAACAGCGGCAGCTGCTCACGGTCGGCAGATGTTATTGTGATCAAATAATCAGCGGAAAGTACCGCATTCAGGGGAATTTTGCCGATATCATGCAGCAAGCCGGCTGTAAAGTATTCTTCGAAAAATTTTGAATCTATGCCGCGTTTTTTGGCAAGTATTTTGGCGGTTACTCCCACGCACAGGGAATGGCGCCAAAACCCTTCCATGTTGAGCCCTTTAAGGCTTTTATTTACGGGCAGGGTCGCCAAAACCGCCGTCGATAGGGTAAGGTTTTTTACGGTATTTATTCCCAGCATGATAATTGCCCGGACAAGATTGGTTACTTTCTGGCTTAGGCCGTAATAGGCAGAATTCAGCAGTTTCAGCACCCTGCCTACCAGAACGGGATCAAGAGAAATTACATAATTCAAGTCTGCGGGGCTTACATTAACATTGTTGCAGATCTCAAGCACCTTGGCGATCGACATGGGAAGACTGGGCATTTTATTAATGTACTCATCAATCTTCTTATCGTAATTTTCTTGCATCATTATCACCGGATCTCATAATAATACAGTATTTAATCCATAATTCCCAGTGCCTGTAGAGAAAGTCCTGCCAGGGGACGGGCTGTAACTTCCCTGGAAAATTCCCCTACATGATACCCCGTGGAACCGGCAGCATCCCTGTGGTCATAGGCGGCAATTCTAAAGTAGTACAAAGTACCGTTTCTAAGTCCGTCAATGACAAGGCTGTTCCTTCTTCCGGCATCAATTGGGGAGGGACCCAGCGCGGCATCCTCGCCGAAATACTCCCCCCTTGTATCGCTGTAATAAATCAAGTATCCGGTGGTATTGGGATTGGGGCTGTTCCTCCAGCGAAGCTGTACTCCGCCGTCCACTGCCGTCGCCGTCAGTAATTGGGGCGGCAGGGGCGGTTCTGCCGGTATATATGTTATAAATAATCCTTCAAGATAGGGGCTTGTTTCGCCGTCGGACGACGGATAAAAATCAACCGCCAGTTGCACATAACGCCCATGAATATCGGCCGGTATTTCCGCCCCCGGGATAAAGCTGTACCAGTCGTTGTCCCAGCGGTAAGGGTTGTCCGATGTCCTTATAAAGAACTGCATTTCTGAATCATCGGAAAAGCGGAATCTGCCGTTTTCGCGGAATTCGCTGCTGGCTCTGGTTCCCCTTATTGATGTCCTGCCTCCGGAAGCATCAATCCTGATTATGCTGCTGTAACTTTCTCCCAGATCGATAGCCCTGGTTTCCGTTCTGCCGCCGCGCCGGGTATATTTCTCCATTGAAGCATTGTTGTAAAAGGCATTGTAGATATTAAATTCGTCCATGATCCCCATGAACTGCCCGCCCAGCACAAAACTGCCGGCCTCGCCTGCAACCGGTGCATAAACCTCGCCGGCTTCGCGGCCTGAAGAAGTCGCATATACAATGTCCTCTGACCTGCCGTTTACAAGATATTCGAGCAATCCCGTATCAGAATCGAAACGGATAAGGTGATGGCTCCAGGTTTTGGGAATTACCGGAGTATTTCCTGCAAGATTTATATTGATATTTGACGCGCGATCCACGGATGTAAAAAAATCAATGAACGACCACTGCAGCCGGTTCCTGGCAACAGCGCACAAAATCCTCTGAAAAGAGTAGGCGCCTCTGTTTGTACTGTTCTGCCTCGTGGAAACCCACGAGAGTATTTGCTCGCCGTTTTCCATGTTAAGGGGATATAGCCAGAATTCAATGGAAAAATCCCCGATTTGGCTGCCGGGCGCAAACAGGGCGCTGCGGCTCCTGGGCTCTATTGTAACCGGACTGCCGTTTGAAGCAGCGCCTCCGAAAAGCGCCGCTCCGGTTCCGGTTCTGGCAAAACGCTGTTCCACAGCTTCAAGTTCGGGAGAAGCGGAAACACTGTAATGGCCAAGGCTGTCTCTGTAGAGCCTGGGATCCCCCTCGTTAAAAGAGACCGATAAGTCGAGGGACGTTGCGGCGGCAGCTTCCGCTGACAACATCAGTACAGGGTTAGGCCTGATTGAACCGGCTTCGATTAAACCTGTTCTGGATTCAGCCAGTCTCCAGGTAAAAGAGCTGCCAAGGGAGATGGTTTTCTCCCCAACTCCGTAGAGGCTACCTGAAACGAGGAAGAAAATATACAATGCAAACGTGCAATTCAGTACTTTTTTCATAAGTTTCCCATATTGTCGGCAGTAATTGAACGGTAATTGATATGAACAAAAATACAGAGAACAGATATGACGAACTGAAAGCCGCCGCACTGGAAGCGCCATCCGAACCCGGGGTCTACATCATGCGGAACGGAGATGGGCAGATCATCTATGTGGGCAAGGCCAAGTCCCTGAAAAACCGGCTGAAGTCCTATTATTCGGGCGAAAAAGACATAAAAACCGCCACATTAGTCCGCCATGTCCGGGCTGTCGAAACCATAATAGCGGCAAGCGAATACGACGCCCTGCTGCTGGAAAATACCCTAATAAAGCAATACAGCCCAAAGTACAATATCAGCCTGAAAGACGGAAAAACCTACCCTGTTATTCGCATAACGCATGAAGACTTTCCGAGGATATTTCGCACCCGCCGCATTATCGAGGACAAAAGCCTTTACTACGGGCCGTTCCCCAATGTTGGTGGAATGGACGCCATGCTCGAACTTATAAACAAACTTTTCCCGCTGCGAAAATGCCGCTCTTTTAAGAATCGCGGACAGGCCGGAAAAAGAGAGCCCTGTATGTACTACCATATTGGGCGCTGCACAGCCCCCTGTTGCGGAAAAATCAGTGTCGAGGACTATGGCGTCCATGTGCGGCGGGTGCAAAAACTGCTTTCCGGCGAAACTGAGTCTTTAATTGTCGACCTGACAGCGCAAATGCACGAAGCTGCCAAATCCCTGCAATTTGAGCAGGCCGCCAGGCTGAGAAACACAATCAAGGCTGTCGAGAATCTTGCCGGCGAAGACAGCTCCGTGGTAGATCACGATCCCGAAAGCAGGGACTACATCGCCTGGGCTGCCGAGGGAGTTCTTGCCACATTTACGGTTTTCTCCATGCGCGGCGGGAAGATGACGGGGCAGGATTTATTCCGTGCCCGTTCCGCCGCAGATGAAACGGAATCCCTGGAGCTGTTTATTACTTCGTATTATGAAAGCAGCCGTCCGCCCCCGCACAAGATATTTATTCAAAATACCATTACGGAAAAACAGGATGCAGAAGATAAAAACAATTTATCAATCTGGTTTGATAAAAACTTTGGATACAGGCCAGAGTTGATTTTTCCGGTTGACAAACACCATACTGCGATACTTTCGATGGCGAGGCAAAATGCGCTGGAAGATTTGCGCAAGCGTTTGAAAGAAAGAGGGGCAGGCCCCGCCCTGGAAGAACTTGCCAGGGCATTAAATCTGAAAGGCAAGCCTGAGCGCATCGAAGGTTTTGACATTTCCCATTTGGAAGGCAAACATCCGGTTGCCTCTCTTGTCTCATTCAAAAACGGAGTTCCGGATCGAAAAAATTACCGTTACTTCAAATTGCGCAGTGTAGTGGGCATTGTTGATGATTTTGCCGCCATGCGGGAAGTAATACACCGCCGTTATTCCCGGCTGATCCGGGAAGGCAGGGAGCTGCCCGATCTGGTTTTGGTCGACGGCGGCATCGGCCAGGCAAATGCCGCAAAGGGCGCCCTTGATGAGTTAGGTGCTAATTTGGACATAGCCGGTCTTGCCAAGCGGGAGGAAGAACTGTGGCTGCCCGGCGCAAAAGAGCCGGTTATCCTCTCCCGTCAGTCCGAAGCCCTTAAAGTTCTGCAGTTCGTCCGTGACGAGAGCCACCGCTTTGCCACAGGTTTTAACCAGAGGCTGCGTTCAAAGGATCTGTTCTTTCAGGCGCTGGAATCAGTCGACGGGATCGGCCCCAAGCGGGCTGCGGCAATAATGAAGGCCTACGAAAGCATTGATAATATCGCCGCCGCAGACCTGGCAGAAATGGCTGAACGCTGCGGAATAAGCGCCGCCGCCGCCCGCGCAGTCCGCGCCGTATCGAGGCTGGCGCTGCAAGACCGGCAATCAGCGCAAAAGCGCCTGACAAGCAGCAGCGCAGCCGGCCTCGCCGCAGAAGCCGGCGCGGGGTATAACGCAGAAATGTGAGGGCATTTTATTAATAAGCTGCCCGTCCGCCAACATTTATCACTTTTTATGGGGAAAAACCCTCGTTTTTTCTATTTTTTATGGGGAATAAACTATAATTCTTGCATTTTTTATGGGGAAACAGTATTATATCTCTGTAAGGAATAAAAAATGGAAAGAATGGTTATAAAAAGCATGGTAAAATGGAAAAATAAGCCGGGTCATAAGCCTCTGATAATTCAGGGGGTTCGGCAGGTTGGAAAGACCTGGCTTATGAGAGAGTTTGGGCGGCTGCATTACAAAAATACGGCCTACATCCGGTTTGAGAATAATGAACGCATGACGGAATTGTTTTCCGGTGATTTGGATACAGAGCGGCTTATGGTAGGCCTTGAAATAGAGGTGCGCCAAAAGATTGTAAGCGGTGATACATTAATTATCTTTGACGAAATTCAGGCTTGCCCTAATGCGCTTACATCACTTAAATATTTCAACGAAAATTTGCCTCAATATGATATTATTGCTGCCGGAAGTCTGCTTGGGGTTTTTTTGCATGAAGGCGTTTCTTTTCCTGTGGGCAAGGTTGATTTTATGAAGCTTTATCCCATGAGCTTTTTGGAGTTTCTGGGTGCTATAGGTGAAGAGTCGCTGCAAAAGTTACTGGAAAGCCATGACTGGCAGATGATAGAGATATTCCGGGATAAATTTATTTATTTTTTGCGGATGTATTTTTACATAGGCGGAATGCCGGAAGCCATAGTAAAGTATTTGGAAAACAAGGATTTTGCTGCAGCAAGAGAAGTTCAAAAGCAGATACTACAGGCGTATGAGGAAGATTTTTCAAAACATATTCCAAAAACAGATGTCCAAAAAACAAATCAAATTTGGAAATCTATTCCGTACCAACTGGCAAAGGAAAATAAAAAGTTTGTCTATTCGGAAATTCAAAAAGGCTCAAGCGCGAAAACGTATGAAATCGCTCTGGAATGGCTTATAAAGAGCGGTCTTGTTCACCGTATTCCCCGTGTTTCAAAGCCAGCAATGCCGCTGCGAAGTTATGCAAATTCTTCGGGCGCATTTAAACTTTTTTTGTGCGATGTAGGGCTGGTATCGGCAATGTCAAATCTTGATGTACATGCCCTATTGGAAGGAGATGCCCTGTTTATCGAATTCAAGGGAGCGTTAACCGAACAATATGTGTGCCAGGAATTAAAATTGATTGAAGATATTGATACCGCATATTGGGCAAATGAGCCTCCTGGAAACGCAGAGGTTGATTTTATTATACAGAACGGCAGGCAGATAATTCCGTTGGAAGTTAAATCGTCTACGAATTTAAAAGCCAAAAGCCTTTCTGTTTACACAAAAAAATTCCAGCCAAAAACAGCAATCAGAACATCTCTTGCCGGCTACAAAAAAGCGGAATATCTGATTGATATTCCGCTGTATGCGATAAGTCAATTAAGGGAGATTTGCTGATATCTGTTTACCCTTTGCTTTTACCAAAACAGTATTTACGGCTGATTGCGGCTAAACCCTATTCCGGTCTGCCGGGCAGAGCGAAGTAAGCTTTTATCTGAAATGTTATATTTTGCCGCGCCATGACATTCTGGCCCAAAATCGGAATACCGTATTGGAACTTGAATTCCAGAGGCATAAAGGTCTTAGTGAAGAAAAACGAAAAATTGGGTATAACAGTAAGGCTGTGCTGTGGATCGGTATTTAATCTGTTAAGAAGAATTGGTTTAAACATGGATGATGCCGGTTCCAGAGCTCTTGGATAATCAAAAGAATATTCGTAGGCCGGTATGTAGCGGTAGTTGAAAGGAACACCAACGGTAAAACTTATTCCATCAGCAATAGGAGCTGTGAGCACCGGTTCTATTTCAAAGGTAAGGCGGTATTTATAGTCAACCTGTCCATCAATATCCATTATTTGAGGAATAGCAGATGCAAGCCCTGCTGCTGCAAGACCTGCCTGCATTGTTGGATCTTGAGCCATTCCCCCTTTCGTTGCATAAAAAGCCGGACTGTCTCTGTTCAAATCCTGCTTGATGGGATAGAAAATCGTCTCATTATACAGGTTAATAAAAAAATATTTACTGATAACAAAATCAAAATAGAATCTGCCGCCGGCGGCAAAAATATGTTTGTCGTTACTGCTGAATGTCGCATCTTTCCCGCTGCTAAGATTTTTGGCTTCTTGCTCAAAATCGGGGCCGGGCAGGGGAATGATCACCCCAGGGGCGATGGCTAAACGGAACAGTCCGGTATCGACAGGAGCTTTTTCACCTATAATTTGAATTTTCGATCCAACAAACAAGTCCGCTACACCATTGGCATCAACTTTGCCTTGTGGATCAGACCCGGCCGGTAAGGCAGCTTCAACATCAGACCAAAGGGTAAAACCCGGCACCCACTGAACTGCTGCGGTAATCCAGTCGATTATTCCGTATTCAAGGGCAAAGCCCAGGTTAAAAAGGCTTACATTGCCATCATCAAAGCTTTCGTATTCTCCTTCCTTATCATAACTTCCCTGAGCAAAAGAGTATGTGGGCGCTACATAGAAACGGCCTACCATCATGGGCATTACTTTGGCGTCTTCGGCAAACAATACAGGGCACAAAAACAGAAGAGCCAATCCAAAAATCAGTAATTTCTTCATAAAAATCTCCTTGTTGCAGGGTTAGCACGGCACTTTTCCCGTGCCGGAACTTAATTAATTATAGCATGATATTTTAAAAAAACACAATTTACCTTTTTGTCGGATAAAAAGTGCCTGGCACCATTTTGTGCTATACTCTATTTCATGAAAAGCCGGTATGGCATCACGGCCTGGGGTTCATGGTTTATTGATGTACTGGACAGCTATAAGATGGGGGCACGGCTTGACCGCGGCAGAACCTATGCCAATACGGGCAGGGTCCTTTCGCTTGATCTAAAAGACGGCCGGGCAACTGCTAAAGTCGAAGGCAATTATATGCCTTTTTACAGGGTACAAATTGCTTTTCCGCCTCTAAAAGAAAAAGAGCAGGTTTATAAGATGATAGAGGATGATACGCCCCTGCTCGCTCGTATTGCCGCCGGGGAACTGCCGGAAACTTTTTTACAGAAACTCAAAAAAAAGGGCATCGATTTAATTCCCCGGCGCTGGCGTGAAATGAAGCGCTCCTGCACCTGTCCCGATTACGGAGATCCCTGCAAGCACATGGCAGCGCTCTATTACATAATTGCAAGGGAAATTGATTCAGATCCGCACGTGCTTTTCGCCCTTAGGGGCATGAACCTTGCGGAGCGGTTTGGGAAGGCGGCGGTTCACAGCATTGCTCCGCCATTTACAATTGAATTTACAGATAAGGAAAAAGCCGCCAAGGGCAAACAGCCCGTGCCGCCGCCGGTTGCACTTGAGCCAATTCCATGGTGCGGGGAACTAATTTCGGCGCTGTTACCCGCTGCTCCGCCGTTCTGCAGCAGGGACTTTGCCATGGTTATGGCGGAATTTTACCATCGCAGTGCAGACTATCGTTCGTGGGAAGCGGCGGAAGATGAGCAGACTGCTGCGGACAGGGAGTACTCTTTTTCACGCTGCACATGGACGGTCTTGTGTGCAAACCCTGCTCCCGGCGCCGAGGCAGCCCTGCTGGCGGAAGATATTAATGGCGGCAAAAAGCGTTATTCGCTATATGACGCCTTAGAACACTTTGTGCGCTTTTCTTCTGCGGACGGAACAGCATCGTATAGTTTTTTAGTTTATCTTTTTAAGTTTCTAAACCTTGTTTGTTCCGCCGGAGCTTTTATCCCTTATGTGTTGGCAGGCGATGAAATAGCCAGGATAATCTGGCAGCCATTTGTAACCCTTCCATTGGTATCGGAGATGCTTACAAACATTGCGTCCGGCGAATGCGGCCTGCTTACCTGTGCCGTAAAGGGAAAAAAGACGGAAAGCCAAACAGTTAGCGGACAGAGCGTTGTTAATCTGCTTTCTTCCGCTTTTCTGAATGAGTGGGTCAAACGGAGATTTCTTTCTTTCCGCGGCAGTTTCAGCAAACACGGGACAGGGGAAGAATACCGGGAACTGTTAAATTTGTTTTTTCAGGGATTCCATATTGATGTTTCTTCACCGGCAAAACGTTCGCTTCCCATTGCTATAGACAGATGGCTTTCTGTTCTTCAGATTAATTTTGGCGAATACTGTTATACGCTAAACATAAAAGAAGCGAAACCCATAACCGGCGATGATTTTAACTTTGCCCTTTCCATGGATGTACTTTCCGAAAATGATGATGGAGTAACAAAAACACCCCTTTCAAAATACAGGGATTTGGAAATACTAAAAGCGCCGACTGCTCTTTCAAATTATCTGCCGGAAATCCGTGAGCTTGCCGTACATCAATCCGTAAGACTATCGGAAGCACGGCTGGTTTCGTTTCTCGATTCAGCGGCGCCCCTGCTCACCCGCCTTGGCATAACGATAAATCTCCCAAAGGCGCTTGCCAGGGAATTAAAACCAAGGCTTGTAATCAAGGGGAGCTCCGCAGGAAAATCCCTAAAGCGCTACCTCGATTTTAACACCCTGTCGGATTTTGAATGGCAGGTGGCTGTCGGCGACGAAGTGATGTCGCTAAAAGAATTTGAAAAACTGCTTAAAGATAAGCGGGCTGTGGTTCGTTTCAGGGACGGCTTTGTCAAAATGAATCCCCAGGAATTTGCCCGTCTGTTAAAAAAAGCAAATGATTCTGCTCCCGATTTTAATGATTTCTTAAAAGCCCATTTTTCAGGAGACACCGTTCTTGCCATTGACACACGCGAAACAATTGATAATCTTTTCCGTGAGCAGGATTTTCCCGTTCCGCAAACCCTTAATGCAAAACTTCGCCCGTATCAAAGGCGGGGCTATAATTGGGTGTGCTCTCTTTTCTATTCGGGTTTCGGCTGCATACTTGCCGATGACATGGGGCTGGGCAAAACAATTCAGTCGATTACCGCTCTGCTGCGGCTCAAAGAGGAAGGGCTTCTTGGAAACGGCTGCCTTGTAATTGCACCGGCTGCACTGCTCATTAACTGGGAAAAAGAGTTGAGCCGCTTTGCACCGTCTTTGAGCGTGTTCCGCTATCATGGAGTCCGCAGGCAGCTCGACAGGCAGCAGGACGTATGCCTGACTACCTACCAGACAGCGGTTCGTGATGCGGAAAAACTGAAGCAGGAGGCTTTCTCGCTGCTGCTGGTAGACGAAGCCCATTTGATGAAAAACGCCGATACCCGCATTTCCCAAACAGTAAAGCAGCTGCGCTCGCAATACCGGCTTGCCCTTTCGGGGACACCGGTGGAGAACAGGCTCGAAGACCTTCGCTCGCTCTTCGATTTTATCCTGCCGGGCTATCTGGGAAATGCGGCCGGTTTCAGGGAGCAGTACCGCATTCCAATCGAAGTTATGTGCAGCAGCGAACGGGCGGAAGCCCTACGAAAAATCACATCCCCTTTTCTTCTGCGCCGGCTTAAAACAGACAAAAAGATCATTAAAGACCTTCCCGGTAAAATAACTGCCAACGAGTATGCTGTGCTGGAAAAAGAACAGGCGGCGTTATACGAAAGTGTGGTCTCCGAATCGATACGCAAATCGGAGCACAGCGAGACCAAAGACCGCGCCGCCCTGATTCTTTCCATGCTTACTTCCCTTAAACAAATCTGCAACCACCCCCGTGTTTATGACAAGGAAAGCCCCGCTGTTTCAAAACTTTCGGGCAAGGCGCAGCTTCTCCTAACCCTGCTCGAAGAAATTCTCGCCAACAGGGAAAAAACTCTTGTCTTTAGCCAGTATGTGGAAACCCTGACCTGCCTGGAGCAGATAATTAAAAAAGAACTGGGCGAAGCGGCACTCGTCTATTACGGGGGATTGAATCAAAAAACCCGCAGTGATCTTGTTGATAGATTTCAAAATGATCCTGCCGCACGGATTCTTTTGGTCAGCCTGAAAGCCGGCGGCCTTGGATTGAACCTGACCGCAGCAAGCCGTGTAATCCATTATGATCTGTGGTACAACCCCGCAGTTGAAAATCAGGCGACCGACAGAGCCTTCCGCATAGGCCAGAAACGCACGGTATTTGTCCACCGCTTTATCACCAAAAACAGCTTCGAAGAAAAGATAGACGCCATGCTCAAAAGCAAACAGGAACTGGCGGACATGACAATAACTTCAGGAGAATCCTGGCTTGCAAGAATGAGCCACGAGGAACTAAAGGAACTGTTTGAAAGGTAGCTTTTTGTGGTATAATGAATACGGAGACAACCCATGAACAATAAATACATTTGTTACTGCGGTCTTTACTGCGAAAACTGCGCAGTAAAAGTAAAAATTACACCCAGCGCAAAAAACCTGCATGAAGAAATGGTCAAGGCGGGTTTTGAAGACATAATTCAATACATTCCCGACGGCGATAAATTTTGGTCGTTCTTAAAAGGCATGGTCGATCCCGGTATATGCACTTCCTGCAAGGAAGGAGGCGGAAATCCCGGGTGCGCAGTAAGGATTTGCGCAAAAGAAAAAGACGTCGAAGTTTGTGCATTATGCGAACAATACCCCTGCGAAAAATTTCCGGCATTTTTTGACGGGTATCCTGTATTAAAGCAGGACAACTTATTGCTGCGGGAAAAAGGTTTGGAAGCATGGGCAAAACTTCAGGACGAGCGCAGGGAGAGAGGCTTTACATATGGAGAGGCAAGTTAAAAAACATAAGTAAAAGATAATACAATCCCCTACGCAAGCTTTTTCACTACTTTTGTAATTTTAAAAATGTATACCCAGAACAGGTTATACGGGGTGTCAGGGGGTAAAAGCACCTCCCTTACGCCAGCGTTTCACTGCTGCGGCTAATTCAGAAGTATATGCCCAAAAAATACAATGTAAGCGGTACGCAGCGGCGCACTTACCGCGGCGCGCACGCAAGCCTAAAGGCTTGCTGCCATTTTTACGGTGGAAAATTCACTTGCGCCGGAACGATTGGGGTTCACCCATCTACACCCTTCGGGTGCGATTATTTGTTCCCCTGCCGAGGGCATGCCTCCCTTCGGTCGGCCATCGTAAGGAAATTTATTAAATCGCCGCTACCGCGGCGTGCGATTACGGCGCGGCTTCCCCTACGCAAGCTTTTTCACTACTATGGCTGTTTCAGAAATATATGCCCAAAAAATATAATGTAAGCGGTACGTAGTGGCGCACAAGCCCTGCCGAGGGCATCGGCGTGGTAATAAAGAAGTGAATTACACAATAAAGAATTTCGATAATGGTTAACCTAGTTCTACAGAAAAAAAAGATGTCTACCAGACCGTCAGCCCGAGAAAGGGCTTTGCGCCGCCGCGTACCGCTTTATGTTATAGCTTTAGGTACACATTTCTGGCATAGCCATAGCCGTGAAAAGCCACCCTTGACAAAAACCAAAAATTCGGTGATAAAATGAGTATGACAAATATTGAAATTTTGTCATAAAAGAAAAGTATGGCTTTTGAATTTATAGGAACCGGGAGGGCAGTGCCTTCCAGAAAGGTCAGCAACAGTGAATTGGCTGCTCAAATCAATACCAGTGATGAGTGGATAAGGTCTCACACAGGGATCGGAAACAGGTACATCGCCGGCGAGGACTGTGCGTGCAGCGATTTAGCCCTGGAAGCGGCTAAAAATGCCCTGGCAATGGCGGCCGGTTTTAATGGTAATAATGAAACAGACACAGCGGAACGGGACAGGGCGGCGGCTGAAATGGCCGAAAAGTTAGACGTCATCGTTCTTACAACAGCTTCGGCCGACTTTGTAGGCTGCCCTTCAACCGCCTGCGTGGTGCAGGGCAGGCTTGGAGCGAAAAAAGCCGCGGCCATGGATCTTGCCGCCGGATGCACCGGCTTTGTCTATTCGGTCGAAACCGCCGCCGGCCTGTTAAACATAAGACCGGAAAGAACACACGCCCTGGTGATTGGCTCCGAAGTTTTAAGCAAGATAACAAACTGGGAAGACAGGGGAACATGCGTGCTCCTGGGTGACGGCGCGGGAGCGGCAGTAATTGAAAAAACCGGCGCACCATCGGAGGGAAACGGCAAAAGAGGACTGTTAAGAACCGTTTTGTACGCCGATGGAACGGGCTGGGATACCCTGATAATACGAAGGGGCGGCACCCGTTATCCGATCAAAAAAGGTGAAGTGGTAAATGAACCAATTCAGGTGGAGATGAAGGGGCAGGAAGTCTACAGCTTTGCCGTAAAGGCGGCGGCTGAAATTGTCAACACCCTGCTAAAAGCGGAAGGAATCAGCATTGATGATCTTGCATGGATAGTACCGCATCAGGCCAATTACAGAATTATCCAGGGTGCGGCAAGGTACATCGGCATACCTCTTGAAAAATTTTTTATCAATCTGGAAGAATATGCCAACACATCGGCGGCGACAATCCCCATCGCCCTCGATGAAATGAACCGTACAGGAAAAATAAACAGGGGAGATTTGATAATGACCGTCGGCTTTGGCGGAGGCCTTGCCTACGGAGGAAATTTAATTGTTTGGTAGGTGAAAATGAAAAAGAATAATGCGGCATACCTATTCCCCGGTCAGGGGGCTCAGTATCCGGGAATGGCCCTGGATTTTCTATCGTCTAACGCAGTAAGAGGGTTATTCGATACGGCATCGGAAATTATGGGGAAGGATATGAAAGCCCTCATGGCGTCCGATGCCGAGACCCTTAAACGAACCGATGTTTCCCAGCCCGTGATTACGCTGGCGAACCTTGCGGCAGCGGCTGTTCTTGGCGAACAGGGCTACAGCCCCGCCGTGTGCGCGGGGTTTTCCCTGGGTGAATATGCCGCCCTGGTATGCGCCGGCATAATCAGCGCGGCGGACTGTTTCCGCCTGGTAAAGGCCAGGGGCGAAGCCATGCAGAAAACCGCAGACCGTCTGCGCGGTGCCGGCGACGCCGCGCCCGGAATGTCGGCCATTGTCGGCCTTGCACCCGAACAGGTGGAAGCGCTTATCGCGCAATGGAGCGCGGAAGGCTTAAAAGACCTTTACCCCGCGAACATCAATTCGCCCAAACAGCTTGTGGTCAGCGGAACCGCCGCCGCACTGACGGAAGCGGAAGGGCGCTTTAAGGAAGCCGGTGCAAAGAGAGCCATAAGGCTGCAGGTTGCCGGTCCGTTCCATTCGCCGCTTATGGCCGATGCCGCAGAAGCCTTCCGCCCGGCACTGGAAACTGTTACATTCAGCGATCCATCAATCCCCCTTTTTTCCAATGTTACGGGCAAACAAATAACATCGGGCGATGAGGCGAAAATACTCGCCTTTATGCAGATTACCAGCCCCGTCCGCTGGGTTGATGAAGAAGCCGCCATTGCAGCGACAGGCATCGAGGTCTGTTTTGAAACAGGCCCCGGCAAGGTACTTCAGGGACTCTGGCGCGATACAGGAAGTGAAATTCCGTGCTTTACCGCCGGAACAATTGAAAACATATTAAAAATTGGCAGCGAAACATAAGGAAGGTTGATATGGATCTAACAGGGAAAAAAGCATTGATAACCGGCGCGTCAAGAGGAATTGGAAAAGCCATTACCGATCGTTTTCTTGAAGCAGGCGCGGAAGTCTGGGGGCTAAGCACGAAAGAGCCGGAAAACTTAAAAAAACGACTCGAAGAAGGCAAGGGAAAACTCCACTGGATCACGGCTGACCTTGGCAAAATAAACGAAGTAGATGCAATTATCGAAAGCGCCCTTAAAGAATCCGGAGGATTTGACATTCTTGTAAACAATGCCGGCATCACCAGGGATAATCTTTCTTTCAGAATGTCTTTTGAGGAATGGCAAAAAGTGATTGATTTGGATCTGTCCGCAGCCTTTTTTGCAGCCCGCACCATAGGCCGCGACATGATACGCAAACGCAGCGGCTCTATCATCAATATGTCCAGCGTTATTGGAATCCACGGCAACGGCGGGCAGGCAAACTATTCGGCGGGCAAGGCCGGACTTATCGGAGTTACCAAGAGCCTTGCCCAGGAAGTGGCAAGCCGCGGAGTGCGTGTAAACGCCATTGCTCCCGGTTATATCGAAACAGATATGACCGCAGTGCTTCCGCAGGCGGCAAAAGAAATGATACTCGAAAAAATCCCGCTTAAACGGCAGGGGAAACCGGAAGATATAGCAGAGGCGGCGCTCTTTTTTGCGTCGGATTCCTCGGCGTATATAACAGGACAAGTTCTTTCCGTTGACGGCGGAATGTACACATAGGAGGCTGATATGCACAGAAGGGTAGTTGTTACAGGAATGGGAGCGATTACTCCTATCGGAAATTCTGTTCAGGAATTTTGCAGCTCACTGAAAGAGGGCAGGAGCGGGATAGGGCCGATCACTGCGTTTGACACCACCGGTTTTGACGTAACTATAGCGGGTGAAATAAAAAACTTTGATGCAGGCCAATGGATAGATAAAAAAGAAGCCCGCAAGATGTCTCGCTTTGTGCAGATAGCGGCAGCGGCAACGGTTGAAGCCCTTGGCGAAGCAAAGCTGCTGGGTGAGCCTGATGCGGAGGGAAAAAGGCGTGTAACATGTGAGCCGGACAGAACCGGCATTGTACTTGGAAACGGAATCGGCGGTTTTGAGGTGGTCGAAGAATCTTTTAAGAAACTTTTTGCTTCAGGGCCAAAACGAATGCTGCCGCTTACGGTTCCATTGATGATACCCAACGAAGCGGCCGGCAATATCTCAATGATGTTCGGTACCACGGGGCCTGCACTTACCCAGGTTACTGCCTGCGCTTCGGGCACCGATGCCCTCGGCCAGGCGCTCGATCTAATCCGCAGCGGGCGCTGCGATGTGATGATTTCCGGCGGTACAGAGGCCTGTGTTGTTCCCTTTTCCGTAGGGGGGTTCCAGATGCTCAAAGCCCTTTCGACCAAGCGCTGCGACGATCCCACAAGGGCTTCCCGTCCATTCGACGCAGACCGCGACGGCTTTGTTTTAGCCGAGGGGGCAGGCGTCCTTATTCTTGAAAGCGAGGAGCATGCAAAAAAACGCGGGGCGAAAATTATCGCGGAATTTGCCGGATACGGAGTATCCGCTGATGCGTATCACATAACGGCGCCGGATCCTACAGGTATCGGCGGCGGCAATGCGATGAAAAAGGCCATTGCGGATTCCGGCCTGAAACCGGAGGATTTTCAGTATTACAATGCACACGGCACTTCGACGCAGATAAATGATCCGACAGAAACCAAGATGATTAAATACGCCTTTGGGGATCATGCCTACAAGTTAAAAATATCCAGCACCAAGAGCATGACCGGCCACTGCATTGCCGGCGCCGGCGGCATCGAAGCCATTGTCTGTATTCTTGCCATACGCGATGGTTTCTATCCGCCGACTATCAATCTGGATAATCCCGATCCTGAATGTGATCTGGACTATGTACCCAACAAAGCCCAATTCGGAGAAATTACGGCGGCAGCCTCCGGCTCTCTTGGATTCGGCGGGCACAACGGCGTAGTGGTTTTCAAAAAATATGAATGAAATAGAAAACCTGCTGCCGCACAGGGAGCCTTTTCTTTTTGTTGATGAGATAGTCGAAGCAAGCGACGAAAAAATCATCGCAAAACGGACATTTACCGAGAAGGACTTTTTCTTTAAGGGACATTTTCCCGAATATCCGGTGGTGCCGGGCGTTATCCTGATCGAAACCATGGCGCAGTCCGGCGGCGCCGGCCTTAGAAAACTCGGCGTTCTTGGTGATAACGCCCTGTTTTTTATGGCCACCATTGATAAAGTAAAATTACGGCGCCAGGTCAGGCCGGGGGATGTAGTGCGGTCGGAAGTAATAAATTTAAGGGTTTCACCCAGAATGATAAAACAATCCGGCAAGGCCTATATCGGAGATGAACTGGCCGCAGAAGCCGAATGGATGTGTATCGTTGGCTAGAGCCGGCGGTACAGAGTTTTGCCCTAGGTAAAACTTTATTAAAAAAAACAGGAAGTTATCGTGATAATTAAACCCAGAGTACGAAATAATATTTGCATCAACAGCCACCCGCAAGGGTGCGCTGTTTCCGTACAGCGCCAAATCGAATACGCAAAAGAAGCCTTAAAGCCGGTAATTGGCGTAACGCCGAAACTCGCGCTTGTTATCGGCTGCTCCAACGGCTATGGTTTGGCAAGCCGCATTGCCGCGGCTTTTGGTTACGGCGCCGCCACAGTAGGAATCTCCAAGGAAAAACCGGCAACACAAACCCATACCGCCACGCCTGGTTTTTACAATAACCGCGCCTTCGAAAAAGAGGCGGCAAAAGCGGCTCTGGTTTACAAGACCATTGACGGCAATGCCTTCTCCGACGAGATGAAGGCCGATGCCGCACAGGCTGTCAGGGAAGCCGCTGCCGCCGCCGGAATTCCGGAAAAAATCGATCTTATCGTTTATTCCCTGGCCTCTCCGGTCAGGGTTGATCCCAAAACCGGCGTTATGTACAAATCGGCGCTTAAACCCATTGGCGCACCCTTTTCGGGAAAAACCCTTGATATAATGACCGGCTCGTTCAATATTGCGGAAATAGGGCCGGCCGCAGAAGAAGAAATTGCAAGCACCGTTAAGGTCATGGGCGGAGAAGACTGGGAGTTATGGATTGAGGCGCTGGATAAAGAAGGGCTGCTTTCGCCGCAAACCCGTACTGTTGCCTACACCTACCTTGGCCCTGAACACTCCTGGCCGATTTATAAAAACGGAACAATAGGCAGAGCCAAGGAAGACCTGGAACGCGCCTGCCGTGACATCAACAAAAATTACGCCGGAAAAATCGCCGGGGCCTGGATTTCTGTAAACAAGGCATTGGTAACACGATCAAGTGCGATCATTCCAATCATTCCGCTTTACCTTTCCTGCCTGTTCAGGGTGATGAAAGACATGGGGCTTCATGAAGACTGCATCAGACAGATTGCCCGGTTATACCGCGACCACCTTTATCAGTCTGCGCCCTCTGCAGGCGCATCTGTTGACAGCGAAGGGCGAATCCGCATTGACGATTTGGAAATGCGAGACGATGTTCAGAGGGCGGTTATGGAAAGAATGAACAGGACAACGCCGGAAAATGTATTCACCGAAACCGACATTGCCGGAATAAAGCGCGACTTTCTTAACGCCCACGGTTTTGAAATTGAGGGTGTTGATTACAGCGCCGACATTGCCGTCTAGGCGTATTTACCTGGCGTTAACAAAACTGAAACCGTTCCCTTCAGCTTCTACTGTGCCGATGCCGGGATACACGATATGAGCGCCTGCTACCGGAATCTTGTTCTTTGCCGCATAATCCAAAATCAGTTTGCGCATTGCGGCAGAGGCAGCGGCGTCCATATCGTAGGTTGCGGAAATATTCGGACTGGGAAACTGGACGAGCGCAACATGCAACAGGTCTCCGATAAGCAATAATTTGTCTCTGCCGCTTTCCAGTAGAAAAACAGTGTGCCCCGGCGTGTGGCCGTAAGCGACAATGGGAGTGATCCCTGGAAGAAGCTCGCGGAGAGTTGTTCCCAGCAGCTGGGGCTCGAAGGTTTCAACACGGGAACCGTAGGCAGCCAGGGCTGCAACCGCTCCCTGATTCACACTGATACCGGTAAAGTGATTCCTTTCCCTGGAAGCGACAAGAATTCTCGCCCTTGGGAAAAGCGGGCGGCCATCTCTCTGCAGCCCGCCGATGTGATCCCCATGCAGATGTGTCAGAAGCACAGCATCTACCTGGCCGGGCTCTACGCCCAGGGCGCTGATTTTTTCAAAAACAGCCCCGCCGAATCCGGTATCTACAAGAATATTCTGCCCCGGCGCCTTTATAAGAAAAGTGTTAGTCGAATGTTTGAACCCGTCGGCGGGAATATAACGCCTTAAAAGGGCATCATCAGCGCCGACAAGAATGCCGGCGTTTCCGTCACGCTCGGTTTCAACCAGCATGTGAACTTCGTACTGCCCCACCCTGTAAGAAAAAATCCCGTCAGTTTCCGAAGCAAAACCTGCGGCCGCAGCCGTGCCGATAAGTAACCCGGCAATTAATTTCTCTTTCATTTACAGCCCCCTTAAACTAATCCGAACCTGCTATTGCATCATCAATCCGTTTTGCAATTGCATCATCAACATCCGCTATTTTGGCAAGTTCAATAAAGATTGAATCGGCCAGATCATTCCTTCCCAGTAAATCCAATGTAGTTCCTATGAACCCAAGGTATATCGTTTTTAAATTCCTGTCATCGTTTTTTCCGGTAATAATATCGATATTGTATCCCTGGCTGTATGCGGTAAATGCTTTTTCCAGCAGGGATTGTTTTTCCTGTTCGGAAACAGGATTGTCAGGGCTGGCGACAGGTTTTAGAACAGCATCATAATATGCTGTAGCAAGGAAAAGGTACAGCGAAAAATCATTAAAATTCAAATTCCTTGTGATTCGAACTCCCTGTTTTGACGCAGTATTCGGCGTCCAGTGGAAACCCAATGTTGTTTCAATCCGGAAATCAGGTTCAAGCTCCAGAGCCTTCTCCCAACTTCCGGCGGCTGAAATATATCTCTCCCTTGTGTAGTAATAATAACCCATATTATGATATGTTTCGGCATCATAAGGATCGTCGGCTACTGCCTGCTGAAAAACCTGCTCTTCTTTTAATTCCTGTTCTGCTTTCACTTCCTGTTCTTTATTTTCCGTAAGCGACAGCGAGGCAGCCTCCTCCGCGGGCGGGGTGGAAACACATACAGTCAAAAGAAAGAAAGGAATTATGTATATAATGGCAAGCCGTCTATTTTTACTCATTTATACGGATCATTCTAGTATTAATAGACAACAGTATCAATTATTGGGCCGGGCACTTTCTGGTTTGGAACAGAAATAACATTAAATGGAACGATTTTATTTACTTTAGCGCCCGAAGCTTCTGAACAACTCTATTAAAAAATCCTGTAGCCCATAGCCAGTAAGAATTCACAGCCAATCCCGCCAAAAGTAGTTTTTACACCGCTGATAAAGGGCGACAGATCACGCTTAACCCCTATTCTTTTGTCAATCCAGCCATCTGTTTCCAGGGGGAAACAAATGGTAATTGCTGTTCTGGCAAATAATTTTCGATTAATATTCAAGTCATATCCCACTCCGGTTTTTATCCACATTTGGTCCCAGTCTTCTTTAGGAACATCGCCTTCGTTCCTATTGTAGCCATAATCAGAAGTAAGGTTTATTTTATAGGCAAAACCAAATAAAGGTATTATGCTGCTGCTTTTTATACGAAACGGATATTTTACAAATAAAGCTAAATCCAGATATGAGATATTTAAATCGCCGTATTCGGTTTCTAAATCCAGAGGATAGCCAAAACTAGACTGGGAATAAGACCCTGCCAATGCCCGATAGTAACTAACATCAAATTCTACATATTTAGCATCAAAAAAAGCATATACTCCCCAATCAGTCCAATTATATTTTATATATGCTGTTTTATAACCTTCCGCTGAAACTTGAAGCTGTTCGGTATAGGGAGTTATTTTGAATCCTCCTCCAGCCGACAAGTCAATTGAAAAAAGCGGAAAACTTACCAAAGTTGATACAAATACGGTTATAAACAATTTCTTCATCACATACCTCTGTATATCCAATATAACAAAAAACACGTTCTTTTCCAAATATATTCGACATTACTCCCCTTACAATCTCCTGCCTTTAGCCTTACAATTTTAATATGAACGAAAACCTGTCGATTTTCCTGGCTTTTGGCGCCGGATTGCTCTCATTTTTATCTCCCTGTATTCTGCCGCTTATTCCTTCTTATCTGTGCGTCATCGGCGGTGCGCCGATGACTGCCGGCGCAAAAGCGGACGCCGCGGAATTCAGGCCCCGGCTTGTTGCAAGGACTGTCAGCTTTATTCTTGGATTCAGCGCAGTTTTTATTGCGCTCAGCATCATCTTTACCGTAACTTTCGGTCTAATGGGGGGTATATTCCGTTACATCAATATAATCTCCGGGGTGATCGTCATCACTCTCGGCCTGCATTTTATTTTTGATTTTATTTCATTTTTGAATTATGAAAAAAAGTTTCACCTGACAAACAAAATCAGGGGCATTCCCGGCGCATTCGCCGCAGGTTCTGCATTTGGCGCCGGCTGGACTCCCTGCGTAGGGCCGGCGCTGGCGGGCATTTTGCTGCTGGCTGCACAGGCAGGCGGTATCCCCCGCGCGGTATTGTACCTCGCCTGTTATTCAGCCGGCCTGGGGCTTCCCTTTTTGTTAGCCTCGGTCTTTTTCAACACCTTCCTGAAAACTTCTGTAAAACTTCGCAGCCATCTTCCATTGATACGCCGCGTCAGCGGTGCGCTGCTGATAATAATCGGCGTTACAATTATAACCGGCCACTATCAGGCGCTAAACGCCCTCACGGCTAAATGGCAGGCAGGAATAATGCCCCCATCCGGTGCGGCGAACAGCGAAGTAAATTACCAGTTAACTTCCGGCAGAGTTGCGCCCGGCAACGATACCGCAGACAACACAGTACCTGACGAGGTGCTCGCCGCTTTCAGGAGGGCGGGCATTCCGGTTGTAGCGTCCGGAATTGATCCCGTAGACTTCACCCTGCCGCTGCTTAACGGAAAGGAGATAAGTCTTTCGGAACTGACGGGCAAGGTAGTGTTTTTAAATTTTTGGGCTACATGGTGCGGGCCGTGCCGAATGGAAATGCCTTCCATGGAAGCTGTATATCAAAAGCTGAAGAACAGAGGCTTCGAAATACTGGCGATTAATCTCGGTGAAAGACAGGAAGATGTTTCAGCCTTTATGAAGGAATACAGCTTGAGTTTTCCAACGGCACTGGATGCAAGAGGATTCACCGGCTCAATCTATGGAGCGCAGGCCATTCCCACGACCTACATCATAGACCGGCGGGGACTCATCGTATCAAGACTTGTAGGCTCCATCGACTGGAATACGCCGGAAATAATCAGCGCACTGGAATCCCTGCTTTAATGATAGAAGTTCTGGGTATAAAAAAATCTTTTAACAACAACCCCGTTCTAAGGGGGTTGAGTTTCCGCATAAACAAGGGCGATGTTCTGACCATCATCGGGCCGAGCGGCTCGGGAAAGACCACTCTATTGCGCTGCATCGACTTTCTTGAGCGTGCCGATGAGGGAACTCTTTCCTTTGACGGCGAAACATTCGATTTGTCCCAGGCTTCCAAAAAACAGGTTTATGATATCCGCCGGCGGATTGGTTTTGTTTTTCAGAGCCATCATCTTTTTAACAATAAAACCGCTTTGGGCAATGTAATGGAAGGGCTTGTTACTGCCAGAAAAATCCCGAAGCCGGAAGCAGAGCGCATTGCCAAAGAAACCCTGAATAAAGTCGGGCTTTCCGACAGATGCGATTACTATCCGTCGCAGCTTTCCGGCGGACAGCAGCAGCGGGTGGGCATTGCCCGTGCCCTTGCGCCGAGCCCTGACTTGCTCCTGTTTGATGAACCGACATCCGCCCTTGATCCGGAGCTCACCGGTGAGGTATTGGCAGTAATGAAACTGCTGGCAGGCGAGGGCGTTACCATGGTTGTGGTAACCCACGAGATGAGTTTTGCCCGTGATGCAGCAAACCGTGTCATTTTCGTGGATAACGGCAGTATTGTAGAGGAAGCCATATCGGAAGATTTTTTCTCCAGCCCGCGAGAAGAGCGAACAAGGCAGTTTTTGAGCCGGGCCCTGCAGCAGCCGATAATGAAATAGACAAAGCAATGATTAAATCCAATCGAGGATTTAATCATTGTTTCTTACCCGTATTTGCATAATGAAATGAGCAAATACAAAGGGAACCGCTGATTAGCGTCAAGTTAATCAGCGGTTCCCTAGTAAACAAACGGGACAAAAAGTATAATTTTTCCATAATTTATAAAAAAAAAGTGGCAAATTTGCCGATTTATTTGTATAATCAATGGGTTATAGTTTTTTTCTTACCAGAGGAGCAGGGGTGATAAAGCACGATTTCCCTAAAATATACTTCTACGATCAGGATTTTGTAGATATTTACGATAAAACATGGGCGTGGATTGAAGATTGCTGGAATTCAGGTGGCGAAAAAAGCGGAATCGAGGGAAAATTCTTCTCGTATCAGGGCGCACCGGCAGTTTATCAGTCTGATGCCATTTTTTCGTCCTTTTTTCTGGTCTACTCCAACCGAATTTATCAGGCTCACCCCACTTTGGACCTGTTTTACAGCCGGCAGGAGCCCAATGGAGCCATTCGCTGCGCCTACAGTATCAAAAACGGCGCGCCTGTGGTGGATCGGGACAACCCCGAGGGTCTGGGAATTCCGCTGTTCGCCTGGGCAGAATTCAATATTTACCATAAATCCGCCAACAAGAAACGGGTAAGAGACGTCCTGTTAATTTTGCAGAAATATACTGAATGGATCGATTCGGTTTTCAAGAAGCCTAACGGACTTTATAGAGTGCCTTTTTCAGTAACAGGAATGAGTAATTCTCCCAGGGGAAATGCCTATTATGCCATGGATTTTAATGTAATGATGGCAATTAATATGCTTTATATGTCCGCGCTTGCGGATATTCTGAACGACAAGGAAACAAGTTTTCAGTTTAAGCGTCAGTATTTTTCCCTTAAAACCAGAATTAATTCATTAATGTGGGATGCCGAAGCCGGATTTTATTTTGATATTGATAAACACGAGAAGCGTGTAAAGATAAAGACCATTGCCGGATACTGGCCGCTGCTGGCGGAGATTCCCAACGATCAAAAGGCCGAGCAGCTTATCGATAAACTTTCCGATCCAAAATTTTTCGGAACATCTCACCCCTTTCCTTCCCTTGCGGTTTGCGAAAAAGCATTTGATGAAACAGGAAAGGGGTACCTGGGTTCGGTATATCCCCATTTAACATTTATGGTAATAAAAGGGCTGGAGCGTTATCAGCGCTGGGATCTCGCAAGGGAATGTGCGATAAGGCATTTGTATTTCATGCTGGACTCCATGAACCCCGACGGGAATCACCACAAGGGGAATCTTTGGGAGGCGTATCTTCCAAAAAAAGAAGGTCCGGCAAAATGGAAGGGAAAGCCGGAATTCCCAAGGGCTCAGTACCTTACGTACGATGCTCTTTCCACAATCGTTCTTACAATCGAAAATATAGTTGGGCTTTTTATTTCGCTTCCGCGCAAGACAGTTGACTGGATCATACCCAACCTGGAAATAATGGGAGTGGAAAATCTCTCCCTTAAAAAAAATATGATTACAATTCTTTCCAACAAGAGCGGCAGGGGCTGGGAAATTCACATGGAAAGCGAGAAGCTCTATTATTTTACAATTAACATTCTGGGAAAGAAGAAAAAAACCCTGCCTATCCCTTCGGGGAAATGCTCCATGCTGATTGATAAGCTGTAAAGCCATGAGTGCCTCTCTTGTCGCGGTTCTGGAAATCGGATCCACCGGAATAAGACTTGTTGTCGCTGAACTTCTGCCCGGAGACAGATGGCAGGTGCTGGACAGGGCAATACGGCCTGTGGCGCTGGGACGTGATGTATTTACATCGGGCGAACTGTCCAGGGAATCGCTGCTTGAATGTCTTTCTGTATTGCACAATTACCGCGAGCTTTTGTCGGGCTGGAATATCGCGGACGAAAACATTTATGTAATAGCAACAAGCGCTATAAGGGTTGCGCGTAACAGAGATATTTTTATCGACCGTGTAAGACAGGAGACCGGTTTTAACCTGACCGTTGTGGAGGGGATTGAAGAGAACCGGCTGATGTATCTGGCGGTGCGCTTTGCCCTGAAGCAGGATCTGCCGTTGTTTTGGCGGGCGAGTTCCATGATCATCGAGGTAGGCGGCGGCTCTACCGAAATAATGCTGCTGCGCCGCGGGCAGATGGTTGCAGCCCACAGCATCAGGCTGGGAACGATCATCATAGACCAGCGTTCCGGATTCAGAGACGGCGTCGGCGCATCACAGGAGCGTTACCTTAACGAAAGCATCAGGAGTACATCGGGCATTTTAAGTGCGGAAATGGACCTGGCGCATGTAAGGACGCTGGTTGCCGCCGGTTCAGACGCCCGCCTTGCTTCGGAACATGCGGGAAAAGAGTTGAACGAAAACTGCCGCATTATTATGCGCAATGATTTTATCGAGTTTGCGGAAAAAATCCGCAGCATGAATATAGAAGAGTGCGTTCAAAAGTTACGGGTTTCCTATGCCGAAGCCGAAAGCCTTATTCCCGGCATTCTGGTACTGAAACTCTTTCTCGAAAATACCAATGCAGCCCAGCTTGTAGTCCCAATGGTCAGCATCAGAGAAGGTTACCTGATCGATTTAACCATGGGCGTTGATCCCAAACTGCAGGAAGAATTTTTCTCGCAAATAATAGCCTCCGCAGTAAACCTTGGGAGAAAATTCCGTTTTGACGAATCCCATTCCCGCCATGTATCAAAGCTCTGCATGCTGCTTTTCGATGCCCTGGTTAAAGAACACGGCATGAACCGCCGCCAGAGGATTATGCTCGAAACCGCCGCCATATTACACGACATCGGAATGTTTATAAAGGCTTCGGGGCACAACAGGCACGGACAGTACATTGTTACCAATTCAGATATTTTTGGACTGCACCGGGACGAAATTGACATTATCGCAAATGTTATCCGCTACCACCGGGGGGAAAAGCCGTCGCAGGGCGACATTGAATATGTAACGCTTACACCCAACGACAGAATGCTGGTACTGAAAATGTCTTCGATCCTGAGGGTTGCCGATGCCCTGGACAGGGGACATTCCCAGCAGATTAAAAATATTACCATCGAACGCCGCCAGGAAAACATCATTATGCAAACAGACAGGGTCTACGATCTTTCCCTTGAACTTATGGGCATCGAAGAAAAAAGCGGACTGTTTCAGGACGTGTTTGGGTACAAGGTGATTTTGAGCTAAGGAAGAAATGATGGCAGAAACAGATACTTTATTAAGCCGCGACCTTTCCTGGATTGACTTTAACGAACGGGTTCTGGAAGAAGGGCTGCGTAAAGATCTGCCCCTGCTCGAACGCCTGCGGTTTCTGGCCATTGTTTCAACAAATTTTGACGAATTTTTTATGGTCAGGGTAGCGGCATTAAAACGAATGCTTCAGTCAAATACAGCCGATCAGGGCGGTTTAAGTCCGGCGCAGCAGCTTAAAAATATTTCAGAAAAAGTTCATTCCATTATCAAGCGGCAGTACGATTGCTTTAGAGACGAAATTTTTCCCGGGCTTGCGAGTAACGGGCTGACATTGCTGCGCCCCGATTCCTATTCTGTTCCGCAGATGGATTATCTTGAATCTTATTTTATGGGGCAGATATATCCCATTCTTACTCCGCTGCGGATAGAGAAAGATGAGCCGCTGCCCTTTATCGAAAGCCGGGTAATTTACGCGGCTTTTCTGCTCGCGCCGGAAAACAGGGACGATCCCCAGGCAGCCGATCAGCAAAGCCAGGAACGTATTGTAATTGTAAAACTTCCTTCTGTCCTTAACAGAATTATCTGGCTGCCGGAAACAGGCGAATCAACAGACAGCGCCGAAAAGGAAAAACTTTACTGGGTTCTGCTGGACGATGTAACCCTTACCTGGGGCTCGTATCTTTTCCAGGGCTTCGAAGTCTGCGAAAGCATGCTTTTCAAAATAAACCGTGATGCTGATTTTTCCGTAGACGAAAAAAGAGACGAAGATTTTATTGTAGCAATGGAAGAGGTTCTGGAAGGAAGGGAAAAATCCGATGTTGTGCGCATGGTCTGCTCACCCGGAAGTTATAAAATAAAAAATGAACTTGCAGAGCGTTTTTCACTGGAAGCCGCCGATCTTTATGAACTTAACGGCCCCATCAATACTGTCGATCTTTTGGAACTGATGAATGTCGCAGGATTCGAGGAATTGCATGAAAAGCCCTGGAAAATACAGCCTGTTGCAGCTTTTACCGAAGAAACGCCGATCTGGGATCGCATAAGCCAGGGCGATGTTATGCTGCATTTGCCGTATCAGTCGTTCGATCCTGTCGTTCGCTTTTTCCGGGAAGCCGCCGCCGATCCGCAGGTTGTTTCCATAAAGACCACGCTCTACAGAACCGGTGGCGCAATTCCCGGCGCCGGTATCAGCAGGGCGTCTTCCGCCTATTCGCCTGTCGTAAGGGCCCTGGAACAGGCTGCCCTGAACGGGAAGCATGTTACCGCTGTGGTGGAACTAAAGGCGCGCTTCGACGAGGAGCGAAATATTTCCTGGGCGCAGCGGCTGGAAAAAGCCGGAGTTATTGTAGTTTACGGCCTTTCGCGCCTTAAAGTGCACGCAAAAACAACGATGGTTATGCGGCATGAAAATGACCGCATAAAACGTTATGTGCATCTTTCGACAGGCAACTATAACGATCAGACGGCAAAATACTACGAAGATTACTGCCTGTTTACCTGCCGCGAAGATATTGCCTACGATGCTGGGCTGCTTTTTAACATGCTCACCGGCTATTCAACCATTCAACCGATGATGCGTCTGGCTATTGCTCCGGCCAGCCTTAAAATCCGCCTTTTGGAGCTTATTGAACGTGAAACAAGCAGGGCGGGGCAGCAGTATTCAGGCAGGATCATGGCAAAGCTGAACGCCCTGACAGATACGGATATCATCAATGCGCTTTACACCGCATCGCAGGCCGGAGTAAAAATTTTACTTTGCGTCCGGGGAATCTGCACACTGATTCCAGGCCTTGCGGGTGTCTCCGAAAATATCCGGGTGATCAGCGTTATAGATCACTATCTGGAGCACTCCAGGATTTGCTACTTTGCCAACGGCGGCGCGGAAGAACTTTATCTTTCCAGCGCAGACTGGATGCCCCGCAATCTGGAGCGCAGGGTAGAGCTTCTGTTCCCTGTTCAGGACGAAAAAATCCGCGCCCAAATTCGCGATACCCTTAACGATTATTTTCAGGATAACTGTCAGGCCAGGGTTCTTAGCAGCAGCGGAACATGGGCGCGGTTACAGCCGGCGGCCGGAGAAAAACCATTCCGTATTCAAAAGGAAATTCTTTCAGAGGTTTCCATGCAGGCAGGAAGCCCGGGGCAGGTAAAACAGGAATTCATTGTCCGCCGCAGTCCGCCGGGCGAAAAATTAAGTTACGGCGGATAATATGAAAAAATTTATAGCGGGGATTCTTGCACTCATACTTGCGGTTTCTATCGCCTTTATATTAATAAAGAAAAACACAGATCAGGACATACAGAAAATCAGAATTGCGCATAACCTAAATTACTACCCTTACGACTTTATCAACGAACAGGGGCAGTCCGACGGCTATGAAGTGGCGGTTATGCGCGAAATTAACGCGCTGCTCCCCGAATATCAATTTGAATTTGTGGGTACTTCCGATGATGATCTGTTAATCGGGGTGGAAACCGGTAAATATGCCGCGGGCATAAAAGGAGCATGGCTTACAGAAGAGCGTAAAAGAAAATTTATTATCCCCGAAACCTGCATCGGAGCCAGCAACATCGGCATCGTTTTCAGGACAGAGAACGCGGACGAGATTACAGACCTGCAATCTTTTGCAAGGTTCAGCGGCAGACTTGTTCCAATTCCGCCGCAAAGCGCACAGTGGCCGCTTATCGAGGATTTTAACAAAAATAACCCCGAAACGCAGATAAGACTGATTCCCTCCGATGTGTTTATTATTACCGATGCCTATACCTGGGTTGTCGAAGGCCGCTACGACGCCTTTTTCGACATCAAACTTTCTTTCCAAACCACTGTACTGGACGAAAATGGTGCCTGGCACCGTTATGCGGACAGGCTCTCGTATGCGCCTTACAGGGCAATTCCCACCTATCCGTTATTTAACCGTAACTACCCGGAGCTGGCGGAAAAGTACGAAGATGCGATAAAAAAACTGATTGCAGACGGAACCCTGACAAGACTTTCAATACAATTTTTTGGAGAGGATATTTTTCAATATCTTTGACATACTGTAAAAGTGGACAGGCCTTTTTATCCTGAATTTATAATTAAAGTGATGCCCCGTCTTTTACTGTATTTACCGGTAACATTAATGTTGATGCTGGGAACGGTAATAGCCGGCACATTCATCGGCTTTCTGCTGGCCAGAGCCCAAATGGGGCGGCGCCGGCTGCCCGGCCTTATTGCCCGCGCTTACATAATGGTTATGCGCTGCACGCCTTCCATTGTTCTGCTTTTTATCGTGTACTATGCCCTGCCCATGCTGCTGCTCGCCCTGACCGGTATAGACATCAATGCCACGAGCAGGGCGGTATTTGTCATTATTACCCTGTCTCTGTTGTTCGGCGCGAACATGGGCGAGCTGATGCGTGCAGCGTATTTATCGGTCAGTCCAAGCCAGCGGGAAGCCGCCCTAAGCGCAGGTCTAACAGAGACCCAGGCTTTTATTCGCATAACATTGCCCCAGGCGGCGGTTGCCGCGCTGCCCAATTTCTGCAATTCTCTTACCGCCCTTATGAAAGAGGGCGCCCTTGCCTACACGATAGGCATGATCGACATGATGGGACAGGGCAGCCTGATAATAGCTCGCAACTACGGCGCTTATGGGCTGGAAACATGGATTGCCCTGGCTTTAATCTATTGGGCGGTAACGGTAATTATAGAGCGCAGTTTCCGCGCCGCAGAAAAGCGCCTTTCCCGGGGCAGGAGGAGCATCAATGTCCCTTGATTTCCCCTTTATGGCAAGGACATTTCTCGCCGCCCTTAAAGCCGTGCCGGTAACATTTCAGATAACAATATTCGCCCTTATTATTGCCGCGCCCATCGGTTTTTTCATGGCCATGTGCATTATTTACCGTGTGCGTGTTCTTAAACAGCTTTCCGTGTTGTATATCTCCTTTATGCGCGGAACGCCTGTTGTTCTGCAAATACTCATTATTTATTCGCTTCTGCCAAGCCTGCTGAATGCATTTATTAAGAACATGGACTGGAACATCAACATATTTAACATTAATCCCGTTTGTTATGCCGTCATCGTATTTGCCGCAAACAATGCTGCCCAGCTTGCCGAATTGTTCCGCTCCAGCATTCTCGCCGTAGACAAGGGCCAATACGAGGCGGCTCTGGCATGCGGCCTATCGCCTGTGCAATGTTATGTCCATATCATTATCCCGCAGGCTCTTGTAACCGCGCTGCCGAACATTTGCAGCCTGGTTATAACCCTTATCAAAAATACTTCCCTGGCCTTTATGATGACTGTTAAAGACATTACCGCCGTTGCCAGAATCGAAGCCAGTTACGGCTACAATTATATCGAAGCCTATCTGGATATTTTTGTGCTGTATATTATCATCTGCGCCCTTGTTCAACTGCTTTTTTCCCGCATGGAAAAATGGTATAATATACAATATGGATTTAAACGAAGAATTTATCGAAAACTTGAAGGTTGACGAAGCGCAGCTTGTAAAAGCCGCAGCGCAGGCGCTGAAGTTACGTGAAAACCAGGTTGCCGCCACAGCGGAGCTTTTTGCCGAAGGAAGTACAGTTCCCTTTATCGCCCGCTACCGGAAAGAAAAAACCGGCGGCCTGGACGAAGTATCGGTGCGGGATATCGGGAATAAAATCAGCAGTATCAGGAATCTTGAAACAAGGCGGATAGAAATAATCCGCGGCATATTTGAACAGGGCAAGCTTACAGAAACCCTGTTTGACAATATCAGCAGGGCAGCGACCCTTGCCGAGCTGGAAGATATCTATTCACCTTACAAACGCAAAAAGAAAACCAGGGGAATGATTGCCGTAGAAAGGGGGCTTGAACCGCTGGCGGCGGCAATGCGGGAACTGGAAGCAGCGCCATTATTAAAAAAAGCGGAGGAGTTTATCAGGCTTGATACTGAAAATCCGGAGCTTGCGGTTCCCACCGTGCAGGATGCACTGCAGGGTGCAATGGATATAATCGCAGAGGCAGTTTCCCAGGATCCGCAGAACCGTTCGCTTATTAAAGCATTTTATGTTAAAGACGGCTTTATCATTGTTAAAGGCTCCGGTAAAGCCGGAAAGGGCGATGATGAGGCAAAGAAAACCAGCGTCTATCAGATGTACTGGGATTATAAAGAAGCCCTTTCCGGGATTAAGCCGCACCGTATTCTTGCCATAAACAGGGGCGAAAAAGAAGAAGCCCTCTCTGTTACCGTTGACGTTGACTTAAACACAGCGGCACAAATGCTTCAGCGTAATTTCGTTTTGCATAACGATTACCACAAGACTGCCATAGAAGACGGACTAAAGCGGCTGCTTTCGCCGGCGCTGATTCGTGAAATAAGGGGCGACCAGAGTGATGCCGCCGACGATCACGGTATTTCAGTGTTCGGCGAAAACCTGAAAAACCTGCTGATGCAGCAGCCGATTAAGGGCATGAGGGTGCTGGGGATCGATCCGGGTATCAGGACAGGAAGCAAGTGCGCCTTTCTGGACGACACCGGAAAGTATCTGGGAAATATTGTTTTCCATAATCACCGCGCAGAGGAAGCAAAACGGCTGCTGCTGGAGGGGATACGCCAATACGATGTGCAGGTTATTGCGGTTGGAAACGGAACGGGCAGCGGAGAAGTGCAGGAAATTGTCGGCGGCTTGATTGCAGATAACAGCCTGGAACTGCTTTTTACCGTGGTCGATGAAGACGGCGCATCGGTTTATTCCGCCGGTGACATTGCCCGCGAGGAATTTCCCGATTTGGACCTTACAATCCGTGGGGCAATTTCCATTGGCAGACGGCTGCAGGACCCACTAGCCGAACTTGTAAAAATAGATCCAAAGTCCATCGGCGTGGGACTTTATCAGCATGACCTTAATCAGAAAAAACTTTCCGACAGCCTGGACGATGTGGTTTCTTCCGTGGTGAACAATGTGGGGGTGAACCTTAATACTGCCAGCTTTTCGCTGTTAAAATATGTTTCGGGAATTAACAGTTCACTGGCGCGCAAAATAGTTCAGTTCCGGAATGAAAACGGGCGCATTTTATGCCGCGCCGCTCTTGGCTCGGTTCCGGGCATGGGACCGAAAAGTTTTGAACAGTGTGCAGGCTTTCTGAAAATTCCCGAAAGCAGCGAGCCGCTGGATAATACATGGGTTCACCCCGAAAACTACGATACGGCCAGGGATATCCGCCAGGCGCTAATGGCAACAAAGACAGCCACTACGACGGGCGGTTTCCTTAATCCCGAAACAATAACCATGCTAAAAGAAAAACACGGAGTAGGCGAAACAACCATTCGTGATATCACCGAAGAACTGCAAAAACCAAACCGTGATCCAAGGGAGAGCGGCTCCGTTCCTGTTATGCGCAAGAGCGTACTCAGTTTTGAAGACCTCCGCGAAGGCATGATGATTACCGGTAAAATTAAAAATGTCGTGGATTTCGGCGCATTTGTAGACATAGGGATCAAGGAAACCGCCCTGGTTCACATTTCCGAGATAAGCGACCGCTTTGTAAAAGATCCGCTGGAAACGCTGAAAGTGGGAGATGTATTGGAGTTCAGAATCGCCAGCCTTGATCAGGAACGGCGGCGGATAGGGCTTTCGCGGAAAAGCGGCAGCCCCCAGCCAAAACCGGCAGCCCGCACTGATGCCGGCGGCCCTGCGTCAAAAACCGGGGCCCGCGCTGATGCCGGCGGCCGCCGGAGCAGCGGCGAACAGCGCGGCGGCAAGGAACGCGATCCCCGGTTCAAGCAAAACGCAAAACGCGAAAAACCGCGCGATGATGACGGCACAATGTACAATCCCTTTGCCGCCGCTTTTGGCGGGAAGTAGGGGGCGAATGGTGCCCGGCACTAAATAGAACATATTTGACATATTTTGCTATACAAAGTATAGTTAATTATATACAGTTAAGTAAGGAGTTTGGTATATGGCACAAGTCAATATTCGTATAGACGATGAATTAAAAATCCGCGCTGACAATATTTTTGAAGAATTAGGGTTAAACATGACAACCGCTTTTACAATGTTTATTCGCCAGACAATCAGGCAGGGCGGTATCCCTTTTAAGGTTACAACAAAGAAAGATCCATTTTACAATCCGGTCAACATGAAAATTTTGCGCCAGTCCATCAAAGAAGCCGAGGAAGGTAAACTAATTACCAAAACATGGGACGAATTACTGGCAATGGAAAAATGAATATATCATTTACTGAAACCGGCTGGCGTAATTATCTTTATTGGCAATCACAAGATAAAAAAACAATAAAACGTATTAACCAGCTTTTAAAAGATATCGAACGCAGTTGCAATGACGGAATTGGCAAACCTGAGGCATTAAAAGAAGATTTATCGGGGTGGTGGTCTCGCCGTATAGATGATACCAATAGATTAATTTACCGAATAGAAAACGATAAAATTGTTATTTCTTCTTGCCGGACACATTATGGTGACAGATGATTTTCCCTATCCCTCATAAAAAAGGCACCCCGCAGAACGCCTCTTTTCTCCCTTTGCTCTTTGCTCTTTGCTCTTTTCTATTTGCTATCTCCTCCGTGCCTCCGCGTGAACTCTTCTCCAAAAAATTCCTTCTTGAAAATTCCTCTTTATCATGCTATCTTCAACCTTATGACCATTACACAAACCGTAGACATACCTGCCGATAGGCGTATTACCCTTGAAGTCCCCCGTGAAGTACCGGCGGGAAAGGCGCAGGTTGAACTCAAAGTAACCCCCTTTGAGAACGAAGATGAAATTGCCGCTTATAAGGCAATGGCTGATGATACAGAACGCGAACAGGAAGCCCGCGAATGGTGTAATGCCTACTTTGGTCCTACCCGCAAATGACAAGAGGAAGTGTTTGGTGGGTAGATTTTGACCCTTCCGTTGGATCGGAAATAACCAAAACAAGACCGGCGGTAATCGTCAGCAATAACACAGCCAATAAATACCTTGCCAGGCTAGTTGTTATTCCACTTACCAGTAATGTCACCCGTATATATCCTGGTGAGGCTATTGTTACGGTAAATGGAATCAAAAACAAAGCAATGACCGACCAAATCATGAGCGCAGATAAAAGCCGCCTAAAGAATAAAGTGGCAGTGTTATCTGATGATGATATGTTTTCCATAGAAGAAGCCATGAAACTCTTTTTTAACCTCCAGTAAACACAGCCATTGCCGTAAAATAAATCGTAAAGCATTCATTCGATATTCCTCACACGGAGCTCACCGGAGTCTGTAGGAAAACCCCTTGTTTTTTTCACACGGAGAAACACGGAGGAATGGAGAACACGGAGGAAAAGTCTGAACTGGCTTATACAAATGGCCTATACTCCGAACCATTATGCGGCATTGT
>Ga0099364_10001163_pt1 | contig 43906 bp, 85 predicted proteins | sample TergutTh196P3_FD_73070 | JGI IMG/M metagenome (GOLD analysis project Ga0099364, IMG submission 73070) | Microcerotermes parvus P3 segment gut microbial communities from Pointe-Noire, Republic of the Congo - Th196 P3 | ecosystem: Host-associated > Arthropoda: Insects > Digestive system > Gut ...
CATCACTCCTCATTATTCATTATACCATGACGCGCCATGAACCACATCAATTACTTTCGCCTTTCAACATGTGATGAATCGTTTGATTGGTAAACTATTATTCTTCTAATATCAACTCATATTGTCTGCTTAATGAGTGCTCTGCCATTCTTCTCTTATATTCTTCAATTTCACTTTCTGTTAAGAGCGGAGCGTTACTCCTATAGTTGATAGTAGTACATGCGCCAAGTTGATTGACTGCAAATAAATACCTGCCATCCGTCAATCTTACCTTGAATTTTCTTTTTTGCTCTGTCACGTAATTTCTCCTTAAAAAATCTACATCAATCATTGGATTGATGCTATGCAATTCCAATCATTCACCACGTCACCCCCTGCCGGGAACCAGCCTCTCTTTCTTCGCAATACTGACACTTAAGATTGTCGGCAACGGCTCTGAGTTCCCATCCCGTGACATATTTCTTGCAATCTGATAGTCTTGAGAAGTACGCATCTGAATAATCTTCATTACGATAATCTCCTCCGTCACACGGCGGCCAATCCTGAAGTCCTGTTATCTTGTTTTTCTCAATAATCTCCAGCAATTTATTTCGTTCCATTTTTTCTTCGTATTTCACGCATTCTAGTTCTGTCGAGAACTCTTTCCCATCCTTGGCAGTGTATATTACAACTTCCTTCTCAATAAATCTCTTTTCGGTCCTTGTTGTCATAGTCAACTCTCCTTTCTATTAATCAACCCCAAGCCTATCTCTCACCAAATCAGCCAGCTCGTTATATTCGCTCTCGTTTTCATCGCTGTCATAAGACGAGTTATGTCTGTACGGCAATCCAGTCCACTCCAAATCATACATCGCTTGTGTAAGAGCGTGGTGGACAGTATAATCTTCAATTCGCCCGTTCTCCGGCCCATCAGGTTCAACTTCCTTAATATATGTTTCCGCGGCCTTTGTAACAATTATGTTTTGCCGCTCGTCCAAACACCTATCACAAAGAAAGCTGTCTCCGCAAATATTAATGCCTTCACCAACCACATCTGATTTTCCGCAGTGATCACAATTACTCCACATCATATCGCACATCTCGCAAACATGAATTGTTTCGCCGTCACAGGTGTCTAGCTCATAAACTGCTTTCCTATCACAACTTTCGTGCCAGCACTGTCCAAAACCTGAATCATTGTCTTGCGTTAAATCTTCTGCTGCTTGTCCGTCATATATCATCGAAAGTCTTCCCATCTCTTTTTCTCCTTATCTCTTCACTTTTTCTACGATGCCTTTTTGCCCGCTAAAACTGCTTTGATCTTTTTAATGTTTGCTTCCACATCCTTTATAGCTTCGTTATATGATGCGCGTTCTTCTGCTGATGGTTGATCAAATTCTATCTCCTGAGCGTATGTACATAGGCTGTCAATAAATGCGTCGCAGATATTATAAAATTCAGTTGATGTTACCAAATCAAAACTCGGACTTCTTAAAGGAGGCTCTTTAGTCGTTTTTGCTTTTGCGCCTGCGTTTGCTATAGATACCACCTTATCCTGCTCCGCTATTTTTTCCTGAAGCGACCTAACCTGTTGTTCAAGTTTTTCCTTAGCGCTTTGGACATCGGTTAACTCCTTTGATTTCTGCTTTTTAGCCGCTTCTAAATCTTTCTTATATTTCTCAGCACGTTCATACTCTTCTCGTTTTTCTGCTTTGAGTTTATTTTTTTCTTCAATCAGTTCACCAATTGTTTCTTCTGGTTTTCCTTTTGCGTTTTTTATCTTTAATTTATAGCCCTCGACCTCATTCTCAAGACCGCGGATCATGTCAACGTATTCTTGCATTTGCTTCTGCGTAGTTCCTTCATGTATCGCGGTTCCGAATGACGAAAGAAGTTCGGCTTGTTCTTCTTTGGACAGTTTAACAAGAATTTTTGATGCAGTGGTCTTCGTGAACGCGCCGCCGTCGAGAAGGTCTTTGACTTCCGGTGTGAGCTTGCGTTCGATTTCGAGCATTTCATTAAGCGTTCGTACCGACACGCCTAGTTCATTCGCTATTTGGTCTTGGGTTAAATTAATCTTGCGATTATCGCAAGATTTAGACGGTCTGCCTTGCTTACTACCTCTCAACTTTACATACTCAACCGCAACCTTGCGCTGCTTTCCCTCGTCGTTTTTTGTTCTGCCGAAGTTGGCGGCCAGCAGCGCGACCATTTTATCGTCCTCGGTCTTTATATCCTGCCGAATTATTATCGGCACCATTTCAAATCCGAGTTCACGGCACGCTTTGAGGCGTTGGTGCCCGCTGATTACCGTCATATCGGGAGCGACTATCAGCGGCGTCAGTATACCCTCGTTTTGAATCGAAGTCTTAAACTGCTCGTACTCCTGACCGGATATGTCATCAAAGAACTCGTTGTTTTTCGGATGTACCTTCAAAAACTCTATCCTATAATTTTGCACCGTTTCCATTATTATTTCTCCTTATTTTATTTTTGTTGTTTTTATTATATCATATTGACGTTCGTTTGTCAAGTTAAATTTGTTCACGGTATTCAGGGAAACCATCTTTTTCCGTCATTAGCTATATCCCCATCATCTAAAAATTCCCCGAGTTGTTTTTTGCTCCATGCGCTTCCTCGTTCATGGGTTACAGTGGAAAGCTGCACTCCACTAAAGGTCCTGTACTTCCTCCATACATCTTGGAAACAGTTCCCATAAACATCTTTTTCTAATGTATAGTAAATCATTCCGTCATTGCTTACACTCGGAACAGATATGCCCGAGCGTCCATAATGCTTAAACTCATTGTAAACGTCGGGAACCACAGGGCCATACTGCCATGCCTCGAACCTGTCTGCAAAGAGAGAGGTTTCTGTTACAGCAAGATACCGCGCATAAATCATATAAAGAAGTTTTTGCAGTTTCATAGGCGTTACCATTACGTACGCCTTCATAGCTTTTATGATAATAGCATTTGATACTGTCAACGAAGTAGTTATAACGTTCACAAGACAGTTACCAATACTTTACGCTTCAAAAAACCTACGTCAGGGAGCACCATTTCCGATTCACAAATCGTCGTCCCGTCATAGTCATCACCCAAGAGTTCGTCGTACACGCTTTTGTCTGTCTCGCACCATTCATCCCAGTTTACATCGGTATACTTTTCCCACGCGGATATAGCGTCCGGTTCGGCAGCAAACACCTCTACCTTATCTATGATTCCGCCACACATCCCCACAAAAACATAAACTTTCATTCAGGGCCTCCTTTCTCACTTTTAACAAACCAGTATTCTATCATGTTATTGTAGTTCGTCATCCTCCTCTTCGGATGAACAGCGGTCATGATCGTTCGTGTCCAACCACTCTTCACAGACTTCGCCGGTATACCAATGACACATGAGAGTTCGGTGCATTGGTCTTCTCGCGCAAGTCGCACACTGAAGGGCGGTCAACGCTTGTTTTTCTTTTTCGGTCACAATATCTTCTCTCCTTACGCAAACGCAAAATCGAAATCGCCAAGACCAAATATTTTTAACTGTTTATAACAGACGCTCAAGTCAGCCGGTATACCAAACCATCCAGTTGCTTTGATCGTAATTGCATTTTCGACTGGGTTGCGACACCCATCGAAGAAGTCTGATAGATATACCTCTTCCATTTCGGTCAGGTTTCTGGGTTTTAATACAACATCTTTGTCCGTTTTGTTTTCAACATACCCAACAAAATCATAATCCCTGTGTTGGTCAACCACCCGGATGAAATCGTTTTCAAATAATGTCGTTTTCATTGAAATCACCTCCTACCTCGGCACGACCGCAACGCCACCATACGGCGTATGCGTCTTTACAATGATGTCGTAGATTATTTTCGCCATATCCCACGTCCAGTTTTCAACGAACCAGTCATAATGCCAATCCGTCTCCATTAAGGCTTCCCTGAGTTCTTCTGGAGTAACATCAAATTCCATAATATGCGTATCCTGAAAATCCTCCGGTTCTTCTCCGAGCCTGTTGTTCCATATAGGGTATGTTTCAAGGCTTATCCACTTATCGTATGTGTGTTGCTTAAAGCAGAAAGGACACACTCCGTCAATAATCCAGTCCATTGGATACGTTCTTTCACACTCGTCACACACACTACACTCGGCTCCATTTAGCTCGTAAGCATCTGCTATTTTCTCAAATTGCTTTATTATGCCGTTGGTCATTGTGTCTTTTGAAACCAACCTTACATTCCTCCCAATCGGGAGGTGAAACCAGCTTTCATGAAAGTCTTTCTCAAAGTAGCCGTCAGCGGCATCTATGTGGCTAAGCCAACCAGAATCATTGCTCCAATAACCTTCATCTGACTTAATAACGAACTCAATCATTTCTGCTCTCCGATCAATTATATAATGTTTTTCGGTGTCCTACACCAAACCGTTTATTTATGAAGATTTTACTCTTCATCCCCTTCGTCTTCGTCGTCTTCATCAACAGCATCGCCGATAAGCTCTATGTGGTCATATGTAATCTCACCATCTGCGCTTACACTCTGATTGTCCTCATCGACACCAATAAGCATATGAGTTCCACCGTTGCCGGCATAGGATGTAAGGCTGAAAAGTTCTTCAGAAGCCTTCTCGTATGCCTCGTCTTCGTTGCCTGCATTTACCTCTACTGACACTGTTACGGTTGTGTGTCCGAACACTCTATATCTGTTCACTGTTTCTCACCTCCTCTTTCACAAATCAGGATGTTTATCCAGTCTCACTCAACCTCACAGTCAATTATGTCATAATCAGCTACGCCATAATCTTTTAACACGCTTTCAAGCTGCTCGTATAAGCCTTCGATGTATTCATCGCTATCCTTATGGTTTAGCCAAATGTTTAAGGCATAATCGGCTGCCTCTTTGGCTTTGTCGGCTTCGTCGTCGCCTACCAACAAATATAGAATGATATACACCTCGTCGCCCAAATCGTCTATGGCCGTGTCGCTATAATGAATTAATGACTTGCCTTTTATTATACTTGTCACTCTGTTCGTCTCCTTTCTTATACTTCGCATTCGTCAAAATTCTCGTCATCGAGAATGTCAAAATCGACCTCATATCCGTCAGGTAATTTTCGTCCGTCCGGCAAGCAAGCATATCCTTTGTCTACAAGGTCTACAGCCTCGTCCAGCGTTTCTGCTTCGATGTTTACTGTTGCGCGTTCTGTCCACAATACAGGTATCTTATACTTTTGCATCGTATTAGCGCATGTCATTACTATCTCTCCTTTCGTACTTTAACAAATCGGGACTTTTATGCTGTTAACCCATGCCTCTCTAGGATTTCCTTAATCGCGCTCACCTACATTACCCTCAATCTCATCTGTCGGTACCTTGACGGATTCTCTGCACAGTCAAACGCCTCAATGAATAAATCGAACTCATCAACCACGCTGTAGTATGGTTCGCCTGCATATTCGTTGAAATACTCAAGCTCCTCAACAACAAACACACTAGCCAACTTATCATAGTAGATTTGGTTACGACCAACCTTCACCTTTTTAAGAATTCCAAGACGCAAATCTTCTTCAACACCCTCAATCAACTCCTCGGCAGCCTGTAATCCGAACCGCAAACAATGCGGAAGCGACCAATGCTCGTGGTGGAAATCGAACATTTTTTCTTTGTCTCCGTCTTGTAGACTTATATACCAGTCGTTTGCTTTGTCAAGCAACTCCTTAATATTCAGCAACGCTTCCAACATATCACGCCACCTATCCTTTCTTTTTAGTCCAACCATTCCGCATCTAGGTAGTCTTCATGGACTATTGCCTCTTTTACACCAACCAAGAAATCAATATCGTCATCTTCTCGGTCTTTATACTCAGACATCAATTCTGTAAGTTGATTTGCCAAGGCGTAGATTTTTGCCTTCAAATCAATCGTTTCCAACATGTCACGCCACCTCCCGCAATTTAATATCTAGCTCTCCAATTTTCTCCCTGCACCACTCCATATCAGTCAGTAAATCTCTCATATCATATGGTGCGCCGTTTTTGCCATGCCCGTCGTCACCAAGCCATAGCATCGCTTCCTCCGATGGGTCATACCTTTCATGGTATTGTTGAATCTCTCTGCGCAATTCCTCAAGAGTATATGCCTCTACTTCAAAGCTAAAGTCTTGACCCTCCGGGCTATGCTGTGCAAAACAAAAGAAGTTTCCGTTTTCATACTCTGAGACTTCTACGCCAAACCCAACCGTATTGGCTATTTTTTCGACTTTGCTGAATAATGCTTTGGGTATTGGTCTCACTTTAGTTGTTGTCATAGAAATAAACCTCCTTACGAAATTTTTTGTTCTCCCCACCGAATATGTATATGCCCTTTGTCGTCGCGCTCCTTTGACATCAGCATTTGCAAGATATCAAAATCAATACCGAACTTCTCTTGAATCTCATCACCATCCATCGTTTGATTTTTCATGAATAGGTTTAACTTTTCTTTCGCCATAATCATTTGCAATAGGTTAGACTCAATGCTGTTCTCGTATGTAACGAAGATAACCTTTTTGAACCTTGTACTGTTATAACGAATAAACCTAAAATAGTATTGTGACATTGCCGCGTTATTCCAAAACAGCTCCGGTATTATACAGGTGTCAACACAATCACAGTTTATCGCGCAAGATAGCGACTGCTGTGTACTCAATAGGATTCCGTCTTTGGTTTTCTCCAACTCTTTGATAATGTCCCTCCGTTGTTTCAAAGAGGTTTTATCGCCGGTAACAACGAACAATGGCCTCCCATGATACAACTCCCTAATCTCCTTCGCATAGGCTTCAACGACGCTGACGTGTCTAACCCCTATAGCCACCCTCTCTTCAGGGCGTTCCCCGATTAGAGACAAAACACGCTCGAACTTTGGCGGCAGCTTGTCCGACTGATATTCATTGAGTGTTTGCGGAGCCGCACAAATCCGAAGTAGGGTTATTAACTGATTGAGGATTTTCAGCATCGCGTCCTTCCGGGTATTACCGGTTTTACTGAACATATACTCAAGTTTATAAAACTCCTCTATTGCCGTCCTATACACCTCTTTTTCCGGTCCAGACATCTTGCAAAGCTCCTGTTGAATTTCGTATATCCTCTTCCCCGTCACCTCCTCAAACGTTCGCGTGATAACTGTATAATCTAATATCCTCTTTAACGCATCAGCGTTGTATATATCTTGTGTGTTTTGTCCAACGCCGAACACCGTGATTTTTTCCGGTAAGAAACACTGTTGAAACAAGCTATAACCTTTCTTATACGCGGGAAATGGTTTGTAAATATCGTCGTTCCGTTTCGACTTTAACTCGTCATTTTCTTTACGGTCTCTGTAGTACACCTCGTCACACTCACACAGCATATTTACACTGTTGTTGTAGAGCAGCTCAAGTTGAGAAAAGAACTCGTTAATGTTGTTCCTCGTAGATGTCCCCGTCATCAGCGTCTTATACTTAACACGCCGGAAACAATTCTTCACCGCTTTACTTCTCTTGCTGTCCATACTTGTACTCGCATCTGACTCATCGTACAGCAAAAATATTTTTTGCCCCTTTGTCCTCACAAACCTCTTCAGTTGTCGTTCATACTTGTTGACCATATTCAGCGTTATCAACACGATCTGTCCGAGCCTAATCTTTTCAATATCAGACATTTGAGTTATCTGAATATGGTCAACGCCATACGATTTCAACACCTCGTTCCAGTTGTTTTTGATACTGATGGCTGTTGATACTATTACCGTGCAGAATATATTATTGTATTCACTTCTATACATGTGTTGCGCTATCCCAGATATAGTTTTTCCACTTCCTTGTTCCCATTGCAGAAACCCATACGGTTTCGAGAGTATCTTTGCTGTATCGTTGATTTGTACATCGTTGAGTTTGATTTCTTCCTCGTTGACACTATCATATATGACAACGTTTCTCAGAAATCCTACGATACTCTCATCCGGGATTATTTCGCCATAGTCCTGTATCTGAGCCTCATATGCACGCCTCTTCCTGCTGATTAATTTTCTATACCGCCCATCTTCAAACGGGTATTGGTTGTGCGCTACCAAGTCATTGATAGGAGCAACGGCCACAGTTGTTGATTTTTTCAACAGCGCACTCATTTTTCTGCTGTACGCTTTTAGTTTAAGTACATTATCTGTCTTTACAAGCTGTATCTCGTCACACTCCGGCTTTTTCGACTGCTCGGACAAAACTCTTTTCAGATAAGAAACTACCTTATTCGGCGTTATCCGAACCTTTACCCACTCTTCATATTTCATCCCCTCCGGTTGCTTTTGAGTTCTATATTTCTCGACATAAGCCAGACACGCCGCATATTTTTTCGAAGTCACCGGATGCACTCTAATTTGATATAGATGTTTCCGAACCACATAATTAAATCTATCTGTTTCAATCTTATCGTCTCCATGCAGCGCCTCAAGGAATAGTTTGTTTTTTAACTTATTCTTAGTCTCGACTATCGGCTTAATGAATTTCTCGTAAATTTCTTTTGCCTGTCTATCGTCAAACCCATCAAGCGCCGTCATTTCTGTTCGGTACGATATAAAGTCTATGTGTTCACTGCGTCGCTGAAATATCACTATTTTTGTCGGGAAGCAATCTACTCCCATTGCCCTGAAAGCGTCTGCCGGAAGCTTAAACTGACAAACAAAGCTAAAGTATTTTTCAACTTCTTTAATCATACCCCCGTCTGAGAAATCATCTGCAAGGAAAGAGTTCGGTACAATCAAAGCTAATATCCCGCCGGGGTTCAGCAACTCGCCTGCTCTGATACAGTAATATAACTGCGAAAGGTATTCGTTTTTGTTGTGCTGCCACTTTAGGTTGAACGGCGGGTTCCCTACTACAATGTCCGCTTTTAACTCGGGTTGATACGACCGTATGTCACCGTAGGTTATATTGGCTTCGGGATACAGATACTTAGCAACCTTTACCGCCTTAATATCAACTTCATTCATATAGAAGTTATGTTCAGTCGGAGCGCTGTTGATAAATACGCCCGCGCCGCCGGTCAAATCCATAATGATGTCGTGACCATCGGGAGACAAACACTTCATTAAAAAATCTGCAAACAGCGCGGGTGTGAAATGTTGCCCATTATCAATCTCTTTCTTTGCCGCGCTGTACTCATAGTAATTATCGTAGTCGTTCAGCTTAAACCCGTGAAGTCCGCCAACGCCTGTATAAGAATTGAACACATCATTTTGAGCAATCCCAAACTGCTCCGTCTTTTGATTCTCAATGAGGTAGATGATTTTGTCGTTTATCTCTTGTCTGCCGGACTGCGGTATAACCTCTGTTGTCGGTTTGTACTTCACGGGCTCTCCTCCTTTCAAGCTGCTTGCTCTGTGTACCCCAAAAATTCCTTTGCAAACCTCAAAGCATTCGCATGATTTGTAAACGTTACTTCAAATTTTCCGTTTTTGAAATACTTGAAGTGTGAAACTTTATATCCATAGACTTCATGCGTATCATAAATCCCATCTGGTTCTTCTCTCTGATACCCTGTAAAGGATAACCATCCGCCATATATCTCTGTATATTTTTGATCGCTATCGTAATAAGCTAGAGCTTTAAGAATTGAGCGGTATCCATCATTATCCAATCTTACCCGATAACGATTGAAGATACTGCACTTATACGAGCTTAAAATATCAAATGAAATTTTTCCATTCTTAACAGAGTAGTTCATGTTGTTATTCCACCGGTTAGACACAGCCGCTATCGCCGCGTCCCTGATTTCCTTGTCAGCCTTCTCCCCGAAGCTAAACCCGTCCAGCGCAACAAAGATATCATCAATAATAGCGTCGTAGTGCAGCTCCGCGTTGATAATGCCGTCCAAGTATACGTCGTAAACATTTTCGTATATTTTTTGCTTATTCTTATACTCGGCTATCTCATCATCTGTCATGCGGCTGTAGCCGTATGAATAATCTTTTGGACTTTTAGGTTTTTCAAGTCGAAGATAAGCATTATACTCTTTGTCTTCGATTGTCACGTTATATTTCTTTCTGAAATAATCGTTGATTTGGCTGATAAACCTCTTATGTGTTTTTTCGATTGTCTGAGAGAATCCTTCCTTGCTTACATCAACAAATTTATACTCATAGATTTGATGCTTGTATGTACCGCTGTAATAACAATTATCGCTTTCAACAGAAGCATAAAATTCTTCTTCAGCACATCGTATACCCTGCAATTTCTCAAACATAGCGCGTAGATGACGAAGCACATTTGCGTACAAGGCTTGTTGCGCCTCGCAATACTCGGTGTCGCTCTGAGCAATCCGCGAAGTGTTTTCGATTTCAACGGTGTTAAATTTGGCAAGTAATGACATGCCGGCACTCACCTCCGGTTCTTCAGCTTCTTTCGGTTCAGCTACGGCGCTATTAACAACACCAAGGCTTGCCAAGTCTTTGGTTGGGTCGCTCTTAAAGATAAAACCTTTCTTAAATTTGGAATAGTAACCGCCTAAACCCTTCATCTGTTCTCGCAAAGCACTAAAGTCCTCTACTTTTGTGACTACCCTCACCACATATATCTGGCTGTTATCTCGCGTGTCTACATCCTCGACCACCTTGTATTCCAATTCTGCGCCGAGGCTTCCCTTCGTGCTTCTTGCGCTAACTTCCGGCTTCGGTTCCGGTTCCGGGAAATACTTTTCCTCTACTTCGTTTATCTTGTGCCAATAGCTTTGATAGTCGTTTACATCAAAGTCACCGTAAACCTCCGAGGCTTTCTTCTCCAGCGCTCTCTTAAACTCATCGGACATCGTTCGATGTACCATAACATACTTCGCTCCGGGGCACCCTAGTTCGGGTTCAATGGAGCTATAGTTATAGCAATCTGTCATTCCGTCGAAGCTGCCTTGCTGATACCGCCTTGTTATCGCATCAATCGTTTCTGATTTTGGGCCGTCAGTCCATCGAATATCTACGCTGTCACCCATAGAGAAGTTGTCGCTTGTCACACTGAACTTTGTATCTGGATAAATCGCCTTTAACCTCTTTTTGATTACCTTCGCGGTTAAAGCAGCGTCTGTATGATGTTCTCTATTCATCTTAATAATCCTCCGATCCATCTTGAGTTATCGTTCCGTTTGCAATACACGCTTGTAGCTCTTCGAGTATTTCTTGCCGCGGTCTTTGGAATACTTGGAGTGACGCATAGTATTTTCCGCGCCATTTTTGATAGAAGCTCGTCACGTCGTCGTTGAAAAATTCTGAAAAGAAAAATCCTCCGTTACTCCATTCCAGAGGCGGCAAAGCATCCAGCATGTCTTCATATCGCGCCTCGGCGATTTCTTTCCATTTACCGCACACTTCGGCTCGATATTCAACCCTGTGCTTTTCCCACAATTCGTCAAATCGCTTGGTGTTAAGTATCGTCAACCCTTGCGCTATGTAGTCTTCAACCGTTTTATCGCTATAAATATCTTTCCCGTCTAAGGACATAATGTGATAGTTTCTGTCCATCAAAAGATTTTGCCCTTCTTTTACGGCGTATAAGCGTTGCCCTGTATCTTCCTTGTAGCCCATTAATAATTCAATCAGTCTATTTCTGTGTGTACGATTTTTCATTGCCGGGATAAATTTATCCTGAAATGATTTTGGTAGCAAGTTAATAAAAAACATAACCATCTCGCGCTCGGCTTCTCTTAAAGCGGCTCCGCTGTAATCCTCTTTGTAAGTTCCGTCTTTATCTATATAGCCGAGAGCAAATTTCTTTTCTCCTGTAAGGCTGATGAATTTTTCAAAATCGTCATCTCCTAAAAGATATTGCGTACCTCTTTCAAGAAGTCTGTCGCCGGGTTTTAATCCGTATCGCTTTACCGATACATCATCAGGGGCAAAAAACTCATTCTCTTGAAGCACCTCAACATCCACTGCGTCAAACATCTCTTTTAATTCTTGCTCTCTCAGTTGTGCGGCCATGTATCTTAATTTCAGCAAATGGAGTTCAGTCCAGTTAGCAGAGATGATTTTGCTAAATTCATCTTTATCTATTTCAAACATACTATCTCTCCTATCCATACCACTTCGGGCAATCGTATTTAACTTGGTCGCACATATCGGCGTCGGGACACGTCGAACAGTTTGTTACGTTCTCAAAATGCTTGATTAGAGATTTGATTGCCTCAATCCCGAGGTTTAGAGTATATCCATCCCCGCAGCGAAGTTTCGCAGACAACCACGGGTTTTCAGTCATGTCGCCAATCATCTGGTGTAGTACGCTTAGTTTGTGTACCAATCCTAATCCCTCCACTCAATAATGAAATTGTTCTCAATCCACTTCAGAGTCTGGTGCCATCATCTTCCTCTCGTACTCGCAAATCTCTTCCATTGATAGCCACTCTGGTTTTTCGTCTTCGGCAAAACCATTCCAAATCTTTTTCATTGCTTCGATATGTCCGGCAACAGTACCATCAGAAAGGTGTCTTAGGTTCCTATTGCCGTAGCCAAGAAAGTATTTGCAATCTGATTTTAATCTACTGAGCATCATATAGCTGAATCGCTTACGCTCGTCGATTCGCTCTACGTCTTCAATAATCTCATACTCGCCATCAATTTCGTAGTCCGGCTCTCCGTCTAGGTCGTTGCTTGTTGAACGGTATAAATCAGGAGTACCGTTTCCCATGTTAGTGTCAATCCACAGCTTGCCCCGCTCGTCTTTATAGACTGGTCTGTGCCAATCGTCGGTGCCAACATATCTCAGCTTTCTCATTTCAAACCCTCCAAGTCTTCATTAACTCGTCGTCCGGCGCACACCAACATCCAATTGTCTTATAACCGAAACAACATTAAATAACTCAAATGCCTCGTCTACAACTTCTCCGTCCTCATTGGTTATCATGTGTTCTGAATACTCGTAATCGTCATCACTTTCGCCAAGGCGATGAAACACATGCGGAACGCTGCTTTTAAAACATTCAATAAACTGAACTTCTGGATAGTCTTCATACCACTTATACCAATCCCAATGCAACGTAGTATATTTGTCTGTCTGATATATGGCTGCACGTTTCAATCCGTCAAGAACTTCTGTGGTTTCCTTATGTTCACACGCTTTGTTTAAGAGTGTTTGAAAATCATCGTTTCTAATTGTTAATGAAATCTCACTTGTATATCCCATTTTTCAGCACCTCAATTATTTTAATAGAATTAGGATTGATAATATTCCACTATGGTAACATCCGTCGTTTCGCTATCGTGCCAGTCCGCGCTTCCTTCGCTAACAGCTCTGTGCGCCGCATCAATAGCGTCTATATCATTATCTGCCCAAACTTCTACCGTCCCGTAGTTGAGCTGCGTGACGTTTATTAGGTATTTCTTCATGAGCGTTTATATCCTCCTTATCCTAAATCCGTTCTTCCCAATAATAGCCTTCCATGTCGCATAATCTCTGCACACATAAACATCATCACACACCCGCCACACCTCGTTATCTTTGCAGGCAAATCGCCCTTCAGTAAGCGCGTTTAGACTGTCTATTGCACAATCTAAAATCTTCTGCGATCTATCTCCTAGCTCTATTACGTCTTTTTTACTGTAGAAAAACTCTCGCCCTTTCATCGCCTTAACTGCATACTTTGTCATACTCCAACCTCCTCCGGCACTCTAAATTTCAGATTATTATAATCAGGAATCATCTCAATCCATTCTGAAATTCGGTGACAAAACTGAGTATATGCCTCAACAGATTTACTGCCATCGTGTACCGTGATTTCTAACGTAAATTCGTTCTCTGAATGAACCGTAATCTCAAAATCAATCGAAAGCAAATCTGAACTCAAATCAATTCCGTCACAATCCCAATCACTATTTGCAAGCAACTCCACTTTTTCAATATGACTTGCTTCATATACATAGTTTAATAATGTTGGGTACTCCTCGTCACAGGCATGCGAGAAAACAACCTTTGTCATATCAATCAATCCAAAACACCTGCCTTTTCTAGTTTGCGCCATACAATATCTATTCTATATTCAAGTCTGTCCAATGCGTTGATTGCCAACCCCTTGAAAGCCTCCTCTCTTTGCCCATACGTCATCAAGTCCCTAAATTGCTTTGCTTCATCCTGTGTGAAATCCTTCAGCTCACTAAGAGCCTCGTTAATCCCATATGTATTTCTCATATAATCACCACGCATTCTGCAAATTTTGCGCTATATAGCTACCGTCTTCCCACAGCTCGGAGTAATCTCGCCGCACAAGTTCCTGACAATCGTGCGGCAACTCGGAAAACTTCACACGACTGCCTCCGGCATGGAAACCGTTAATGTATATTTTATCTACAAAATAACCAATACCAAGAGGGTGGAATGGCGCACCGCTCATTGCTCGATATACAGTCGTACCTGTTGGATAGCCGGCTTTGCTCGCGTATGTATAAACGACCGTAATGTAATCTGCGTATGGTTTTGGGTTCTGTTTGAACATATAACACCGAATCCGCTTTGGTTCTCCGTTTTCCGTGTAGAGATTTTTACGTTTCACAACCATCACACTCCTTAACAACGATAGTGCGTAATCATATTATCCTTAAGCACCTCGCTATAATACTTATACTCCTCGTCTCTTGTGTCAAACTCAACTTTTCCAAAGTGATACTCAAGCGCCGGAAGTATATTGTCACCATCATCTCCACACGAGTATATAGTGATGCAACCATTTACAAACTCTCGCTCATAGAATACTAAGCCAAAGATTATTGCTCTGCGAATAATCTCATTTTCATTTTGGAACAGTATTTTTGTTCCTACAGCGCCTTTGACTATATGACCGAAAAAATATCCATCATAAATTACTTCTAAGAGTTGTTTATTGTCCATCAATTCACACCGCCCATTCATCAACCAAGTATTTAGTGTTAAAATCTTCATCAACAATAAAGATGCTCTTTATAGAGTGTGCGTTTCTTTTCTTTTGAAAAGCAAGCTCTCTGTTGACTACTTCTCTTGTCACATTTAACATGAAGAATGGATTGGAACCGTCGTTATATTTGATATGTAGCGCCATTTCTATACCTCCTTACCTCCTGTTTCCTCTATATAATTTTCTATATACTCGACACACTCATCCTCGCCGCCAACAAACAACCTTCGTGCATATCGGGTGTTATAGTGTTCAAAAATACACTCGGCTATCACTTGATAGGCAAAATTTCCGCTAAACTCTCGAAGCACAAACTCTACGCTCGGATAACCGTAGGTTTCGAGTATTCGACTCAACTCTTCTCTCTCGTTATTGATGTATTGGGCGACATCGACATCACCAATATAGACTTGGAACAAATCTTCTTCAGGGTCATGTGTCGCCATCTCTATCAACTGCCAACACTGTCCTTCGAGCCTTCGAACGTGCTGCATACTATCATCGTCTGTATAGATCCACGCCATACTAATCCCTACTTTCGTGATGATTAACCAATGCTACACCAATACTATCAATAGATTCAAAGTAATCTTCAAGCCATTCTTCAATATCCAACTCAACTTTTTCAAGAACACTTTCGACGTCATTGTTTGTTACTTCGTCACGTATTACAGAAAATTTCCCTTTAATCTTTACTGTCACTTCAAACCAATCACGAATAATTTTTCCATCAGCCATCTCATACACCCCTTTCTTTGCTCTACATTCATCACCCACGGCGCATTTTGTAGAGTAAGCATTTGCATCAAACGAATCATTTATCAATTTACTTTCTTTTTGCTTTCTTGCCGCAGGTTGGGCACACATCAAACTCTGGAATGTACGTGACAGAAACAAGACTTGACATATACTCCCCGGCTTTCAAAGCCCTAAGCTCCTCTTGATATGACGGTGAGCGAAACACCTCATCAGATAGACGGGTATGATAATAGATTCTGTTGCTTTGCCTCGTTACTATATCATACATTCCCTTACCTCCTCTGACGCACCGGCATAACCATCGCCTTCCCGTTTTCGCTTTCCATAATCCCCGGAGACACGACATTTGACTCATCCTGATACAGCGTAATATCCCCGCCGAGAATTTCATATGCGTCAAGGAGGTACTGGGCATTATAGGTATGGTTACCAATATCGAAATAGGCGGCATCATCAGTGCCTTTTTCTTTGTTTTTATCTTTTTGCTTCTTGATTGCGTCCTTCAGGTCTTTGGGTACGATGGTGTGATACGAGGTCTCTCTTGTGACTCTGTTACGTTCGCAGTCTTCAATCGTCTTCATCATGTTAAACGGCTCGGCAAGGCGCAAATCCGGCAGCGGCTCTTTGAGCATGAAGCCGATATACCCGTTTGAAAAACATTGGTATTCACTCCCGTCGTAATCCGATACAATATGGGAGCCAGTCATTGGAATCCATTTGTCTGAAACCTTTTTTAGTAACCTTTCAGCCGCTTGCTGTCGCTTCATAAATTTCTTATCTATCACTTCACTACCTCCTAAACGCAAATCTCAATATCAAACTTTTCCTCTATATCCGCACGCACACCCTCAAGCGCTTCGTCGCGGTTCGACCGTCTACCGTAATACGCATCGTCTATGCCTTCGTAGTGTCGGAACATTTCAACAATATCCCTCATCTTTTCAATGTCGGACTCCAACTCATTAAGATAGGTATCTTTTTCCTCGTCCTCAACCCCACTATCTCTAAAGTATTCTCCAACCCGTTCCAACACATCGGCAACATCGAAGATGAACTGCTGTTCGTGGAATATATCATACATAGTTCCTTTGTCAACTTCTACCTCGACGGTTTTGCCTTGATATAATGCTTTAATAGTCATAATCACACCCCACTATTTTGCATATCAGCCCAGTACTCAAACCCCTGCTGATCGTTGTAAACATCTACTTGGCAATCATTCATAATAATGTACTCACGCTCGCAAATATCCAACCCCTTCACATCAACCTGTTTAATATCAGTGACTTCTCCGGTAGTAATATCGACAATCGCAGAGGTTTCGACCTCAGTCCCTCCATCCCAAACAGATACGTATGGGACTGGAATTTTAATACTTGCTAAATCATTTAACATTATTAGACACCCCTTCTTTAATACTAAGCTATTCTGTATGTATACTTTGTATAAGTCCTGCTTCCATCAATCATTTCAAGCCGCGTTTCTTCCGGGTTAATGCCATCCCACTCACAAACTATCCTCTTATACTCGCTATCGCTCTCTCGCCAATTCTTAATCTGACAATCTGCAATGATAAACCCACCGCAGCTCTCGCCCTCTTCGCCATCTTCATCCAGCGTGATTACGTAAAACTCCTTAGCGGCTCCCAGCCATATTTCGCCATATGGTTTTACCCCGTCTTTATAGTGGTCAAGACAGTAAACCATTTTCACATAATCGCCTTGACAATACCCACTCGCGTCATCCACACCCCACGCTTTCCCTGTGGCGATGGTGAGATACTTCGCAATACAACCTTCCTCGTTGGCTTCCCAATTTACCCTGTTCTTATATCCATATAACTTTGACGGTTCGTACAACCACTCAATGAACTTCTTCAACTCGCTTAGTTTCCTCGTATTTTTGAGTGAATGAACGTAGTGACCGCCTCTGTCGTAGTGCGCGTTCCATCGTACAATGTCAGAAAAGCTACTGTAGTTCGGTTCGTGCCCGTTCTCTTTCGCGTATTTGAATTTTTCCCACTCATCAACCAACAACTCAATTTCATCGTAAACCCTCTTGTATGTCTTTTCATTAAAACCGCCGCAATTCCTCGACCGAGCTACAATGAAAAGGTTATAGCAGAAATCTCCGGCCACTCCTGTTAGCCCGTCATCTTCAAAGTAGAGCGAAAAGTTTGTCCACTCCGGCTCTACTTCTCTGATTATGTATTTGATTTGGGTAGGCATCACACAACGTCCTCCTATTATTATTTTCACATATTACTCGCCATAGTAACAACGCTCTTTCCCTTTACCGTCAACCCTTTCGGACTCAACCATTCTTTCAGCTCCCTCATACTCTGAAAGAACCTCTTCCCATCAATATCAAGTAAGGAATCACCGAAAAGAATTGCATATGCGTTGTTGGCAACCAAGTATATTACGCGCATCCGCCCATCTATCATCCCACACCGCCTTTCTTAGTGTCGTTCGTGTGAACTATTATTACTTGATTTTGCATCCGTCAACAAACTCATTCCAAACCTTCTCCATCATATGCCACACACTTAACTGTCCTGCAACCACGCCGACCAAACAACCAAACAAGAATATCATCAGATAAATCATCCATGCCATCACACCAACCTCCGTTCTTTTTATTTTCACCAATCAACGATTCTATGTAGATATATACGCTGTCAATAGCTTCATTGCGTCGGAAAATCCTATAAAACACTTAAATTTTACATCCTTAGAAATTAAGTCGTCAATTTCACACAAAAATTCTACATCATCTGGTTTTTTGTCTGATGGAACATGAAAGCTATACGACTGGTATTTGTACAACAGCAAATAACTTTCTTTTTTCTCTTCCTTTTCTTCGTACCATTTAACATATTTTTCGTCGCAGAAGTCGCATTCAGAATCATAATTCCGCCTGTATTCGCACTGATCACACAGTGAATGCCATACTTTGACCGTTCTAGCGAGAGTTTGTGTATTGTACCCAACAAGTTCAACGACACCTTCGTCCATCATTTTCTTTAATACTTTGTCTTTTAAGGCATATATTTTGTTTTTCCTTTTCTTTGCCGTTTTTGTATTGCCGTGCCTCCCATCATAGTAGAGATTTTGAGCTGTATCACGTGATTTTTTTGCGCTTTTGTTAATTACATACAATGCCTGACACAGATTTTCAGATGTAGGTTCATAGGTTTTTTCTACACGTTGTACCTTTCGCTTTTCAACCGCGTTTTCTAATGTGAAAAACTTAAAATCTCCCCATCCTTTACCGTGTCCTTTGTAAACGCTATGTATTTGATACGTATTTTCATCTTTTGGCTTTAATCCCATTTTTGATAATTGAGCTTTACAGTATATGGGGCTTTTTGCATCTTCGTTGTATTTTATAACTTGTGCCCAGCTCCCAAAATTCATAGCTAATCTCCTAATCCGCAATAGCATCCATCACTTCACGATAACCCCAAAATGCCGTCTTAAATTCTTTCCAAAACAACTTTCTCCTACAGACCTCCATCAATGCTCGTCTTACCAATTCAGTTGCGCTGTAGTTTGTTTTTGGCTTCATTCCATTAATCTGAAGATGACGCAACCCAATATTTATAATGAAATTAGTGTGACACTCCGCAACATACCCCAAAGATACTTCGCTCCACAAACATTTGAAGAACTTATTATAGACGTCATCAAAATCCTCATAGATTTCTATCGGTTCATCATACAAAAACTCGTCAAATTCTCCTAATAGCCAGTCCCGAAATCTTTCATCTTCGTGTGTCTTACCACTTATCGTATGAACCATCTAAATCATCCTTTCACCAATCGGCTATTTTACTCGTTTTCATTGAAACCCCAGGTTTCTTTTAGGTTGCCTATTAAAGCTTCGTGAACGATTTCTACATTCACGGCATACTCAGTGATTGCAAAATCAAGTTCTTTTATAATGTCTACCAAATCTGCTTTACTTATTAGGTCCCCGTTCCGGTGAACAAAATCATATAATCCTCCGTTACTTATACTGTCAACTATATCTTTTCTGTTCATAATATCTCCTTTCTTTATAAAAGTATTATTTGCTTACATTCGGTTTCATTAACTCTTTTTCTTTATTATTATTTTCTTTCACTGTGCATAGCAGCGCGAAACTCTTGACAAAACCGAAGCTCGCTTTCTGAGCAACTTTTCCGCGACATTGCTTCAAGAAATTTTTCGCCGTTATATACAGCGGCATCGAAACTGACGGTGGTACTCACAATATCGCGCCAATAGCCCGCACCATTTTCGTACTGAAACACATTTATCACCTCATCAAACATTTTTTATACGAATATTTTTAATCCGAGCGCTTTTGCTCAAGTCGGAATACATTTTCTTCGCTTTCTCAAATCCCTCATCTTCATAAAAAACAACAGATATATGATCTCTCCCTAACTTCCTGTTTTCTTTAATAGCATTGGTTAGAGCTATCGTCCTATGCCGTCCATCGTTCACTAGAAATTGCGCAGTCATTGGTATCTTCAAGCTACCAATTAAAGGAGTTTCTTCCTTAGCAGGAATAAATAATACTTTTGCGTTAACAGACACCGATAAAGACGAGAGGAAATAGTTATCTACATTATGAAGCAAATAATCCTTTATTTTTGAAGCGGAACTATCATTGAACACACGTTGTTTTACAGTCTCCACCGGTATATTATCATCGTTAATCAGAAAAATTTGAGTGGCAATGCTTATTGGAACCATTGAGACATAGCAATCTCTTTGTGCTTGACACCCCTTCACAGATGGGAAGATATAGACGGCTCCACCATTGTGCATTATGTTATTACCTCGTGACAACGCGCTCCTAAGTTCCCTTCGTGGTACATATCGGTGTTGATCCAACGGTCTTCGTCATATATGAATGCGCAGTTGAGGATATCGTTATCCTTATCTGGAAATTTAGTTCTAAATTTTGCATTAGCTTCTGAGCGGTTATCGGCGATAACTTCAACCCAGCCTCCCATATATGGTTGCGTCGGGCTGGTTCCAAATGTATAATAAAATCTCATTTCGTTTCTCCTTTCAAACCTTCCGGTTAACACCGGCGTCTTTCAGCGTTTCGTTTGCGCTCGTCCTTTTAGTGATACTTGCATCGACCGTGAACGGCCTATTAAGAATTGGGGTGTACCACCTCTCGTGATCGCCTTTGCCGTGTCTCAAGAAATAGCACCCGTTCTCCACTAGAATTTTCTTTACCTGCCGCGTATAGTCTCCCATTACGACGCCATCTTGTCCGTTCGTTCAATTTCAAAAGACAAATCCATCTCACCGGTATATCCTATTTCCTCAAGCATTCCCGGAACGGCCATCCTAACCCTTTCAATAAGCACATCAAGAGACCCCGATTCTAACGTCAGACCAAATCTGTCATCCATAGATTTTGAATACCAGAATTTTTCCTCTGCACTCCATATGAGTTTGACTTTACACTTCATAGTAAGCCCTCCTTATCTCTAATTATAGTCTACTACATCAGCCCCCAAATGTAAAGTGCTACATTTACCAATTAGCAGATTTATCATAAACCAAGGATCTCATAATGAATATCTTGCATCACATATCTCGTATCACTAAAAACAAGATATGTTTTATCTTTTACCGTTTTAAGCATAGCGTCGCATAATTCTGTTGGGACATACCAACCTGCAAAACGCCACCTCCCGTCTGTCTTTATATGTGTTTCCATGTAGTATTTATTATACTCTGAAGACCCTTTGATGTTTTCGCTTAATTCTCTTATCTTTGCAACTCTATTTGCTGATACTATTGTCATATAACCTCCCTCCATTCACCAATGTCTCAATCTGTATCAATTTCTCCTACCTCTGCATAAAATTTCCCGTCTAAGCCAATTCCACAAAACAATTGATATTCTGAATCATCGGTATACAAATATGCAATCAATTGCCGTTGTTCGGCAACCGCCACTTCACTTATCAACCAACCGGGAGGAAAGTGAATATTGTTGTCTCTCATAACCTCGTATAGCCTGTGTACGAATCTATAATGCGACCGCCCTCTGCAATCATACAAAGGAAATTCGGTATTACAAGCCTCGTCCACAATTTCCATTATCTGTTGTTGCATAATCATCCTCCTCAAAAATATCTTCATAAAAGACACGATTGATTCGACCTCACTCTGTGAACTCTCCACGCCTAATTGCTTCGCAATATAGACGTGGCTTCCGGTTGCTTTAGGCAACCGGGTGCCTCTCTGAGATACGGCTTGGGCTCAGAAACTTTAAGCGGTCAAACGCTCAAGTTCCGCACCTAAGCTAATTAGGTCAGACAGGGTGCAGGTAGTTCTCCTAGATAGCCGAGGAGCTTTTGCCTCAACTTCCAACCTTGCCGTCGCCGGCAAGGATTTTAAGATTTCGCGTATATAGTATCTCGCTCCAATGTTGTAACTGGCGCTTAAGTCGCAATGATAGCGCTTTCCGGTTTGGAACGTACACATGCTGTAATTATCTTTGTCTCTTTGCACCGTGCCGCTGCCGTCGAAAGCCAGCTTGCTCGTGTTCCAAGCACACACCGTTGAAATTCGCATTCCGAGAAGGTGGGCTTTACACGACACCATCTGTATCACCGCTTTCTTGCGCCACAAATGGAGTTTCTGTCTTTTAGAGCCTCGCTTTTTGCCTTGCATATCAAGGTGTTCAAATACAACGACCTTGCTGTCATACAGGCTTGCGAACTCAACGACCGCCTTTGCGGTCTTCTCCGACAGTACACGGTTGTAGTTGTTTGCGTACTTCCATAGCATAGGTGTAGACTTTGCGCCGTTCTGCTGTGCTTTCTTTATCTTGTTGGTCTTATGCTCCAGTTGGTCTTGTTCTATCGGGAATCTGATAATTCTTCTCCCGATGACAGTGCCGTTTGGAAGCATTGCCGAACAGGTCGCCGCGTTGTTGATACCGAGGTCTACCGCTGTTATCACATCTATTTCGTTGAATAGTTTAACCTTGTCTGTGAACGCAAATCTGAGATACCAGTTCTTGCCCTTCCGCTGTAGGGAAGGCGCCGTTTCCTTTGTTTTGCTCTTGTGGCGCAGGATGTAATCTGCATCAGACTTGCGAAGCTGTACCCTCAGCCACACCCAGTCGTTCTTATGGTAGATTTTCACCCTCGCGGTGCGGTTGTCCTCACGAATGAACATATTGTCGCGGAAAAGTGCGGGGTAGGCGTTATGGAGTGTTTGAAGCCTTGGCTGCTTGCCGTGACCATCCCATCGTTTCAGGTTTGAGCGATAGGATGAGACTTTACCTATGGCGTCGCTAATTGCCGAACGGCGAAAGTATGATGGGAGTTTGTAGAACTTTTCGTCAAAGTCGTATTTACTCACACGGTTTTCCGTACTGTGAACTAGCTGCTCCACAAACATCATCTGCGATTTAGACCCTTCGACCTCGCTAACAACATCCCATTCCGCGTTCACTACGTCGATTAAGTAGCTCAGGGCGGCTCGATAGATTGTCAGTGTGTCTTCGAAGATTTTGTTGTAGTCTTTGATTTTTACTTTGTATGACGTAGTGACTTGCATGTTGCACCTCCCTATGGTATAATTATAGCATAATCCAATTTAGTTGTCAAGGAGTGGTTGTCGTGTTGCGGAAGAATAGACACAGCGTCTATGACCTAGAATATCATTTAGTTGTCGTGACAAAGCACAGACACAAGGTACTCAGTAAAGAGATAACATCCCGTCTCGTTGAACTATCTCACCGATTGTTGTCGGACGATTGGTCTTGTGTTATCCAAGAGATAAATACGTCGTCGGATCACGTCCATATATTGTTCGAGGCTCCGCCACAAGTCCAGTTGAGCAAGCTGATTAACAACTACAAAACCGTGACCTCTCGGCTTATTCGAAAGGAATTCGCAACATATTTGAGCAAATATTACTGGAAGCCGTACTTCTGGAGCAATTCATACTTCGTGTGTACTGTCAGCGACAGAAGTCACGATGCAGTAAAACAGTATGTACGAAACCAAGACCGTGCCCGCGCTTAACCACGCCTAAACGCCTACGTCGTTATAGACGTGGTGTGCAGCGCGTTTTTATCAATAGAATTGACTTTGCCGACTTAATTTGATTCTGAATATCGTCTGCAAACTCACCCGCGCTTTCTCCGTCTTTAGTCAACATTTCTATCGCAAAAACATCTCCACGCCCGACAAGATTTATTCGTCGTAGCCCTCTGCCGACTAACGCCGAAATTAACTCCTCGTTTGTAGCCAACTGAATAGAATTAGCGATTACGTTGCTTCCAAAAGCCAGAACCACCTTTTCTCTTTCCGTCATTTTACATCACTCCTTACTTAAATCTCATACTATCGAATACATCCCACGCAATATCGTGAAGCACATTACCCTCAACCGGGCAGACATAAGTAAACCCGTTCTTACATGTGATAACAACATACTCGTCGTCCGGGATATAACGTGGGCCGCCCTCCTTCACCGGGATATCCCTCTCCAGCTTCAGTTCGCATGATACCAAGTTTGGCTTTCCGATGCGGAGAAGCTCTCCGACCTTTGTGACATATTCTGCTCTTTCCACGTTATTATCCTCCCTCCTTATGAAAATATTATTTTTCCAAACAGCGCATACTGAATTACGCAATCCGCGTCGTCTGCGTCCAAATCAAGCGAGGTCGGGAAAATACCCTTAGTCATAGCTTGTCCAATACCACTCAACAACTTATACAGATTAAGCTCCCACGTATCCTCTTCGTCCTCGTCCGACTCCGCATCTGTAAAATACAGCGTCTTCCCCTCAAGGATAAGCTGTGTTGCATAACACGCCGTAGGCATATTTTCCGGTTTGTTATCCCACTCCGGGCGAGTATTGTCAAGACAGGCCCAGTAACCTATTCCGCCTTCGAGCGCATTGACGATGATACCTTCAATATATTCTCCGGTAACGCTTGCTTCAATATCATATCGATTGCCAGCCCATTCTTGTGTCAACTCGTGACAGCCATTGACTTTAGTATACATTATCTTTTACACTCCCGTCTTCATTATATAAAACAGCTTCGGCTCCGTATATTCTGTATAAAGGATGTCTGGCTGCTTCTGGTTTATATTTTTGTGCAAACAATTTCTGTATAGGACAGCAGCTACCACCAAGACTGAAACCGCATCCGGCGGAAAATATAGATGGTCTACAGCCCCACTTCCCAATAACAGAGCCAATACGCGTTCTACAAGCTCTTCCGTAATAGCCGCATATTTCGCATGTGGTATCCTTAATATTGTTTGCAATACTACTCTGTTCGTATTCTTTTTGGATTGGCTTAATTATCTCAAGCATAGTCCCGCCTCCTCTTTATAAATCTACCGTTCTGTTAAATTTAGAGTGGTTCACACACCGTCCTCGCACAAAGCACAAATACCTCATGCTACCAATCGACAAACGTCATTATCTTACCGCAATGGTCTTCCGGGCAATTATCTTTGCACTCTTTACGTTCGTCTTGATAATTCTTGATTTTATACCCTTCATAGAACTGCTTTATATAAACCGACTCTCCACAGTCGGGACACCTGATTGTCTGAATATCACGGGTGCTTCCCTGCACATCGGCTCTGGTATATTCAATGTGAGTGCCGCACTCGCAAACCGCCAATCTGTATGAACGCATGATAACACCTCCGATTATTACAGTTCTTTCTCTCCGTTCAAAATCCCGTTAATTTCATCGCGCACCGCCATTAACAACGCTCTGCGTCTGTCGTCATCTCTGAAATTGCCTTGCCATTCGGCACGAATGAACTCACGCAACTCGTCCATTAGTCTTATCAGAAACATTTTTCTCCTCCTATTCGTAGCAATCATGTTATTTATTCAGATATTACGCATACATCAAATCACGAGGATATCCCGGGCGATGCTTGACCTCATACCTGTCTTCGCGTTGCTGGTAATCAAACGCTTTTCTCATATACTGAATCACACCATGTTCATTGTGCGTCCAAGAGCAACACCCCGCTAAAGCAAATAATTTATACCGTTTGTCAGAAGCATGTTTTTTCAGGTATTCATTGGCTTTCTCATAGCTGTAACCTGTTAAGGTCGCCCCAGATTGCAGGGCTCTTGCAAGTAAATTTTCAATATAACTTATATTCATTCTCATTCACTCTCCTATCGTTTTTCTCTCCATCCATGTTCCGTCGAAACTATAATACTTAGCGTTGCAGTTACCACAAACGGTATTAAATGGAAAGAGTTGTAACGGAAGCTCAGTTTTGCAGTAAGGGCAAATACCTTTTAATTGCCTTCTGGTGCATCCGGTAAAATGTTTTTCCGCACCCTCACATGACCTGCCGAGCAAAAAACAATTCTCACAAATTGAAGCAATGTCGTTTAACATATTCACCTTCCCCTTCACCAATTATCCGATTTATACCTCTTCACTTGTGTCGAAGTATTCAACTATCATACTGTGTGGTATTTGCTTCATTCCGATGTCGCCAACAACCTCGTACCACGTTTCGCTAGACTCGTCGTTGGGTAAGAACTTATCTTTTATCCTGTAAATTTTTCCCACTGTATACTTTACGCTTTTACAATCGTAATCTTTTTTGCATTTAATAAACCAAGGCAAATAATGTCCTGACATGTTTATTCCCGCCTCTCATCCATAGAATGTTCGCTTTGTGCAAATTTACTAATCACATAAATCCGCCATAGCAACGCTTTGGTATTCAGGGTGTTGCCCCAAAGGACTTCCGGGATAATAGTAGTTCCTGCACTCCATGTCTCTTAATTCCTCTGTAGAGACTGGGATGCATCTATCGCGTTTCCATATTTCAGGAATTATTGCGACATATCCGTGTGATTGGTATGATGAGCCTATGTTATCGTGATTATAAACCGTTACATTCTCCTTATCGACGGAACGCGGCACCCGTATTTCATGCGTATCGAGGTTAAGGACAAGCGTGTCGCTGTCGTTGATAGGTATATGAGGCAAGATAGCCGTTTCGTATTGGGTTGTTCTTGCTATGCTATAATCTTCGTCAGAGTGCAGCCAGAACAATACTTCGACAAGCTCAGCTTCGCTGTCTACAGTTGTAACACCCCACTCGTATGTTCTGAGTTCGCGGCTGGTTGATGTCTTATCAAAAACCTGTAAATGCTGTGACAGGAGCTCATGATAGCGAGCATCATATTTGCGTCTGAAATAAACATCTATTTTCATGACTTTGTAATCCTCCTTCTCGCCTGTTGGCATATTTCAATAATCTCACATATCATTCCGTCAGACCAAACTTTTTCAAGTCCGATGGTTTTCGAGCATTCTATAAACTCGCGTCTCGCTTCCATAAGCCTTATTGCCGTTTCGCGTTCTCGTATTACTCGCTCGTTCATTTCAAACGCTGCATCCTCTGCGGATTCTCTGTCAATATGCTCGCTGATTGTCTTTCCGTCCATATCGACAACCAACCATCTACAATCACGAGGATTGGTCTCCGGGTTAAAAACTGCTCTGTACATAAAAATCCTCCTTATAAATTACCCCAATCCTCTGCTGTCCAATTCGAGTAATCCGGCATTCTGGCGTCGTAAACCTCGACAAGTGTAACCCTCGATGCCCCTAAGTCCTTTAGCACTTTTTTATATCTATTTATACGTTCGCCAGCTTTTCCAATCAATGCTCCCGGATTTGTACCGTAGACAAAAACCTCGCCCTCTACAACTTTGTAAAACATTTGGTATCTGCCTTCGAGTTCTTTTACCCACTTATCCATAACGGACATAATGGAGCTTCTTGAAATTTTCATTATCCTTCTCCTCTTTTAATAAATCACGCATTCTATAGATGTAAATGCTTCAATTTAGTAAGTATACCGGCTAACGCAAGGCCAGTTTGGTAGCTGTTTATGTTTTCATTTTCTATGTGGCGCATCAGGTCTTTCAGATCATTTACGACCACCGAGACAATATTTTCAAGTGTACTTTTTCTTTCCATATTCACCCTCTCTTCATCTTATGTATATTATTATTTGTTATTACGCAACGTCGAATAATGCCATGCCGGTAAGAACGACCCTTTCCCCTTCAAACTCTTTGTTGAACTGCTTCCTGACTTCCCTTTGCGTTTTACTCCCGTCAAAGGTGATTGCGCTGAGCAGTCCTCTGTATTTATATAAGACAAGCCAATGCTCGTTGCGCTTACGGGTGCCTCTGCGCATATCTCGATTTGACATTATCTCTCCTCCTGATTTATTTTTTATTGTTATTATGTATTGACAGACACAGTGTAGCATAGGTTATTAACATTTGTCAAGCCCTTTGTGGAAATATTTTTTGTGATTTATTTTTTTATAATTTTAATTCGCTAAATCGCTAACCAGCATAACGATAGAACCTTCTCTCACACCAATAGTTATCCTCTTCCGATTGGTTAATGAGGTTGGCAACTGTGTTTGCTTCCGGATAATAGTTCCATAAGAATGTTTTGCAAACCTCATAACGAACCTTATCCTGTTCCGTCAGGTTAATAAAAAGACTTCTATAGTAATCATAATCATCCCTGCGGAGACCACAACATTCATAAATAAGCCGGTTTTCAGTAATATACTGTTTTATCTCGTAGATTTTCCACGTTGATATTTCGGCTACCTCAGCGTTAATGATATTAACATCATACTTGGGACAATAGTTGGCCAAATCGCTTCGAGTTTGCTCCCATATGTAATGCCGTTTTGATTTCAGAGGTTTTGCCGGAGCCAAGGCATCTTTCACTGTGTCGCATACACCGGAGATTGCGGTACCGATTTCTCCGAACCGATCGAACGGAAATGGAAATGCTGACATAATAAATTCCTCCTAAAATAAAATAACCCATACCGAAGTACGGGCCAGAGCATAAACCGCTCTATAAAACCGCCAACCAAGGTCAGCGGCTTTAACAACGGTTTACTAACAGTAAAATCTATTATTACTTAAGGATAAGCAATATCATTGGCCAACTTAGTAAGTTCTTCTTCATAATATCGAACTTTTGTCATCTCCCAAGCCAATCCACCCGGTTTATCATCCGTGTCCTTTTCTGCATATGCGTTACTGTTTTGAAGTATTGCACGAATTCTTTTTTCAATTTCAGACGTGACCTTTTCGAGGATTTGCAATGATTCGTCGTCTAAAGAAACATCATCACACATTAGTTGATTAAGTTCTTTTAACACAGTGAACTCCTCCTTTAATTTATATTGGTTGGTTGCAGCGACCAAATAACTTGTCCGGTTTTATATACATGTCGGACAAAACCACTCCGATCCTCTGATCGATCAAGTAAATGAGGTTCGATATCCCAACTTATGTCATATGCCAAATCCCACAATTTTGCAGACGTACTCAGCCAATCACCTATGAAACCATTAAAAACAACGCCAATATCTACATCACTGTCTTTGTCAGGTTTTCCATTTACATATGAACCAAAAAGTATTATAGCAGACGGAGAAAATTCCTTTGTAACTGCATCGGCATACTGTCTGGCAATGCCTATAACCGTTCCTTGATCCAACATAGCATAGCCTCCGTTTCCCCAATAATTTCAGCACAGATGTTTTCAGAAAGACCCTCCGAAACTCTACTTTTGTACTCTGGGTATCTAGCCTCAATATTCATCGGGTTTAGTCTTTTAATAAATTTCTGTTGCTCTTTTGACATTTTCTCATATAATCCTGCATAATCAGCCAATTTTAGTAAGTGATGAATCTTAGGCGGGATTTCATCCTCCGCACAATCTCGGGCAATCACCGCTTTTAGCGTCTTTTCTACAGCCTGATGACACATGAAAACTGTATAAAGAAATTTATTCCCTTTTACCAGATACTTTGCGACAGATAAATCTTCGTCCGCTATATCAAGCCAGTGCTTTACCCTGTCGTCCATAAATTACCGCCCTTACTCTGTCCAAATATCGTTTACATAGAATGTCATGCGAAAATGATCTTCTTTATCTCCATTGAATATCCGTGTATCGGAAAGATTTATTAAAGCTACAAACTTTTCAACATTTGATTTGCTAATTTCAAAATCCTCTAATAAGACCTGAACACCTACAAAAGGTTTGTCTTGCGAGGGCTCCTCTATGTTAATTTTTCCTTCTGAGTGAAACAGTGATGCGCACAATATAGCGATTTGATTATACTTATCAAGTTTATCTTGATGAAAGTGCTGTCCGTTAATTTTTGTTTCAGATTCGTCAAGGATTCGCATAAGGGTGTCGTATGCCTCTTTCCTTGCTGCTTTCTCAAAATTATCCTCAATTTCCCTCAAAGCCTCTTGTACAATATACTCAGATGCTTTTTCAATTTTTTCCATCTGCTCAGGCGTTAAATCCGAAAGATTTGGGTCAAAATTCAATTTACTTTCCTCCATCTATATTAATATACTCTTGTAATACGGTGAACTATTATTAGAATATCATGTAATCACCTCTCTGTCAATAAGATTCGAGCGTTAATAAACCGCTCTATGAAGCCGTACAGTATAACCGCCAAGTATTGACTGTACGGCTCGGACAACGGTTTAACCGGCAAGCCTCAGCGTTTCATGCTGTGAAAACAGAATGTGTTCAAGCGTTTCGGCGCGTCTTTGCCATTTCGGAGAATTGCGCCCGCGTTCCGCGGCTCTGCTTATTTTGTTCCTTAATTTATGTAGTTCTGCTGCGAGATCAACACTCTGCCAATATAAGAACTGCAACGGCGTCATAACAACAACCTCCAATATGTATTTGTGGTTTGACTTCCCACGACTTGACCGAAGGAGGAGGACGGTCAAGTTTCGGCAGATCGTCGGTCTGCGCTCATCAGGCGGGAACGCGCCCTGTTATCTGAAGCAAGACGCTGAATAATTTTGAGTTTTGTTTTTCATTGTGCCTGTCAAGGATTTTGACGTGAATTTTCCAGAGTAGGTTTTTCATCTCATCATCTCCATAATAAATTGATTCATATCAGAGCGAGCCATAATATGTCGCCATCATTTCATTTGTAATCTCATTATTGCACTTATCCATGTACGGGACGTCTTTGCGAGCACGCTTCCAAGGCTCTTCCATATGTGTTAACTCCCGCAACCAGATGTGTGGCTTGTCACCATAATCTCTAATGACAACATCCATTACATCTCGGTCATCGGACGAGGCGTTAATATCGCCCCATATAGGGGTGTTGCTATCTAGTTCATAGTAGTTTTTAATGCGTTCATGTAATTCAGGGCAGACCGGACCATTAGACCAAGCCTCAATGCGTTCATTGAATATTGGTCGTTTAAGCCAGACCAAAGACCACGCTTGACAATAATATACCAACTTCTGCAACTTCCAAATTTCTATCGGCTCAATCTTCTTAACAATATATCTCGCTACATCGAACACGCTTAGAACAACAGAATTGTCTTCCCTGTAGAGTAGGTTTTTCATCTCATCATCTCCATAATAAATTGAACAGTTAAATACAACCGTTCTATAAAACCACAGAGCTATGTCTGTAGCTTTACACAACGGTTAGAGAAATGGGGACAGGCTGATGAAAACCTGTCCCCTGTGCGATATGTATGTTTTGCTCAGCGTCCGCTGCTGCGGATACCGTGTTTTGGGCATAAAAAATAGACGGCTTTGTTGCCGTCTTGTGGTTGGTGAGCTATGTCACGCGAAGAATTTTATATTATCTGTTTTGAAGTGTGATTTCCATTCACTGTATATTAAAAAGAAGTTATCCTCAATTGTTTCAAAAATTTGATTTAGGTCTTCTGGTGGTATTTTACCTTTGTTGTGTGCAAGAATACATCGCCCATTTCGTGTAAGCCAAACTTTAGTTGCGTTTGATGTCAATTTCCCAACACAAATATGAACATGTATAGGCTCCATATCCTCATTTGACCAAAAGAATATGCTATAGCGTCCGAATCTATACAGCTTGGGCAACACTCATACCTCCAGTCTCAGCATACTTGAAAAACGTATGAGCCGTAGCCTTGCATAAACGCTCAAACATAGCTATTTCCTCATCAGAATAGCCTTCTCTAATAATCCACTGATATGACGGCAGTACACATCTTGCCGTGTCAAACCCGCCATCATTTGTTGGGCGTTCAAAATGAACCTCCACAGATTTATTTCCCTCATCACCTAATAAATGTGAGTGAGTAATAAGTGTTTCATCGGGTAATTCGATATATGGGTACATAGCCATATAAGTGCCTCCTTTAAGGTTAGGGTTCTACGCAAGCATACGAAGTTTTATTCCCTCTTCCACCAATATGCTCAGAGGCAACCCTTTTTGAATTGAATATCGTATCGCGTCATCATAAACCAACGGAGATAATTTAACAGCGAAAGAACTCTTCTCCGGCTGTTTTTCAACTTCTGCGCAAAACGCCAAATACTCGTCAACGGCACTTTGGAAATCCTCCGTCAACGACTTTACGCTCTCGCCTTCAAAAGATATTGAGTCTGATATACCCACAACTTTCCCGTGAAAAACGCCGTCTTCCTCAGAGAAAAATACGCTTCCTATAAAGTCTTTGTAATGCAACTGATTGGTCATAACAATCCCCTTTCAGTTAAGTCGTTTATAAGATTTGCAACCTGATATGGGAGCAATTCATTTCTTGGATGCGGCTTATGAAGACGAATATAGTCTTTTTCCGCATTCGCAAACGCAACTTTTGAGCCACCTGTTTTTCCGCCTGATATTTCAGTATATCCAAAATGCCCAAGTAGTACGGCAACCTCTTTGAACGTGAAATCTTTTGGTTTACTTCGGAGTCTGTCAGCAAGTTTCTCTTTTTGGCTCAAAAGCGTTCGCCTCCTATTAAGGATTTTAGCAACACGCTAACTAATTAATAGAATATCATGTAATCACTTCTCTGTCAATAAGATTCGAGCGTCAGCAAATCACTCTATAAAGACGTGTAGGCAATTCTCTGTACGGCTCGAACAACGGCCCACGATAGGCAAATCTATATTATTCCACCGCAAGCAATTTCGGGATTGTCAACGATGTTATAAGTCCAGAAACATTGACCTTTTGGATTTACGGCGAAGCACATAGACCCAACAAAATCTTCAGCTTCCACTTCGTTAGAGCAAACGCACTGTTGTGGAGAATGACCATTTGCAGAGTGTAAAGTCACGAGAATTTTCGCGTCAGGGTTTGCGTCTATATATGCGTTAAAAGATTCTCGGACGAAATCAATACACCTCATATAAAACTCCATTCATTTGTTTCGTATGATTGGGGTTAGGGACGAAAGCATAAGCTCCCGCCCCTGTTTGCGTCTATGTACGGCAAGCGCTTTTGCCCCGCCACCACCGTAGAATTATTCCGCCTCGTAAGTGCCGTTCGTGGCAATGCGGTTTATAGCCTTAACCACAAGGTTTTTAATCGTTCCGGTACGCGGCATAACCACGTTGTTTGACTCTTTTGCATCACGGCAGCATACCGCCACAATTCGGGCAACATCACGCGTTTCGGCCTTGAGTTCGTTCAAGCCTTTGCCGTCGTCGATAAAGACGATGCCGTCAATGATTTTTTGAAGCTGCTTTGTCATCTGCCGGTTAGAAGTCGGCGTCGCGCCAACATCGCATTCTTTTTCCGCTGTTGTGCTGAGTTTGAACGCGTTGCGGTACTTGTCCGCGTTGCCGCCAATCTCTTTAGTGGCACGAGCGCCTACGATATAGGCAAACTTCTCCACCCAGAAGATCCACTGCCCGTTCACGGCAAGCCGTCTGTCAGGAACACTTTTCTCGAACGCTTCGAGGTCGATAAGCTCTTTGCGCGGCTTAATTTCCGCGCTGGACACGCCGTGTTTATCCGTTTTTTCGACCAAACGGCACACGTCAAGGAACTCCGTCATGATAGCGGTCAGAAAGGGGTTTTCCGCCTCAAGAAACTCTGCGTAATACTCGGCGCGGATTTGTTCGTTTGTCGCGTCAACGGCCTCTTTAACCTTTGTTCTTGCCGCCTCAATAGCGGCAGCGTCATCGCCTCTCAGCGCCACATCCAGCGTCTTGAGTTCGGTCAAGGCGACGTTCAAGAGTTCTTGGGATTTTTTCATGATTGAACCTCCGATAATAATTTTGTCGGGATTTGACTTCCCGCGACGCCCGAAGGCGTTTCGGCAGATCGTCGGTCTGCGCTCATCAGGCGGAGGGTAACGTATTAAGCAAGGCAAAAATGGTTCTCAGTCTCGTGGCGTCGGTTTCGTTAATTGGTTCAAAATCCCCGTATTTGTTAAGTATTGCGTCATGCTCTTCCCATAAAAGTTTTTTCATAAAATCACAACCTTTTAGTTTTTTTGAGAACTCAGCATTACCCGCCGTCTGCCGCGTGGAGGCGTTCTCAATAGACGGCAGCCGCCAGCCTTTTATTGACCAGCGGCGTTCTCATAAATGTCCGCCTATGAGAATCAGCGTCCCGGAGCCTCCCCGAGATATTACAACTTGTCTAACTCACAAGATTAGCCTGCAAGGGCAAAATAAAACGGCGTCAAATGCTGTCAAGCATTGCGCCGTCAATAAATATTATCGCGTCCACTTTCAGAACCAACCGCCAAACGTGATCCATAATAACGGCCTTCTGTGATCAGACTGCCGCTTCTCTAACAATACCGTCCTTGCTTCTGTAATCAGACATAGGCTTATAGGCGCGTCAAAGTAACTTCACAAGTTTGGTTTATATTTCCGTCCATGTGCGGATTTTACCGCATAGGCGTAATGTCAACGCCATTGTCACCTGTAACAAGCCGTCCTTGGGGAGTGACTTCCCCGCATGGGTGTTCACTAGCGCCGTAACACTGAGGTTAAGCCTCAGCCATGCCGCCGCCCTTGTTTTCGCCACAGGGCGCGTCTATGAATCCGGTCACAGAACCGTCAAGGTGATTTTTTCTCCCAGCACTTGATGGGATAGACGCAACTTATCAGTCAAGCTGACAATAGCCTCATTACGGCGGCTTTTTTCGCATTGGCGTCCGTTCCGACAGTCATAGCGGGCCGCCGTTCGGCGCTTCCGTTTTTCTATGTCCTGCACTGTATATGTAATGAAAACGGAAAAAATAAAGGGGTATTTGAAAAATATTTTTTCAGACAAGAAAAAGCCCCTCAAGGCTTGATACCTCAAGGGGTTCATAGATTGCTTGCGCCTTATTCCATGTTATTCAATAAGGCCGCCTTGCGCCGTATATTCTGTTTAATCTGTTTGACGCGCTCTTGAGAAATACCCATAATAGCAGCGGCTTCCTTTTGGCTATACCCCTCAATTAGCAATGTCAATACCGTGTTTTGCTTTTCCGTAAGTAGTCCGCGCAAGTCCTCCACAAGCTCTTTAACGTGGTCATTTTCAATGCTATTGCGATACGCCTGTAATGCCGCCGTAACCATTGCCGTAGACTCAACAACAACGCCGTTTTCGTCTTCCGTAAACACTGGAATAAATTCCCGCTTGTATTCCCTTTGCATTAGCTTGTACAACTCATTCTGTACAACCTGGAATATGTAACGCTTACTTTCGCTTTTTTGCTTTTCACCGTCCGTGTAATAGTCCGCAAAAGTGTATCCTAGAAACGCAAGGTCATTTTTGTGTGTATCGCTTGCGTCGTTCGGTAGTTCCCATAAGATAGCGCTAACAACTTCCAGTGTCCGTTCATTCACCGCTTGATGTAAGTCCTCCAATATGGGGTGTTGGTATGTGTTGAGTATTTCCGCCGCTTTGGTGTTTCCCTTTGCCTCAATCGTTTTCAAGGCTTTGAAAGTGATTTTTTTCGCCGCTGTCATGATAGTGACCGCTTGCTTTTCAGTGACTTTTTCCATTGTTAAAACCTCTTTTCATAAATTTTGGGTATAATTTATTCTAGCATGTGGATTTATTTTTGTCAAGATTTATTATTGTTTTGTGTCGCAATATAGTATCGGGTACAATACATGTAGCGATTTTAGTCTTACTTTGTGGTTGGCTTGCTTGCGCTTGCTGGTTACGTGACCGTTACTTGTAATAACTCCTTGCTAGATACTGTAAACCGTTGATATTACAGGGATATGGGGTATGTTTACATTATAAAACAGGGTATGGAACGCCCAAAAACGGTTAGCTGTTTATCATCACTCAACCCTGTAAAAACCGATTTCGATACCTTTTTTAATCGAAAGCTCATTCGAATAAACATAGATATATCAATATATATACCGTTCTCTAAATGCCGTAAAACCTTAAATATTTCAATTCTAAACCAATAAAAACACATACACCCCTTGATACCACTACATTCCCTCGACTAATAAATAAATCAATATATATTATCCCTTAACTCTATACTACTACCCTCATCATCATTGCTTTAATCCCTGTAATACTAAGCATCAGTCAATAATAAATATTAATTTCCCGAATAATTTTTCTTGACATTCTTATTTTTTTGTGTTATAATACAGTTATCCACAATAAGAAAGGAGCTGACCTTAATGCCAATACAAGTAGTTGGATATATACGTGAATCAACTCAGAAACAAATCAATGAAACAGAAGGACTCCAAATTCAAAAAGACCGTATTATCGCCTATTGTAAATCGAAGAATTTCAAACTGGCAGCGATGTTTTCAGATGAAGGTGTAAGCGGAGCTAAAGAAATAAATGAACGTCCCGCATTACAGGAAATGTTAGAGTATTGTAAAAACCATCCTATACAACATGTCATCGTAGATAAAGCTGATAGATTATCCCGTAAATTTGAAAATCAACTATATGTCGAAATGATTCTTTTGAGAAATAAGATTGATATTAAGTTTTCCGCTAATGAAACTACTAATATTGATGAGAATGATACTGAGTTTGATATGATGATGAAGACCGCTATGCGACAGATGATGGGTGTGTTTGCTGAGTTGGATCGCAAGATGATTGTGAAGCGTCTTTCCGACGGTATGATTAAGAAAGCATCCAACGGACATAAAGCAGCCGGCAAACAACCTCTTGGTTACGAATATTCTCAGGATAAAAAGTCTACTGTAGTCAATAATCAAGAAGCAAAAATAATAAAATATATATATTCTTTAAGGGCTGATGGAATACCATATGAGAAAATAGCAGACATATTAAATTCAAAAAAAATATATACCAAACAAAATAACCTATGGAAGTTCCAATCTGTGCAGTGGATAATAAATAATGATTTTTATATAGGGGTAGTTACACATGGCGGGAAGAAGTATCCCGGGAACCATGAGCCCATAATAGATATGGATTTATGGGCCAGAGTTCGTGCCTTAAACAGAACACCTGTGAGGGTAGCAGATGCTGCATAAATATATATATAAATATTTTAGGGACAATTCTATTCTTCTAGTTATTAACAGGAACTCGAAAAAAACCTAGGAATTGCAAGGGTTACATTTCAATTTTAGGGATTTTAGGGTGTGTGGCTGTGTGAGCCGGAGAAAGCCAAAAAACTTCTGTAACCATTAAAAACACTAAGAAAATTTTTAGGGAACAAATCTGAAAATAAGTCCCTAAAATAAGGAGGGGTAAAAAAGCTTGATTTCGCAAGACCTTCAGCGTATTTCTGTCATTGATTGTCCCTGTGGTTGGGGGAAAAGTTCGTGGGGCATACAATATATAAACCAGTTGCCGGACGACATCAGGGTTATCTATATTACACCATTGCTGACCGAGTGTGAGCGTATCCAGACAGAGTGCAGGCAGAAGAACTTCTGTACACCTACAGACATTAAATGGGTGAAGACTAAAACAGATAACCTATATGAGTTATTGGAGGCCGGACGGAACATTGTTTCAACTCATGTATTATTCGCAGGGATTACAGATGAGATGATAGAGAAGATACGGATAAAGAACTATATTCTGATTTTAGATGAGGTTATGGATGTTGTTACCAAGTATAGTATCTATGACGAAGCCTATAAACCATCTAACAGAAAAAAGAAGCTGAGCGAAGAAGAAAGGGATCATTTAACCAAGAAAGACATTAAGAGCTTATTACTGAAAAACGTTATTGAGGTACAAGAAGACTATTCCCTTAGATGGGTAACGGAGGAAGCAAAATTCAAACCATATGAAAAACTAAAATCGTTAGCTGATAGAGGGCTGTTATATCTTATTGATAATGAATTATTGGTTTGGACTTTTCCTATAGAGGTTTTCAGAGAAGGTATTTTTGACAGAATATTCATTCTTACATATATGTTTGACTGTCAGATACAGGCGTATTATTATCGCTTCTATGGTTTGGAATACGGGAAATACTATGTTAAGGACGTTGGCAATAGGGTATATGAAATATTTCCGGCGTTACAGGATGGATATGATTATGAGTGGAGACAGTCTATGGGAAGTCTTATACATATATGCGATAATCCAAAGTTAAATAAGATTGGCGCATACTACCAGAACGCAGGCGGTAGGCTTCAGCGTGTTGCGCTCTCTAAGAACTGGTATAAGACAGCCGACGATGCGACGCTAAGGGTTCTACATCAGAATATAGGAAACTACTTCAAGAACATAACTAAATCAAAGTCGCAGGATAGGATATGGACATGCTTCAAGGATGATAAGCCGAAGATGATTAGAGAGAACAAGGAGTTGTCAGGTAAGTGCTGGATACCTCTTACGTGCAGGGCCACGAACGATTACCGGACACGAAACGTCTTGGTATATCCGATAAACAGATACCTCAACCCTTTTTATGATAAGTTCTTTTCCAAGAAGGGTGTGGTGGTGGATGAAGACCGGTACGCGTTGTCGGAGCTTATACAATGGTTATTCCGTTCAGCTATACGAGATGGTAATGAGGTATGGCTGTATTGCCCATCGCAACGGATGCGCGAGCTGCTGGTTGGGTGGATTGGAGGTGAAAGACTAAGCAAGGTCGGCTAAGCAAATCAATTCAAAATAATAAGAAAAAGAAGAAAGGATAATTAATATGACAACCGAAATTCAATTGTTAAATAAAGCCGAGAACATTTCAATAAAGGAGCTTAATGGACAGCGCGTGGTGACATTCAGAGATATTGACGAAGCGCATCAGAGACCGCAGGGGACAGCATATGGAAGTTTTATTAGAAACAAGAGATATTTTATTAAGAATGTGGACTATTACGTGTTAACTCGCAACAATTTACCGATAGACGTTAAATACACATCGGGAATCGGTACTATAAACAACAAGGGTCTCACACTATTCACCGAGACAGGATACCTCATGATTGCCAAGTCATTCACTGACAAGTTATCTTGGGATGTACAGCGATACTTGGTCAACGGTTATTTTGTCGGAAAGAAGATGGTTGAGTCGCTGGTATCGCCGACTAACCCCGTAGGCGACTATGTCACCAAGGCTGAAATGGTCATGGTGGTCGATGATCTCCGCGGGTATCTCACCCGTCTATTCGATATGGCAGATAAGACGAACAACAGCATGGCTTCCGTGAAAAGCAGCATAGACGGACAAAACACAATTCTATGGAATATAAAGAAGTCGCTTAACGAATCTAACGCCCGAACCAATGGCTACAACCCCACCCCTCCGAACAGCAGATGGACAAAAATGATTGGAGTTCAGGTGGCGGGTATAGTTAACAAAGGCACTTACAGTAAAGGTAAGGTGTGGAACTCATTATACTCTCATATCGGAGAGGTGTTCGGTATTAACCTCAACGAGGAGAAGACCAAGTATTGCTCTTTATATAATTTCAACGACACAGATTTCGCAATGTTGAAATTTCTCGACACAAACGACGACTATAAAGCAGAGGCTGAGAAGTTTTTGGCTGATATGATTGACAGCCTGAACTATGAGGACGATATGGGAGAGCATCCAAATGACGAATTGCAAATATACGGAGGGATAGCATAAGTAAACCCTGACGGCAGTTTGGTGGTTCATCTTCCGCACGACTGGTTTAAGCCGTCGCCGAAGAAGGCTGTGTCCGATGCGCAGCTTCACGCTGCGCATCGAGGGCCGGCTGTGTCCCTCATAACAAAGTAAAATCAAAAACACTATGTCTAATACACATAATTAAAAAAAGAAAGGCTTGGTAAGAACTATGCTAATAAGGATTACTAAGAAAAAAGAAAGGATTTATGGAACAGAAATACTTAAAACAAGCTAACTGCGGCCAATGTATATGGGAAAATAAATGCGGGGATTATGAGGTGTGCGACAACTTCTCTCCTATTGATGATGAGCTGGACAGCTGCATAACGGTTGAGCGCGAACGCTCGGAATGGCAGAGGGTATGGAACAATGTTACTCGTGAACATGGTGACGGTGGATCACCCGACCTCTATCGTCTTTTCCGGGTAATGCTCAAGGAGACTGATAATGAGATTATCGCAAACCTTATCGAAGGTGCGGTTGTCACTGAAGATACACAAGAAGGATTAGGTGGGGGTAAACAATATTGAGCAAGAAAAAGCTGAAATATACCGGAGTACATATAAAATCGGTTGATGCCAAAGACTTATATATTTCAAATACATATATAGATGAAAGTCAATGCGGTTATAAGATAAGAAATAAAAACGGAGAAATTAACGTAAGAAAATTCATAAATACTCTGGATTATTCATTAGATTTAATAAAACTGCGCGAAATATACCAGAGAGTATATAGAAATAAAAACTTTTCATTTGCTAAAGACGGCAAAGAGTATACCAGACACGTAATAAATGTTACGTTTAACTATAGCAATAAAGAGTTTAATCGGGTTCGTAAGGGTTTATATATTAAGTATGGCTATTCTCTTGCCGACGTTGAGCTGGATGATTGTGTCTGTGTTAGAGACGGAGAGTTGATTGCGATCCAGACATATGAGCCGTCGGAAAGGAAAGACCGTAACGCGGAGGAGTGGAGAGAGCGCTGCACGGTTCATTCCCCCGTTGATGTGGAGCTGCTGGGAAGTTTCTTTGAACATAAGGACGGTTTCTATACGGCGAAGAAGAATATTAAAGTTCTTAACTCTGTAGCCGATATTCGTGCCTACCTGTATAATAACGGGTTTACGAGCGATGGCATTGAGTATGTCCGGTGGAAACGCAGTGCTGGGAGTGGTCGTGTCGGAAAATGCCTGTTCATAGATAAAAGGCTTTATGGGCAAATGAACAAATGGGAAATGTGCGGGATAAAAATTCGCAAGGGAGCAAAAGTAGATTTAGCGGCTTTAGAATCTTACATATCGCTTACAACCAGCAGTATAATTGACACACTAGAAATCTATCCCGAGAATATCCTTGTAATAGACGACTTTGAGAGTAAGTTTACTGATACGGTGATGGCGACTAGGTGTGTTGACGGGAGACTTGTCACCGCAGTTGAAGAATGTGAAATAAACAACTCTATATGGGACGGACAGTCTCTTCTTGATGTGTCTATGTTTGGTAAGTATCGGCAATATGGCATGTTACTGCTGAGGTCGCGTTTTTTTAAGACGTGTTGTTTTAACACTAATATTCAACAATGGTTTTCTGATCGCGGCATCGTTGATGTTGGGCAGTTAAGAGGTTTTACGCTCGCAGAGAAAATAGAGGATATTAAACTGATTACCACTCCAAGCAATATAAAGTTCTTGAAATTCGGGACCTTAAACGAGTGGTTTGAAAGGCTCGATCCTGTTTTTGGTATTGTCAAACACGAGAAGCCTACACATTATTTCAATGGCCGCATGGTTCAATGTCATTATCAGCTGTTAAATACTATCCAGTTGACGTATGCGGAGGTTGGAGAACTGCTTAAACAGTCTTTTGATTTTCTCAGGCAAATAAAAACGAATCCTGCTGTGGTTAGAGATTATATAAAATATCAAGAGCAAGGCATTATTGAACCCAGCTCCGTGGACTCTAAGAACGATATAGTATATAGACTGCTTGGCTTAAACGAGAAATTCGCCGGCACAAAACTGTATCATCAATTTCTCAATGACTTAATTAAATCTGTAATTAGAAATTTACGCAAGGGGCATGTGCTGGTACGCGGTAATTATAGCACGCTGTTCGGGAACCCTGTGGAGATGCTGAAGCAGGCTATCGGAGCGTTTGACGGCAGTACGGCTTTTGAAAAGGGAACCGTTCATAACTTGAACTTTAATAATGGCGAGGAGCTTCTCGGAACCAGATCGCCTCATGTAACTATTGCGAACGTATTATTATGCACTAATCACTTATACCCTGAAATACAGAGATACTTTAATCTGACCAAAGAAATTGTTTGCGTTAACAGTATTGATGAGAATTTATTAGAACGGCTTTCCGGTGCGGATTTTGATTCAGACACAATGGCTTTGACTAATAATAGGATTTTAATTGCCGGCGCGAGACGAAACTATAATAGTTTTTCTGTTCCTACAAAGCTGGTAAAACCAAAAACAAACCTTCGGAAGTTCACACATGATGGAAAAGCAAATTTAGACATAACTACCTCTGTAAATAAAATAGGTGAAATTATAAACCTTTCTCAGGAGCTTAACAGTAAGTTGTGGGATTTATATAACGGTGAGGTCGCCAATGAGGAACTTGAGCGTATTGCCGGCTACTATAGAGATGTGTCTCAGCTTGATGTTATGAGTAACTTGGAAATAGATTCAGCCAAACGGGAGAACCCCGCGGATAATACCTTTGAGCTAAAAAAAATTAAAGAGCGTCATATTGAGCGCGACGAGTATGGACGTCATGTGCGCCCGATGTTCTTTAAGTATCTTGATAAAGATAAGGGTTATTATAATCCAAACAGAAAAGCATACAGGCACTACAATACGACTATGGATTTTTTGCAAAAACAGATAACGGCGCTTAGGCTTCCCAGAACAAATCAGAAGTTCTTGAGCTTCTCTGAGATATTAAAAACACCGGATACCAATAATATGCAAATAGACTATAAACGCGCTAAATCAATAATACAAAGTTTAAGAAGGGCGAGAAGCGAGATAGTTAAGATATATAACACCCCGTCTTTATCCAAACAGGAGAAATATTTTGCTTCGTCTGCCATAAGACAGGAGTATATAGAGCAGATTAAATCTTATAGGTGTAATGACAACACTATGTATTACCTATTAACGCTGATTGAGCAAGACGAGTATTCAGACATATCCGTTTTACTTTTCAACACCCTGTTCGGCGCACCGAACGAATCGTTCTATAAGTTCATCGCTAAAAGCAAAGAGCCAATCGGAAAGCTGGTTGAAAATGAGCTTGGGGATATTCAGATATACGGCCAGAGGTACAGTGTTGTTTGATTGGAGATAATAATATTTTTGCAAATTTTCGCAAAAACGGGGTGTTTTCGTCAGTTGAACAGCACTCAATCCCTTGCGCCGCAAGGGATTGAAAATGGTTTATATGGAGGCGATGTAAACTGCGCCTCAAAACCATTCGAAAGAGGTATCAACTACACAGTATGATTCTAATAACTAAAGAAGAGCGCGATGCTCTCGCCGCAAAGTACAAAGACAAAATACCCTTCGCAGTCACCAGCCGAGATAAAAAATCCATGCGCAAGAAAATCTATATGCCGGAAAATAACCGGTGGCTCCAAGAGGTCGCTAAGATGCGCGGCGTCACAGTTCGAAACCTGACGCAGACATAGCGCTAAACTAAGAAATAGGAGTAGTAAACGATGGTTAATAATTTTCTTTGTCAAGTGTGCGACAAAGCCGAAGTTTGCAAGCTGATGGACATTCTGAAAAAGTTTCACGAGGATGCTAAGACGCCGTTGGGTGTCGATATCACAATAGATAAATGTCTGAACTTTCTAAAGATTGAGGAGGAATAATTCTGAGTAACTCTGTACTTAATAAGCAATCAAACGAAAATATCTTACAATATTACAGCCGTCTAAAGAATTATACAATAGACGGAATAGATAACCTCGAACGGTCGGAGATATATGAGTTAATCTTTGGCGAAGCCGCCACACCCGACTACGCGAGACGAGCGCTGCGCTATCTCGATAAACTGTTGGAGGTTGAGGAGTGTGGTGCGCAAGGCGACGGTAACATGAGTAAGACAGATGATGCGGAGCACGAAGACGTGCTGTCGGCTATAGAAGCCAGAAAAGCAGCCTTGCAAAACGAGCGGTATAAGCTCCAAGCGACACAAATACATAAAAACAGAAACATGCGTCAGGACAGCCGGTTTGAGCTGTTTTACGAAAACATCAAAAACGCTATTGAGACCTTGCCGC